>Ga0209172_10002101_pt1 | contig 37359 bp, 40 predicted proteins | sample LarsenN4metaG_FD_184113 | JGI IMG/M metagenome (GOLD analysis project Ga0209172, IMG submission 184113) | Hot spring sediment bacterial and archeal communities from British Columbia, Canada, to study Microbial Dark Matter (Phase II) - Larsen... ... | reverse complement strand
AAGCGACAGCAGTAGTCACATGAGTTCGCCTCGAAAAGCGAGTCGCACGTACCGTGCAGGTGAATGCCGAAGCCGCTGTTGTAGTTGCACAGGTTGCCGCGCGCCTTGATGTCGCGACAATCGTACGTCAAAATGCCGTTCTGCTGGTGTTGCAGCAGGTTTGCCTCTATCGTGCTGCCCTCGCACTCGATGAGCAGCAGCGCGGAGCCGTAAGCCTCGTCCGCCCGCCGCCAAATGTCGAGGAAGAGGCTGTTCGGCGGCTCCTCGGTGGTGCCGGAGATGTCGCAGTTCCGAACGAGCAGCTCTTTGCACCTTCGCGCGCGGATGCCGTGCCTCCCGCCTCGCACGCGCAGGCCCTCTACGATGCACCCGGCGGCGTCGTCAATCGAGAGGGCAACGACCTGCTCATTCGCGCAGACGAGGGTCGCCTCGGAGCCGTCGAGGTGCACTCCGGCTGAGCCGAGCCTCATGCCCTCGTTCAGTGTCCAAACGCCCGCCTCAAGCCGGGCGCTCTCCTGCACGACGAGGCCATCGGCGGGTCGAACCGTTTTCATCCGCCCGAAACCTACCCGAAATGGTGTTCAGGTACACTCCGACGCCTCCAATGCCCTTTCGCAAGCGAACCCACTTCTGCGGCGAGCCTCGGCCCGAGCACATCGGCGTCGAGGTTGTTTTGAATGGATGGGTGCATCGCATTCGAGACCTGGGAGGACTGTTCTTCGTGGATTTGCGAGATCGGACCGGCCTGTGCCAGTTGGTGTTCGACGTGGAGCGCTTTCCAAACCTCCAGACTCTGCGAGGCGAGTTCGTCCTTTCGGTCGTCGGCGAGGTGAGGGGTCGCTCGGCGGAGACCGTGAACCCGAAGATGGCGACCGGCGAGGTAGAGGTCGTCGTTGCCGAGTACGACGTTCTCAACCCATCAGGCGTTCTGCCGTTCCCCGTGTCGGACGAGGAGCAGATGCGAAGTGTGTCCGAGGAGTTGCGAATCCGCCATCGGTACCTCGACCTGCGCCGACCGACGATGTTTCGCAAACTCGCACTGCGCGCGGCGGTGGTGCGTGAGATACGGCGCTACCTCGACGAGCGAGGTTTCGTTGAGGTCGAGACGCCGATCTTCACCCGCAGCACGCCGGAAGGCGCACGCGACTACCTCGTCCCGTACCGCTTGGAGCCGGGAAAGTTCTACGCCCTGCCTCAAAGCCCACAGCAGTACAAGCAACTGTTGATGGTTGGCGGCTTGGAGCGCTACTACCAGATCGCGAAGTGCTTCCGCGACGAGGCTCAACGCTCGGATAGGCAGCCCGAGTTCACGCAGCTGGACCTGGAGATGTCGTTCGTGCACCAGGAGGACGTGCTCGAGATCGCCGAGGGGCTGACGCGCGAAGTGTGCAACCGCGTGATCGAGGAGTTCGACCTCGACTTGGCGCCCGTCGAAGAGTTTCCCCGACTCACTTACGACGAGGCGCTGAGCCGCTTCGGAACGGACAAGCCGGACATGCGCTTCGGTCTGGAACTGTTCTCCGCGACCGACATCGCCGCCGAAACCCAGTTCCGCGTGTTCCGCTCGGTAGTCGAGGCGGGCGGCGTAGTTCGCGGGCTGGTGGTTCCGGGCGGAGCGTCCCTCTCGCGCAAGGAGGTCGGCGAGTTGGAGGAGTTCGCGCAGTCGTTCGGCGCAAAGGGCTTGGCGCAGCTGCCGCTGCGCGAAGGGAAAGCGGGCGGAGTGGCAAAGCACCTCGGCGAGGGCGCGGCGGAGGCGATTCTTACTCGTGCCGGCGCAACGGAAGGCGACCTCGCCCTTCTGGTTGCGGACCGCGAGTCGGTTGCAAACGAGGCGCTCGCCCGATTGCGAAACAGGATCGGAAGCGTGCTGAACCTGCGCGACCGACGGCGGCTTCTCTTCTGCTGGGTCTTAGACTTTCCGTTAGTGTTATGGAACGACGAGGAGGGGCGCTGGGAGGCGTCGCACCACCCGTTCACAAGCCCGAAAGCGTCGGACTTGCGGTTCTTGGAGGACGACCCCGGGCGCGTTCGCGCCGACTGCTACGACGTCGTGTGCAACGGCGTAGAGTGGGCGAGCGGGAGCATTCGGATTCACCGCGCCGACGTGCAGTCGCGCGTCTTCTCGCTTCTCGGGGTTGATGAGCAGACCCAGAGGATCCGCTTCGGCCATATTCTTGACGCGTTCTCCTATGGCGCGCCGCCACACGGCGGAATCGCACCCGGCATCGATCGCCTGGTGATGCTGTTGCTCGGCGAGGAGAACATCCGCGAGGTGATGGCGTTCCCGAAGATCGGCGGCGGCTACGACCCGATGATGGACACGCCGAACACGATCACCGACGAGCAGTGGCGCGAAATGGGCCTCCGCCCGGCAGACCGCAAGCCGGAGTAGGTCGGGCGCCGCCCCCTCCCCACCGGAGGGGAGGGTCGGGGAGGGGTCGCAGGGAGGGCGAGCGTCCCCGCGAGCCAACAGACTCGCAGCCGCTCATCCTGAGCACCCAGCCGCAGACCGCAAGCCGGAGCACATCGGCCGAATCCCCCTCCCCGCTTGCGGGGAGGGCCGGGGAGGGGTCGCGGACGCTCACTGTTTGGGTGCTGAGGATAGGCGAGATGAGGCTCTCAGAGCGCGGACGCTTGGGGAGCCTATCCTCCCCTGCTCCCGCTCCCGCATTGTGGAACGGTGGCCTGTTGCAAGAAGAGCTGGTGCTCGTTTGTAAGCGCCCGAGGACAAGCTCACCACGTGCCCATCCCGACGAGAGATCGCAGCCGCTTGTCCTGAGCACTTTACGCCGCAAAACGGAGGCCGGAGTAAATCGGCCGAAGCCCCCTCCCCGCAAGCGGGGAGGGTCGGGGAGGGGTCGCAGGGAGGGCGAGCGTCCCGCGAGCCAACAGACTCGTGTTCCCAGGACGCTCACTGTTTGGGTGCTGAGGAAGGCGGGATCCGTGTTCGCGAGACGCTCACGCTCCCTAAGTTTCCTTGTGTTCGCTCCGACGAAGCCGGGAGCGAGACTGATGTTCGGAGAGTTCGGCTCAGATAGGGCGCCACCCCGGTCCCCCCCTCCAGAGGGTAGGGGGGGTCAGGCCCGAGTCTCGACCGGGACGTTGTCAATCAGCCGCACGCCCTCGAGGGTTGCGGCGCCGAGGACGCGCAAGCCCGGGCCGGGGGACGCCGCCGGCTCAAGGGTCTCTTCGTCCACGACGGCGACATAGTCAACGCCGCCGAACCCCTTTCGCAACAGCGCTTCCGCCGCGCTTTGGCAAGCGCGATCCATCTCTTCGCCGGCGGCGACAGCCTTTGCCACGCGGAGCAGCGACCGATAGAGGGCTGGCGCCTTGGAGCGGGCGACCTTGGACAGCCGCGCGTTCCTTGAGGACATCGCCAGCCCGTCCGCCTCGCGAACCGTCGGGCAGAAGCGGAGCCACGTCGGAAAGTCCAAGTCCTCCACCATCTCGGCGATGACCCTGCACTGCTGCCAGTCCTTCTCGCCGAAATATGCGATGTCCGGCAAAAAGATGTTGAAAAGCTTCGCGACGACGGTCGCAACTCCCGCGAAGTGTCCGGGTCTGCGCTCTCCCTCCCATCGGGAGGCGACATGGGCAGGCATGACTGTCGTCCTTGTCTGGCCCCGGGGGTACACCTCGGTTACCGCGGGCGCGAACAGGATGTCCGCGCCGCATTCCCGCGCGAGGCGGAAGTCCCGGTCTTCGTCTCTGGGATACGCCTCGAGGTCTCGCGAGTCGTTGAACTGGGCGGGGTTCACGAACAGCGTAACGGCGACGACCCCGCCCTCCGCCTTCCGGTCTGCGACGGCGGTTCGGATGAGGCTGAGATGCCCTTCATGGAATGCGCCCATCGTGGGCACAAGCAGCACGCGGTCGAGGGCGACCGCGTCTCGTGCGTCGGCGATGGTGCGCGCTATGACCATGAGAGAGTTTCGTGGTGGAGCGAAGCGCTACTCCGCGGGCAGCAGGTCGGAGAAGACCGGAAGGTACAGCATCCAGTCTTCGTTCTTCTGTCCGCGCAGGTAGTGCTGCAGCGAGATGTAGGGCACGTAGCGCGGTCTTCGCGGTTTGCTCCTCAACTTCATGCCTGCTCGCTGCGGCAGCTTGTCCCCTTTCTTGAGGTTGCACCGCCTGCAGCAGGCAACGACGTTGTCCCATGTGTGCTTTCCGCCCAGCGTCCTCGGAACGACGTGGTCAATCGTGAGCTCTCTCGACTGAAGTCCGCAGTACTGGCAGGTGTAGTCGTCGCGAGCGAGAACCGACTGCCTGCACAGGCGCAGTTGCGGCATCGGCCGGCGCACGAAGTAGCGCAGGCGGATGACGCTCGGCGCGCTGAACTCGGTCGTTGCGGTTCGAACCGTGTGCCCGTTCCGGTGCAGGACCTCGACCTTCCCTTTCGCCATGAGCGAGACGGCGCGAACCATCGAGCACACGTTCAGAGGCTCGTAATTGTTGTTCAGCAACAGAACTCGGTCCGACATCTCTACTTACAAGAACGCCCGACGCGCGGGGGCGTCGGGCGTGCAGGCAGACGGCCTTACCGACCGTCTGGACTGAGCCGCAGACGCCATCCCAAACCAACTTCCGGTGCTCCAGCGCACCGGAAGACGCGAGCCAAGACGTTTCACTGCCCGGATTATACCACCGGCGGGGGGCGGTTTGGGGTATCTGTAGGCACCCATGCCTGAACGCCTCCCCTGCTTCAAAGCGTACGACGTCCGGGGCAAAGTGCCGGGCGAACTGAACGAGGAGATAGCCTACGCTACCGCCCGCGCCCTGGCGGACTTCACCGGCTGCGATTCTTGCGTGGTCGGGCACGATATCCGCTTGTCGAGCCGGGCGCTGGCGGACGCGGTCATTCGCGGCCTGGTGGACGCCGGCGTGGATGCCGTGGACATCGGCCTTTGCGGCACGGAGATGGTCTACTTTGCAACCGCGAGTCAGGAGCACGGCGCCGGCGTCATGATCACCGCCAGCCACAACCCGCCGGAATACAACGGCATGAAGTTGGTGCGCGAGGAGAGCAAGCCGATCAGCGGAGACACGGGCCTCGACGAGATCGAACGCCTCACGCGCCAGAAGGAGTTCTCAAGAAGCGGGCACGGCAAGACGATCACGGAGGACATCTATCACGAGTTCACCGAACACCTCTTGAGCGTCGTTGACCCGTCTCCGCTGGCAGGCCTTCGCGTCTTGCTCAATCCCGGCAACGGCGCCGCCGGCCCTGCCTTAGACCATCTGCTTCCGAGGATCCCGCTGAGCGCAGAGAAGATGTGGTGGGAGGCGGACGGCAACTTCCCGAACGGCGTCCCCAATCCCATCCTGCCCGAGACCAGAAAGCCCATGGAGGAGCGGATGCGTCAAGGCGGCTTCGACTTCGGCGTTGCGTGGGATGGCGACTACGACCGCTGCTTCTTCTTCGACGAACAGGGGAACTTCATTGAGGGGTACTACATCGTTGGGCTGTTGGCGAAGGACACGTTGAAGCACCACTCGGGCGCGAGAATCATTCACGACCCACGCCTCGTGTGGAACACCATCGAGATTGTGAACGCGCACGGCGGCATCCCGATTCAATGCAAGACGGGCCACGCGTTCATTAAGGAGAGGATGCGGCAAGAGGACGCCGTGTACGGTGGCGAGATGAGCGCGCACCACTACTTCAAGGCGCACTGGTTCTGCGACAGCGGCATGATTCCGTTCCTCCAGGTCGCGCGCCTGATCTCCGAGTCGGGCCGCTCGTTGGGTGAGCTGGTATCGGAGATGATGAAGAAGTACCCTTGCAGCGGCGAGGTCAACAGTCGCGTTGACAACCCGGAGGCAGCCATCCGTCGTGTCCGCGAGCACTTCCCCGGAGGCGAGGAGGACTGGACCGACGGGCTTTCCCTCACGTTCGATACGTGGCGCTTCAACCTGCGACCGAGCAACACGGAGCCGGTGGTTCGCCTAAACGTCGAGTCTCGCGGCGACGCAGACTTGGTACGAGAGAAGGTAGACGAGATCCTCGCCGTGCTGCGCGCCTAACGGTCCTGCTTCAGCGGCGAGACCGTGTCGTACACGGGCGGCGAGGGTTGAACTTCAGCTGTCTCGATGGCCGCGCGTCCGCTGCCGTCGGTCGGCGCCGGCGGCGGCAGTTCGCTCGTCGCCCAGTACGCCACGACATAGGCGAGCGCCGACAGCACACCCACGGTCAACACGTAGAGAGCCCAAAAGCGCTTGCCGGAGGGAAACCTCATAGGTCCGTGTCCCAAATGTACTCCTCCCGCGAGTGAATGCGCCCTTCCCAGCCCGGGAGAAAGTCGCAGCCGCTCAGCAAGGCGGAGAGCGGCATCCGCTTCACGCTGCCGTCAATCATGAGCACCTGGAAGCGCTCGCGGTGCCACGGCCACGCCCCGCCATAGACCAGCCACGAGTAGCTGCTCTCCGGCTGCCAGCCTTCCGGCTCGAAGCCGAAATAGTATCGAACATCGCCCGGGAAGTTGAACGTGTCTACGACTCCGTTGCCGCCATCTGCATACCGGCAAGGAGGCACGACTACCCAACTTCCACCGCCAATCGGCACGCCGCTGCGAGTACGATCCCACAGGGAGTCAATGCAGAGAATCGTCGTGGATGGATAGACGATATGCGATTCGCTCTTCGGCATCGGCTGCCAGCGGCCTGAGTGAAGTTGGAAGATTGGGCTGAGGTAGATGAAGTTGTAGCCGATGTTCGAATGGAGCGACTCAAAGTAGTACGCGTCCCACGGATTGTCTCGCGTGCCGTCTGTCGACACCGTGCCCAATCCCGTGCGCCCGGTGTCCGAAGGGCACACAAACACCTGGAAGTGGCCCACGTAGGGGAGCAGCGTCTGCACCCAACTCCTATCTTGGTCGGCGGCGCTCGATATGACGCCTTGATAGTTTGCAGGCGGGAAGTATCCATCGTGATCCGAGCGGTACATCGCCATCGCAGCGCCAACCTGACGGTAGTTGATCGCGCAGTGAGCCGCCTTCGCAGCATCGATCGCAGCGCGGTAAACGGGAAAGAGAATGGCAAACAGGATCGAGAGGATACCGGTGACAACCAGCACCTCCATAAGCGTAACGCCCCGTTCCTGGGTCCGCATCATCATTTCGTTCCCTGAATCGGTTGCCACAGTATAGCCGACTTCAGCCACCGTCAATCCTGGGATTCCTACCTGGTGTTGAAGGAAAACGCCGTCGTACGACCAACCGCCTCGAACCCGAGCCGCCGGTACCAGCCCGCCAAGTCCGGCTCGCACTGCAGGGTTACTCCCACGCCCCGCCGCACCGCCTCGCCCAGAACCTGCCGCACGGCAGCCGAGCCGACGCCCTTGTTTCGCTGATCCTCCCGCACGCACAGATTGTAGAGGCCGAGCAGGCCGCCCGCGCTCACGAGCGTAACCACCGTCACGATGCCCCTCTTATCCCGCGCCGCCCAAAACTCGTGCCCTTGCCCCGCTGACGACGCCAGCGCAACCTTCATGTGGCGCCGAAGCCACGGCTCGGAACGGCGAAAGAAAGTCCGAACGATCATCTCGCAGGCAGCGTCCAGTTCCTCTTGCCCTTGCACCGGTTGGAGCGTGCCCTCGTCTACGGCGCCCTCGCCGTCCGATGCCAGCGTCGTTAGCGTGTACAGCACTCGCGCATCCTCCGCGAGCAGGTCGTCGTGCAGCGTCTCTGGCTGGTCGCCGTCGCAAACGTAAACGCGAAAGTGCTCGCTCTTCCTCCCGATGGCGCACAACTCGCGGAAGCCCTGATCCGAGAGGTCGAGGCGAGCGGCGAAATTCGAAACAGGATGCCGCAAGGCGCTCAAGACCATCCAGCGCTCGTCCGTCCGGCTAATAATCGCTCCTTCCGCCGCCATGCCGAGCGCCATGTACGTCTCGGCGAGGTTGTCGCGTATCGCGCTTACAAGACGAACGTCCATGCGACTCCCCAAGTGAACCCTCCCGGCGCGTACGTTACGCCCACCGCGAAGCCGTGAGCGATCGGCCGCCCGACGAAGAACAGCACGCCTTCGGTACTCAGAAACGCAGAGGCGAACAACTCCGGCCGCTTCCCGACGCGGTATACGTCCACGCCCGCCACGAGCGACAACTCGGTCGCCGGGTTGTACTGTAGACCGATGCGGATCGTGGGGCCAAGAATCGCGTCCGGAGCGGAGAACGACAACCCGCGAAACTCGGACGAAAGGAAGTCGCCGACCAAGCGATAGAGCCGAGCCTCGAGCAGCGCGCCACCGTAGTGACCGGTCGGCAATGCGACCACATGGGCTACATCGAACGCCTCGATCAGTTTGTCCGTGTCCTCCGGCAGGATGGCGTCGTCGTACAGCGCGCGAACGACCAGCATCCGCTCGCCGAGGTCGCTTCGCGCATGGGTCAGCGGCTCGACAGGTTGCATCGCCGCGCGCAGGCCCTCCAGGTTCACACCGCGCGCTTGCAGTTGACCTCGCAGCTGCGTCGTAACCGTGCTCGTCCAGATAATGTGCGCAAGGTCCGCGCCCGCGAGCAAGGAAGCGTTTGCGACCACGCGGTCATCCACGGCACGCACGAGCGAGGAGAGGATGCCGCCCAAGCTGGTGCCGACGGTCGCAATCCGATTGGCATCCAGGTCGCTCTGCGTCTCGATGTAGTCAATCAGGCGCCTGCAGTCGAGGGTCGCCTGGGCAACGGTCCGAGCCAGGAAAGCGGGGTCGGGTCGGAGCGCCTCGAGGCCGCTTTCCCCCGAGGACTGTGCGCGTCCGAGGTGATACGGCAGCGTCAGCACCGCCACCGCGATGCCGCGCCGGTTGAGTTCCGCAGCCATGCGCTCCTCGAACCGCAGGTTCACCGCGCCGAAGAAGTGCAGCAGGATGGCGACCGGCATCGGGCGAGCCGCGTCGCGCGGTCGGTAGACGAGCGCCTCGACGGTGTTGTTCCTCGGCGACTCGGTGAGCACGGGTGAGGGGAAGCGAACTAGCGACACGACCTGGTCCGCGCCGCTGGGCCGGGGCAAAACCGTCCACGCGACGCCTTCCTTGGGTGGAGGCTGCCGGATGTCGGGAACCTGCCCCTGCGCGGCTGCGTCGCCGGGGTGGAACGCGTTGAGCGCGCCGAAGGAGATGCCGAGCAGAATCCATCCGAGCCGCAACCGACCACTCATCCGCGGCACATGGTACCGCTTGCAGCAGCCAAGCAAGGTGCGACCGTCATCGCCGAGGCGACGCCGAGCGGGACGATCACCGCTTGGTACCTACCCGGCATCAGCGAGTACCGTCTTCCCCGCTTTCGATTCGCGCGAGACGGGCGGCATCGCAGAACCGATCAAGATGCAGGCTCGGATCGCACCGAGTGGTTGGTTCTATCGCACTTCTCGTGAGGCGGTCGGCGGGTCGATGAGCGATCTCGCTGACTACCAACCGCTGGTTGAGGCGATAGCCGACGACGGACAGGTGATTGCATTCATCACTCGCGCCGGCGACGTGTGGCACAACTTGGGGGCTGATACACTCGGGCGTCGTGCTGACGGAGGCTAAGCGGTAGTGAGGAAGTTCAAGATTGTCGGACTAAGCGTGGTTCTGATCGTCGCGGTTGCAGCAATTGTTTGGCCGCACTTCTCAGACCGGAACGGCAAGCGCGCGCCGGTTTTGTCGATCCAACAGGAACTCACGTACCTGCTGCTCGCGCTGCGGGAATACGCAGAGCGTAACGATGGCACGATGCCGAGATTCGACTCCCGGAGCGCCGCAGGGCCTCTTGCCGATGCGGTCAGCGGCGTGCCGCTGACGGTCGACGGTTGCTACTATCGCACCGCCGCTCACGCGCAAGGCAGGCGGCTGGGCGATCTCTCAGACCACGAACCAGTGTTGGAGGCGGTGGCCGACGACGGACAGGTGATCGCATTCATCACTCGCGCCGGCGACGTGTGGCACAACTTGGGGGCTGATACACTCGGCGCATCACGCTGATGCGCCCCTGTCTCCGAACTTACCGCCCGCCTGCGAGGCGGAACTCGGGGCCGCGCAGACGATCCCACGCCGCGCGCTGCTCAGCCGTGAGCAACTCGAGGATCTTCGCGTCCAACTCGCCGCGAGCCTTCTGAATCCGCTCGCGAAGCGCCTGCCTGTCTGGAGGGTTGGCGTCGGCACGGGGAGCCATCGCTTGAGCGAAGCCGCGCACCATCTCAGCAATCTTCTGCGACTGCTCCTGCGTAAGTCCAACCCGCCGCGCGACGTCCGGCCGTGCCATCGCGACCGGGCCGGCGACCCACAGCAGAATCTGCTCGAAGCGCTCGCGCTGCTTCGGGGTGAGGACAGCGGCGACCTCGCGCAGCGCCTCGTCGTTCAGCGCACGGCGGCGCTCCGGTGTTGCGTCCGCCCCTGGCCGCGCTTTTGAAAGAATCTCCCGAATCTTTCCGCTCTGCTCTTCGGTGAGTTGCAGTTCCTCTCGGACCCCGGGGAGCGTGATGATCGCCAGGGGGTTCACCTGCAGGAGGTCGAGCGCAGGCGCCCGGTCCCCAGGCCGCCCCTGCCCCGCGCCACCTCGCTCGAGCCCGGAGCCTGCGCCCTGTGCGAGCGCGCCGCCCGCGATCAAGAGTGCGACGGAAACCGACATCGCGAATCGCCTCATGCCCGAACATACGCAGGCTGTGCAAAAATGTTCACCCGTTGACGACGCGGCGCCGCGCGTCTAACAAGGTGAGCATGGACACGGTGGACTACCCGATTCCGTTGACCCGAGCGCAGGACTCCTTCGCCGCGTACCCATCGCGCGCACCGATAACCGAGGCACGGAGGGTTACGGTCAGCGGCGACCGGTTGCGTGCAGGAGCCGAGGACCTGCGGCTGTTCGGCGTGAACGTCAGCCCATCCGACCTCGACCACCGCGGAGCGTTCCAGTTCCTCGCCTCGCTGGGCGTGAATGGGATTCGCGTGAACCTGCCGTTTCGCGTCTGGGGGCCGGACGGGGAGCCTGCCCGGCCCGGCGTCGCACCGCTCGAACTTCCGCGCGCAGTTCTCGACCGCCTCTGCAAGCAGCAGCAACTGTGCGAGGAGGAGGGAATCTACATCCTGCTTCGGGACCTCGCGCTCGGACTGGGCGAGCCGTACTACTCCGCCGAGGACGCCGCCGCCTTCGGCATCGGAAACACGCGAGACTCGTGCGTTCTCGGCTTGTGGCATCCGGGCGTGCGTGCGCTGGTGATGGAAAGGCTCAAGCGGTTGATGCAGCACGAGAACCCGTACACCAAGCGCCCTTTCGGCGCCTCTCCCGCGCTGCTCGGCATCCAACTGACGAACGAGGTCGGCTGGTTCCTTGCCGAGCCGCAGCGCGAAGACGGCCTCATCGCATCACGACTGCGCCGCGCTACAGCCCGCGCGCGAGAGCGCATCAGCCAGGCGATCGGCGTCGACGAGGATCTGCTCAGCCTCGATGCGCAGGAGCGCGTGATGCGACTCGCAGGCGCGTACAAGGAGGCGCACGCCGAAGCGCGCGACCTGCTGCGTTCGCTGCTCGGCTCGAAGCGGCCACTCCTCGTAGCTGACAGCGCGCCGATGGCGGGCCCCGCTACGTTCGAGGCGTTCCAACCATGCGACGCGTATGGCTGGAACGTCTACCCCGCTTTCGGCGACCCCGGCGAGGTGAACGGGCCGGTTTTGCCGTATGACCTTTCGCGCGAGCCGATCCTCGATCGCCTGCAGGTTCGCCTCGCCGACAAGCCGACGCTCATCACGGAGATCGGCGCAAAGTTGGCGCCAGGCGGGTTCAGTCGCTTGATCGCAGACGTAACCGTGCGTTGCGCTCGCTTCGGCTATGCGGGGCTGTTCTTTCACGAGATGTATCGTCCTCTCTTCGGGCCGGACTCACGCCTGCCCCGCTTCCTCGAAAGCCGTGCGCCGCAGTACAACTTCGACATGAGCACAGACCCAGGCGCGCTGCTCGCGTTCCAGGCGTGCTCGCCCATCTTCCGAAAGGGACTCATCCCCCTCGCTCCGCGAACGTTTCGCGTTCGAGATGCCGCTCGCTCGCTCGTCGGCGTTGTCCTCTCGCGGGGCAGGCGCCTCGAAGACATCCATGAGCTCGCTTACGACTTAGCGCCGGAGTTCAAGTCGCTGCTCGGATCGCTCGACGTGAGGGTGCTCCTGCACTCGGACAGGTCGGGCAGGTCGGACAGGTCAGACGGGTCGGACAGGTCAGACAGGTCCGACGGCTGCGTGCAGCCGCGGCACGTGCGCTGCGGCGACGTTGAGATTGACTGGGAGACCTTCCCCTCCGACCCAGAGCGAGATTGCCTGCTGATTCGCGTGCCGTGGGCCGACGGGCGGGCGCTCATCGTCGTGGTCGGTCGCTCGATGCCGACCCCGGCGGAGCAGACGTTCCGAGCCGGGATGGCGCGCCTCTCGGGCCTGCGCAAGTACACCTGGCCAGACCCGCGGACCGGTTATGGGGAAAAGCAGGTGGTGCGCCGCCCCCTCGGGCCCGACGTGCGCATCCGGGGACGGCTTCACGTTGTCGAGCCTTCCGGTGGGCGCGGCCCGGAGGTTGAGGTCGCCGACCCCACCTCGTTCCACTTGCCGACATCGGGCATCCGATTCATGGACATCGAACCTTCGACGGAAGCCGCATCGTGCCGTGGGGCTGCCCCGTCAGGTAGATAGCAAGGATGCGCTGCGAGGACTGCCGAAAATTCAACGCCGAGAGCGGAGCATGCCGCGACGGGAAGGTGAACCCCCGCAGCATGTCGGACGCCATCGAGGTCGCCCAGGCGTTCGGGCCGCGCGCCGTGTGCACGATGAACGAGTTCCGCGAGCGCCTGCTGGACATCCGAGCGGGTGCGCCGTTGCCGGGGCGACCGGAGCGGCGACCCGGCGGGCGACGACGGTGGACGGAGTGGGAGTTGCGGTAGGGAGCGCCGCGGCACGTGCGCGCGTAGAGAGAAATACAATATGAGCAAAGGGAACCTGATCGGATTGATCATTGGCTTGGCGCTGTTTGGAGCGTTGGCGTGGTTCCTACGCGCCGCGCCTGACGGCGGTTCGGAGCGAACGCCTCCCGCCGAAAGGCTTGTCAAGATTGGCATCAACGGATACTTCGACGAGCCTCCGCCTCCCGCTGAGTGGGCGAAGTTTGAAAGAACCATCTTCACAACCGCATCTGGGTTGTATACCGAAGCCGACGTGAAGGCGAACGGCAACACCTGGCCCTCGGCAAAGTACCCCGAGAACTCCTTTCCGATCGACCTGAAGCCACGCAAGGGGGACTACGTTGACCCCGTGCTGCTCACCCGCGCCGATCCTAAGCGCAGTTGGATTGTGAACGGTGAGACGTACTACTTCGCTTGCAACCAGTCCATAGAGGAATGGGTGCTGAGGGCGCGCAACTTCCCCGGCCGCATCAGTCCGGCGTCCGAGTTCATTCAGGACTGAGACCCACCGATCTCATAGCCGCTCACGGCGGCTATCGCCTCGCACGTGATTCACAGGTACGCCGGTGAATGCTTGCGCCGTGCGAGGTCCACCCATCGGAGCGCAATCAGCACAACAAGCAACACCAGGGCGCCGATGAATCCGATGCGCGGCCACTGAGGCCCGACGAACCCCCCGAAGAGGGCGACGCCAAGCGCGGTGGCGAACAGCCCGCGCAGCGTCCATACAATCGCTTTCATGCTTCCTTCTACGGTTTCCGGCGTCACTACGCTCCGCTAATGACGCTCTCCTCGATCGGCTCGAAGGTGAACGCGCCGTCTTGGTAGTCCACCATGGCGGTGTCGCCATCCCTGATCTTGCCCTCGAGGATCTGCTTCGCCAACGGATTGAGAACTTCCCGTTGGATCGCACGCTTCAGCGGCCGCGCTCCATACGTGGGGTCGAATCCCTCGATTGCAAGTTGCTCGCGCGCGCGATCCGTGAGGTGAATCTCGATCCTGCGCTCGCGAAGGCGGTCGCTGAGGCGCACGAGCTGGATGTCCACGATGCGCTTGATGTGCTCGGCGCCGAGCGGGTGGAACACCACGATGTCGTCGATCCGGTTGACGAATTCCGGGCGGAAGTGCTCCCGAACCTTCGCAAGGATCCGCTCCCTCGCCTGTTCGTCGGCGCCGATGGGCATGTCGCCGAACTCGGCTGAACCAAGGTTGCTCGTCATGATGACGACCGTGTTCCGGAAGTCAACCGTGCGCCCCTGGCCATCTGTAAGACGGCCGTCGTCGAGCAATTGAAGCAGAACGTTAAAAATCTCGGGATGTGCCTTCTCGATTTCGTCGAGCAGCACGACGCTATAGGGTCTGCGCCGCACGGCCTCGGTCAGTTGGCCCCCCTCTTCATAGCCCACATAGCCTGGCGGGGCGCCGATGAGCCTGGAGACGTTGTGCTTCTCCTGATACTCGCTCATGTCTATGCGCACCATGTTCCTCTCGTCGTCGAACAGGAACTCCGCAAGCGAGCGCGCCAACTCGGTTTTGCCGACGCCCGTCGGACCGAGGAAGAGGAACGAGCCGATCGGGCGGTTCGGGTCTGCAATGCCCGACCTGGAGCGGCGCACCGCATCCGCTATCGCGCGAATCGCTTCGTCTTGTCCAACTACGCGCTGGTGGAGTCGTTCCTCCATCTTCAGCAACTTCTCCATCTCGCCCTCGACCAGGCGGGAGACTGGAACACCGGTCCACTTGGAGACGACCTCGGCGACATCCTCGTCGTCTACTTCCTCTTTGAGAATCTTGCCGTCCTTTTGGATCTGCGCCAACTCGCCCTCCTGCTTCTGCAATTCGGCTGTCAACTTCGGCAGTTCGCCGTGCTGGATTTGGGCGGCGCGCTCCCAGTCCTGCTCGCGCTCGGCGTGCTCGAGTTCCGTGCGGGCTTCCTCGATCTGTTGCTTCAGTTCGCGAATCTGCGCAATCTTCTCTTTCTCGCTCTGCCACTTGGCGGCGAGGCGCGAGCGCTCCTCGGCTATGTTGCTCAACTCCTCGTCAATGCGTTGCAGCCTTTCCCTCGCGCTTGCGTCGTCCTCCTTTTTCAATGCGGTGCGCTCGATTTCCAACTGCGCCATGCGGCGATCCAGTTCATCAATCTCGAACGGGACGCTGTCAATCTCAATGCGCAAGCGGCTGGCAGCCTCGTCCACAAGGTCAATCGCCTTGTCAGGAAGATGCCGATCCGTGATGTATCTGTCGCTTAGCATCGCGGCGGCAACCAGCGCGCTGTCCGTGATGCGCACGCCGTGATGCACCTCGTAGCGATCCTTCAGCCCGCGCAGAATCGCGACCGTGTCCTGCACGCTCGGCTCGTCAACGAACACGGGCTGGAAGCGCCGCTCCAGCGCAGCGTCTTTCTCGACATGCTTGCGGTACTCGTCAAGCGTGGTTGCGCCGACGCAGCGAAGCTCGCCCCTTGCCAGCATCGGCTTGAGCATGTTCGCCGCATCCATCGAGCCTTCCGCGCGGCCCGCTCCAACCAGGGTGTGCATTTCGTCAATGAATAGGATGATCTCGCCGGCGGCGTTCTTGATCTCCTCGAGCACAGCCTTCAGCCTCTCTTCGAACTCGCCTCTGTACTTCGCCCCGGCTACGAGGGCACCGAGGTCCAGCGCAACCACGCGCTTGTTCCGCAAGCTCTCGGGCACGTCCCCGGCGACAATGCGCTGAGCAAGTCCTTCCGCTATCGCCGTCTTCCCAACGCCCGGCTCGCCGATGAGCACCGGGTTGTTCTTGGTCCTTCGGCTGAGGACCTGGATGACGCGGCGAATCTCCTCGTCCCTCCCGATGACCGGGTCCAGCTTGCCCTTCTTCGCCATGTCGGTCAGGTCGCGGCTGTACTTCTCCAGCGCCTGATATTTCTCCTCCGGTGTCTGGTCGGTAACTCGACGACCGCCGCGAATCTCGGTAACCGCCCGGCGAAGGCTCTCGGGGTCCGCGCCCTGCGCCCGCAACACCCGGCCGCAGAAGCCGTGCGTGTCCTCGGCAAGCGCGATGAGCAAGTGCTCCACGCTGACGTATTCGTCGTCCATTTGCTCCGCTTCCGAGAACGCCCGGTCGAGCGAGGCACGGAGTCGCTGCGAGAGCGCGCTGCCGAGGCTGGCGGCTCCCTGCACCTTTGGGCGCTGGTCAAGATGCTGCTCAACGTCTCGCCGAACCACCTCAGGGATGCCGCCGACCTTCTCGATGACCGGGTCGGCGATGCCTTCGGGCTGGGCGAGCATCGCCAGGAGCAGGTGCTCCGCATCTATCTCGCTATGGGAGTAGCGCTCAGCCGTCGCTTGCGCGTCTCGGACGGCGTCTTGAGCCTTCAGAGTAAGCTTGTCAAACCTCATGTGAGCCTCTGGTTATCAAGTGAGTTTAGTCCTCTGATTACAAGAACGCCCTTCGCGGCAGAAAAGTTCCCTCCCGCCGCGACCAGCCTGGATAAACAGAGAGGCTCACGAGGCTCCTGCCGGGCAGGAGAGCGCTCGCGAGCCCCGGTTACGGCTCCGCGTATTGGAATCGGGATTACTTGACCCGCGTCACCTTGATCGTCGCGTCCGCCGGCGGCATCGTCGGTTCGAACTGAACGTTCCGCAGGATGCCGTCCATTTTCAGCATGTCGCCGTTCGCGGGCGAGAGCCAAACGGTCGCTTCGAAGGTCATGGGGGTTTGACCCTCGGTCTCCGCGAAGGTCACCTTGACCTTGTGGCTGGGCGCGCCATCAAGGTTCTCCGAGCCGAGGAAGGTGAACGTGGTCTTCGACGCCACGGTGCCCTTTTCCTTGTCCGCTGCGCGGCTTCGGGTCCAGGTCTCCCCTACCTTCACCTCGCGGTTCGGGTACGTGAAGACGAACGCCTCCTCGAACCTCGGGTTGTCCATGCCCTGTCCGTCCGTCGTATAGGAGACGAGCTCGCCGTCAAGCCGCATCGTGTAGGTCTTCTTGGACGCGTCGGGCGGCATCTGGTCCATCATGCTCTCGCCGTTCAACTTGAGGTCCACCATCTGCTCGGTAGCTTCGAGCTTGACCGTTTCGGAGGTGACCTCGAGGACCTTCGACGTCGAGCGCAGGCTGACCTCGATGTTCATCCCTTGCATGCTTGTTGCGACCTGCATGCTGAGCGTGGCGGTGTCGCCCGCCTTCGGCTTCCACTGGATGCGCGCCGAATCCTGCGCGCCTTGAATCGAGATGGCGGCAAGCGCCGCTGTCAGAAACAGAATCTTCCGCATAACCCCAGAATACCGCCTGGCGCGCCGTTCGGTTTCACCCTGCGCCGAGAACCGAGCGGACCCAGTTCTCCACCAGCCGCTTTCCGTGTTCGCTGCCGATGCTCTCGGGGTGGAACTGGACCCCCTCGATCGGCAGGGTGGCGTGTCTCAGCCCCATGATTTCACCGTCCTCAGCGGTTGCGGACACCCGCAACTCCGGCGGGAGCGAGGAGCGCTCGACGGCAAGGCTGTGGTACCGGATCGCGCTGAAGGGCGAAGGTAAGCCCTGGAAGACGCCCTGCCCGTCGTGCTCGATCTGGGAGGGCTTGCCGTGAAGGATTCGTTGCGCCGGGACGATGCGCCCCCCGAACGCCTCGCCCACCGCCTGCATCCCGAGGCAGACGCCGAACAGCGGCACCTTGCCCGCCGCGGCGCGGACGAGGTCCTCGCAGATGCCCGCCTTGTCGGGTGTGCACGGGCCGGGCGACAGCAGGATGCCTGCGTAGCCGCCCTCGAGTGCCTGTTGGACTGTGATTTCGTCGTTCCGCCGCACTTCAGCCTCAGCTCCAAGCGACCAGATGTACTGGGCGAGGTTGTAGGTGAAGCTGTCGTAGTTGTCAATGAGAAGCAGGCGCTTCATTGCCCGCCGTCCTGGCGCTCGCCGCCCGGCTCCGCCAGCGGCGCGGCTTCGGTGTCCACCAAAGGCTTGTCCTCCAGCATGTCTCGCGCCGTTCGAAGAATCTTGAACGACTCAACGTGGAGCAGGAACGGCTTGTTCGACAGCGCTGAGGGCAGACGCTCCGCGTTCTCACCTGAGGGCGCATCCCCGGTGCGAACGAGCGTGCCGGTCGCCTCGACCTCCGCGGAGCGCTCGATCGCCTCGAAGTCTCGAAGCAGGCGAGTTGCACTCTCGAGCAGCTCCCCGCGTGTCGGCGTTACGAGCACGAGCGGCCCATCCGGAATCGCCGAGAAGTCGCCCTCGATAACGTTCTGGTTGAACCTTCCCCAGGTGGTAACGTCGCCTCTCGCCTCTTGCCCGAGGATAAGCCCGCGCCAAGCTTGCAGGGCAGTCTGAAGCTTCGAGAACGCGACCGCATACTTGGCGTCTGCGCGACTCGCGGGGTCGCCACTTCCGATTTCTGTGATGAGGCGCTCGAGCGCATCGTAGTCCGCAAAGAACGCCTTCCAGTCCACCTCAGGATCCGGGACGAGGAGGAAGTAATAGTCGTCGGGGTCGCCCGGAGTGCGAAGCGCCTCGCCGTGACCGAGCAGCCAGGCAGTCACCACCACGCGCCTGCCGACATGACTCGGTAGATCGCCATACTCGACGGCGACGGGCGGCGCCTCGGGTTGCTTCTCCTTGCGCTCGCCGCAGCCGGGGGCGAGAAGCATGGCGGACGCGAGCATCGCTGCCAACAAAGCCTGAACGACCCGCGCGTCAATCACCTTTACCGTCTCCTGAGAGGCGCCTCGCGGCGAGATACATATGGATGCCCCGCGTGCTGATGATGGCGCCGACGATGCTCATGACCACCAGCAGCCCGATTTGAAACACGACCGTTCCGAATCGAACTCCGATCTCAGTCACGTCTTGCTGCTGCCCGGGGTTGGCGCTGACGATCTGATTCGGGTTCAAGAACATGTCCGCCGCACGCAGGAAGGTGAAAACGAGAAGCGCAATGCCGAGCAGAAAGGTCAGTGCGCCCAACACGGCGCCGAACAGGTCGCTCCCCGCCTTCGGCGCGGCTACTGTGCGTTCCTGCTCTTCGCTCACTTGCATAGTTCGACGGGGTCTCCGGGGCGGACGGTTCCGGACTGCTTGACGCGCGCGAGCATGCCGCGCCTGCCCATCATACGATCTACAAACGACTTGCCTTCCTCGCCCACGTATCCCGCCATCGTGAGGCAGGGAGTGCAGTCCATAGTGATCTCCACGACAGCATCGCCCACCTTCAGCAGAGCACCCGGCTCGAGGGACTGCAGGGCGGGAAAGTCTACGGCGATTTGCTCGCGCAGGGTGCCGGGCTGCCAGCCTTCCTCTCTGACGCTGTTCACGTCGAGCAGCAGAAGCTGCCGTCTGGATGCGCCGCTCTCATCGAAGTGAAGGTCGCCGACGATGCCCTTCTGCTCCACCAGTTCGAGAGCGTCCACCGGTACGGTGCCTTCGCCCTGCCGCCGCTTCACCAGCACTTGAACAACCGTACCAAACACGGGGCAAGTGTACCTATCAGGAGCGAGGCGGCGCGACGATGTCGGAGAGTTCGCCGCCCGGCGCTTGCAGGCCCCTGTCGTCCTTGCGGTTCTCTCCGACGCTGTACAGGTCGTAGCCGACGGAGAGATTGTGATAGAGGAAGTCACGCCCGGAGTAGGGGTCGGTGCGCAGCAACTCCGGCAGTGTCTCCAGGGAGGCGGGCAGTCGCTCGCCCGACCGAAGCCGAGCGAGGAGCAGGGCGTCCACGGCGATGAGGCGCGTTACGGCAAGCGAGAAGAGGTACTGATCGAGGATTCCGTCCGACGCCCCGAAGAACTGCGCCGCCAGGCGCCACCAGGGCCGCTCGCCGGTGGGGGCTTCGGTGGGGCGCCACTGCGAGGTGTCTTCACTCGCGATGGCGTGCAGCGCACTGATGCGGTCGCGAGCCTCTTTTGCAAAGCGTCGGAAGTACTCGACCTGCTCCTCTTGAGGCTCGCTGCGCAGGGTCTTCAGGTACTCGAAGGCGCGTGACGTTTCCTTCTGCAACGTGCCGGCGACCTCGTCGAGGGCGCCGTCGAGGAAGGCGTCTTGAATCAGTTGCACCGCGGCGAGCATCGCAGCCTCTTCGTGGCGAAGCGTCTGGTGAACCGAGGGCGCCTGCTCGAGAATCCCCTCGATGCCCTGCGAGAGCCTCATCAACTGCTCCGACGACAGGCGCGCGTGCGCTTCCCACAGCGTGCTCTGCACGCGCCGAATCAGTGTGTACCCGAGGTTCGCATCGAGCGCGTCGCCGCCGAACAGGTCCCACGCAAGCCGCAGCGTTGTAAGGAGGTCGCTCACGGCGCGGTCACCCTCACCCGCTTCCAGAGCGTCCTGCGCCGACCAGATAAGCGTCGTTCCCAGGAATCGCCAGCCGCTCCGTGCGGGGTTCTCGCTGAGCGGCGGCTGTGGCGAATAGACAAATTCGAACGTCTCCCTGTGGGTGCGGCGCAACATGCCGAGGGCAGCCTGTGCCTTTGCGATGGCCTGTGTGCGAAGGCCGGGCGTCCAGTGGGTGCGGTAAAGCAGGGCGTCCGCGTCGCGAAACGCTCGCTCCCCTGCCTGCTTCATCAACTCGAAGCCCGTGTTCGTCGGCTCGGTCTCGTAGCCCGCGAGGTGGTCGGGGAAGGGCGGCGGCTCCGGCGTGCGACAGCCGAGGGGCGCTGTGATACTGGTCAGAGCCAGCGCCCAGTGTGCCATCCTTCTGCGTAGTGTCGCGCAATCCATTGCGCTAGTCGGGAGATTACCTCAAGGAGATGGCATGAAGGGCGTTATCCTCGCTGCAGGCAAAGGCACTCGGCTGTATCCCGTAACTCGACACATCCCCAAGCCGCTCGTCCCGGTAGCCGGCAAGGCGACCATCCTCCACGGAATCGAGAGGCTCGTCGAGGCGGGCATTGAGCAAGTGTGCGTTGTCGTCGGCGAGAGCGGGGATGCGATTCGCGACGCGCTGGGGGATGAGGCGGGCGGCGCTCAGCTGTCTTACGTTACGCAGACGGAGCCGCGCGGGTTGGCGCATGCGGTTCGGTTCGCCCGCGACTTCGTCGCCGGCGATCCGTTTTGTCTCTACCTTGGCGACGCCGTTTACGATCGCTCGCTTGCGCCTTATCGCGCGCGCTTCGATGAGTCCGGCTGTGTGAACCTGAACCTCGTCAAGCCGGTGCCCGACCCGGAGCGCTTCGGTGTTGCGCACGTCGAGGGGGAGCGCATCACTCGCCTCGTTGAAAAGCCCGCTCAACCCGAGTCGAACCTTGCGATGGCTGGGGTGTACTTCTTTCGCGATGCAATCTGGGATGCGATCGAGAAGCTGCAGCCCAGCGCACGCGGAGAATACGAAATCACCGACGCCATCCAACTGCTGGTGGAGAGAGGGGAGGACGTGCTCGCCGGCGTTTACGAGGGCAGCTGGTTCGACACGGGCACGCTTGCCTCACTGTTGGAGTGCTCTGCATTCCTGCTCAGCGGCGGCATGCGCGTCGGCGCTCGTTCCCAGGTAACCGGCGCGATCGGGCGAAACGTAGCAATCGGAGCGGACGCAATCGTTCGCTGTTCGGCAATCGAGAACTGCATCGTGCTCGAGGGCGCACGCGTGGACTGTGAGGGCGTGATACGAGGCTGCCTCATCGGCGGCTCGGTGAAAGCGACCGCGCTGGCCGATGCGATCGTGTGGAACGACGAGTCGGCTACGCCTTGAGATCTTCCGCGGCCGAGACGTCCTCCCACGGGAACGGCTTGTTGCCGAAGTGCCCGTTCTTCGCCGTCGGGAGGTAGCGCATCTCGGGCGATCGTAGCCGCAGATGCTGCGTGATCCCCTTTGGCGTGAAGTCGAACCGCTCGCGAACGCGCGCCTCGATCTCTTGCTCCGGCGCTTTGGCTGTTCCGAAGGTCTCTACGACGACCTGCACCGGGTCGGCGACGCCGATGGCGTAGGCGACGCTGACCTGCGCCTTGTCTGCCAATCCGGCGGCGACGATGCACTTTGCGACGTGTCGGCACATGTACGCGGCGCTTCGGTCAACCTTCGTCGGATCCTTTCCGCTGAACGCGCCGCCCCCGTGGGGGCAGAAGCCGCCGTAGGTGTCTACGATGATCTTGCGCCCTGTGAGTCCGCTGTCCGCCTCGGGTCCCCCAATCGAGAACTTTCCAGTTGGGTTAATGTGATACAGTATCTTGCGCTCGACGTCCACCCTGCTCGCGTAGTCGCGTAGCGTGGGCTCGATAATGTACTGCTTGACGCGCTGCTCAACCTCTTCCTGAGTGAGTTTCGGCGAGTGCTGGCATGAGCAGACGATGGTGTGCACGAACTTCGGCTTGCCCGCCTCATAGCCGACTGTGATCTGGCACTTCGCGTCCGGTCGGAGGCCCAGGCCCGGGTGTTCCCGTTTCACTTCGGCTTGCCTCTTCATCATGGCGTGCGCCATCGCGATGGGGAGCGGCATCAGTTCGTCCGTCTCGTTGCAAGCGTAGCCGAACATCATGCCCTGGTCGCCTGCGCCGCCCTTGTCAACGCCCTGGGCGATCTCGGGCGACTGGTTCTGCACCGCGACGAGAACGCCACATGTTCGTCCGTCGAAGCCGTATTCGATGTCGCTGTAACCGACGGATTGGATCGTGTCGCGCACCACGTCCGCGATTTCGACGTAGGTCTCGGTCCTCACCTCGCCTGTGACGACGGCGAAGCCCTTGCCCAAGAGGGTCTCGATGGCCGTCCGGCTGTTCGGGTCGCCTGCGAGGCAGGCGTCAAGAAGCGCGTCGGAGACCTGGTCCGCGAGTTTGTCGGGGTGTCCCTCGCTGACGCTCTCCGATGTGTAGAGTCGTAGGTCGTCCATGGCGACGATTGTACCGACTCGTCAAATCTTGATGTCGATGATCGCGCTTACGCCGACTCCATCCACTCTACGGATGTTCGTAACGCTGGTAGTTGATACAGGGATCAGCGCCTTGATGCGAACGACGCCGCCGAAGATGGTACCTTCGACTTGTGCGACGGCACGCACCTTTTGCACCTCGGTAGCCGGCCCCATTACTTGCGCTGCGCCGACGTGAGTGCCGCTGCCCGCGGAGATGATCGGAACGACCTTCGTCATCGCAGCCTGCTTCTGGTCGAAGCCTTGGAGGTCGTCAACTGCTCTGTCAATCTCCGGTCCGAAGCGATCCACCACAAGGGCAATGCCGCCGATCTTCAACAGGTCGCCGATGTCAATCTTGATCTGTGCGACGGCGACTGAAACCGCTGCAACAATGAGCGCCGCGAGGGCAAGGGTTTTCGACGTGATTCTCTTTCGCATGGTATTCATTTCTCTGCTATTTTAGACGCGCGCGAGGGGCTTCTGTTTCTCTCGATGCCGTGCGACGACGAGAGAGCAAATCGCGCGTCCTATCTAAAGTTTCGGAGCCGACTCCCCGAGGGGAATCGGCTCCGATGTCGTCGGGTTGCGTTGAAGTTCGTTAGAACTTCTTGCTCCACTGCGTCGTGAGGAACCCGCCGCGGAGACGATCCTGGCCTGCAACCACGCCAGGCAGCCCGATCCACGTATCGGGGCGGAACTCGAAGTCGCCGTCAGCGTCGTAGTCGCTGATCTCATACATGAACTTCAGGGCTTGATCGCCGCCGAGGTCGTAGGTGAGACCGATGCGATACCACGATTCTGTCGGCTCGCCTGCGACGCCGTCACGGTCCCAACGGACCCATTCGCCGCCGAGGAAGCCGGACCAGTTCTGGCTCAGGTTGAACGACAGGTGGCCGTACACCGAGAAGATGTCGTCATCCTCAGTGATGCCGCCGCCCTCGTCTGTGCCTGTCCACAACTTGGCGCCGAGTTTCAGTCCAACCGAGCTGCTGGGCATGAACTTGACGTAGCCGTCAAAGCCCATTACGTCGGTCGGGTTCCACCAGATGCCGATGCGGCCCCAGTCGCCCGGAGCGCCGAAGTACGGCGCAACCTCGCGGTAGCCGACGCCGGCGGACCAGTTCGAACCCTGGTAGCCGAGCTTTACCCACCAAGCGAAGTTGTCCTCGTCAAGGACGTTGTTCGTGTTCAGCTGGTAGTCGCTCTGGCTGTAGCCGCCGTTCAGGCTGAAGTTATTCCCGAACTTCCAGTCGAGTTCGCCGCCCCAAACCGACATGCGGTTGTAGGGCGAGGCGCCGACCGGGTCTGCTCCGAGGAAGTCGGAGTCCAGGAAGATGTAGTTCAGCCCGATGTGGCCGTTGTCGCCGAGGCTGATCCCGGCGTGGAAGCCGAGGCTCTGGTCAACCATGATGCCGGAGCTGTTGAGGCCCACGGGGCGATCCGCAGCAAACGGTGCGCCGAACGGGCTCATACCCACGAGCATCGGGTTGATCTCGGTGAACAGGTCGTCAAAGCGGGACGAGTTGCGTCCAGCCCAAACGTCCAGTCCGACCGAACCCCAGTCGAACATCAACAGGCCGCCGTCGAAGTACCAGTTGCCGTTGTCCCAGCGGTCGTTCTTGAAGTAGGGCGTGTTATCAGGGCGCTGGAAGAAATAGTTTCCAGCCTGATAGCCCATGCGACCGAGTTTGGCGGTGAACCCCTGGCCCCAGACAGACGTGTCGAACTCGACCATTGCCTCTTGAATGTAGATGCTGGTCGAAGGCTCGGCAAACGGTGCGCCCGGGAACGTGGTGCTCTGGTCGCCGAACATCCAGCCACCCTCTGAGAATCCCATCAGGTTGCCGATGACGACCGTCGCAGTCCACTTTGGACCTTCGGCGTTCGTACCGTTGAACTGGAAGGCAGCCTCATGACCGATCGAGGTGTCGTCGGTCAGACCACCCGGGAACCCGAAGTTCGACCCGCGGTCAACGCCCGTCGGGCGACCGTCAACGGTCAGACCGAACGTGTCGTCGCGCGAGTTACCCGCAAGCATGATCAGGTTCACGTCGCCGTGAATGTCAACTGCGGGCTTCGGCATACCCTTGACGAGTTCCGCCAGGTCGGCGATGTCCTTCTTCATGGCTTCGACATCAACACCGATAGCGGCGAGGTCTCGCTCGAACATGGAGGCCATGCGCTTCAGGTTTTCGATGTCATCGCCCCAACTCTTCATCGCGTCGAGGTCTCGGCGAAGATTCGCGAGTTCGTTGCGGAGTTGGTCGAGGTCCGCCTTCGTGGCGAACTGGCCGGTCGGCTGGTTGATCCGCTGCTCGAGAGCCGTGATCTGGCTCTGTAGGCCGTTGATCCGCCCCTTCAAGTTCTCGAACGCAGCGTTGATCGCCGCGGCGAGCTCATAGCGGGAAGCGGGACGGCCACCGCGGAACAATCCATCCGGGTAACCAACCAGGATGCCCTCGTTCTTCATGTTCAACAGGGCGCGATACGCCCAGTGCATCTCGGGAGCATCCGGGAAGTTATCTTGGGCAAGGGCGGGCACAAACAGCGCCGCACCCAACACAGCGCCGAAAGCAAGTTTCAGCGTTTTATTCATCTTTTCTCCTCCTTGAGGTTTCGCCCCGTTCGACTGTGTCGGTGCCCCACTGAAGCAAGCCTAAGTTGACCTCCAGCGAGTTGCCGGACAGCCGCCCGGAGACGGTATTTCCACGCACTTCGGCTCGGAAGAGCCTCCGCACGCGCGGTGATTTTACCTGCCCCCGCCGCCGGAGTCAAGGGGTCGGCGGCTTTTTCTCCCCCTATCTCTTCAGGGTGATAGAAGCGGGAAGCCGCCCCGCAGGAGTAGAATCTCAACGGCGATGGCTCCCCTACCCCCACTGGTCGGCCTCTACTCTAAGGAGTTGGAGGAACTCTTCCCTGGCGACCCGGCAGCCCCCATGCGGGCGCGGCAGGTCGCCGCCTGGGTGTACCGCCGTCGAGCCACCACCTTTGAAGAGATGAGCGACCTGCCCACTGCCGACAGGCAGCGGCTTAGCGCCACCAGGAGCGTGCTCGGCCTTACCGTCCTCGCCGAGCAACGCGCGGACGACGGCGTCGTGAAACTGCTTCTCGATGGCGGCGATGGGCAGGGATTCGAGGCGGTGTTGCTGCCCTTCGAGAGGCGGGTCAGTTGCTGCCTCAGTTCCCAAGTTGGGTGCGCGATGGGGTGCAAGTTCTGCGCGACCGGCCTCAGCGGCTTCGACCGCAACCTGACCACCGGCGAGATCGTGGCCCAGTACCTGCTGCTTCAGAGCCGCTTTGAGCGGCGCATCTCGCACGTTGTCTTCATGGGGATGGGCGAACCGTTGCACAACTACGACGCCGTACTCGGCGCCATCCGGCTGCTGCACGAGGAGGTAGGCGTCAGTCTCCGCCACATCACGCTCTCGACAGTTGGAATCGTTCCGGGCATCGAGAGATTGGGTGACGAGGGGTTGCCTCTTCACCTGGCGGTATCGCTCCACTCGCCTCTCGACTCGGTGCGCAGCGAACTGATCCCTGCGAACAAGCGGTGGGACGTCAGCGAGGTTGTCGAGGCAGCCAAGGGGTACTTCCACAAAACAAGGCGGAAGGTCACCTTTGAGTATCTGCTCATAGACGGAGTTACCGACAGCGTGCAGCAGGCGGAGGAGTTGGCGCGTCTGATTCGAGGTCTGCCGTGCATCGTGAATTTGATTCCCTTCAACCCGGTTCCGAACGAGCACGGGTTCCGGACGCCGGCTCGCTCGCGAATCCGCGCCTTCCGGCAGACGCTGGAAGCGCGCGGGGCGAGGGTCACTCAGCGCGTCGAGCGCGGACAGTCCATCGCCGCCGCCTGCGGCCAACTGAAGGGGATGCACGCCGGCAGGTTTGGAAAGGGGAGGCAGCCATTCGCGCAAGTTGGCCCATGATCGCCGCGCTGCTGTTCGGGTGCGGCGGCCCGCCCCGCCCGCCCGCGCCCGCGCCGACACAGGACGGTAACGGCGTCGTCATTGAAGGCACCCGCTTCGAAAAGGTTGAAATCGTTGCGCAAACCGAGGAGGGCGAAACCCTCTGGCGCATCGAGGCTGAAAGCGGCACGGGCGACATCGCCGAAACCGGCTCATACACCGACCTCAAGAACGTAACGGCCACCATCTACCAGTCGAACGAGCCGAGCGTCAGCATCACCGCCGACAGCGGCTCTGCCAACGAGGAGGAAGGGCGCATGCACATGTCCGGTAACGTGCACGCCGTCGCCACCGACGGGTCGGCAAACCTCTCATGTGACACAATCACGTGGCAGCGCCGAGCGCGCGAGTTGACGGCGACCGGGAATGTAACAGGGCGACTGGCGGAGCTGTCGTTTCGGTCGGCCCGCGAGGTGCGCGCTGTGCTCGCGCCCAAGGATGGTGATGTGAAAGGGACTTCGCTTGTGTTGACATCGGTGTTCGTTCTCGGGCAGGGCGTAACGTTTCGCTCGCCCGAGGCGGAGCTCGACGCCGACCGGCTGACCGCGCGCTACGAGGAGAACCGCACGCGCCTGGTCTGGGAGGGCGAAGGCAAGCCGTTCCGCGCCCACTGGAAGGCGCAGAACCTGACCGTGACCGGCTCGAAGTTCACCATCACCCAAGATGTGAAGCAGGTGGGCGGGCGCGAAGTGATCTCCCTCCGCTCCGGCGCATTCACCGGTAGCGTGGCAGCCGCATGGTCACCCGAAGGCGACACGGTGTCGCTCACCGGCCTTAGCGAGTGGAGGGTGGAGCTAAGCGCCGACGGCAAGTCTTGGTCCTCGACGGGAGCAGGCGCGCCGTTCGTGTTCCGGTCGAAGGCGAACCAGTTGTCCGCTCGCGGTCGCACCATCAAGAGCGAAGGCGCGGTCGTGCAGACTGGCGGCGCATCGACGATGGAAGTCGGCCGGCTCGAACTGACGAACGCCGACGTCGAGTTGCAGACCCAAGACGGCAAGGCGACGCTGACGAACCTTTCGAGCTTTGTCTTCACCCAGGCGCGCGGCGCCTGGACGGGTGACGCGAAGGGAGCGCCGCTGACCGTCAACTGGCCTGCGCGGCAGTTCCGCCTTACCGCTCCGACCGCCCGCATCGAGGGGCGGGTGCTCTCGCGAGGCACACAGCGCTACGAATGGTCGAAACTCGCGCTCTCCGGAGGCGTGAACGCATCGCTCGTGGTGCGCAACGGCTCGGAGGAGCAACAGTTGAACGCCACAGCGCCCCAAGCGACACTCGATCGCGACGCCAAGACGCTCGCGCTGAGCGGAGGCGTCACCCTGCGTGGAAACGTGACGCTCCTCGGCAGCGGCGAGACGGTCGTCACGTCGCCCTCCATCACCGTATCGTTCAGCGACGACCTCACGCAAGTCGTGAGCATCCGCATGACCGGAAACTGATATGGTCATCCGCGCGCAGGGATTGCAGAAGAAGTATCGAGGACGCGCCGTCGTGGACGGCGTTGACCTGCTTATCGAGACCGGGAGGGTCGTCGGGCTTCTGGGACCGAACGGCGCAGGCAAGACGACCACGTTCTACATGATCACAGGTTTGGTGCGCCCCAACGCCGGCTCCGTCTATCTCGACGAGCAAGAGATTACAAGTTGGCCGATGTATCGCAGGGCGCGCTCGGGCATCGGCTACCTGCCCCAAGAGCCGTCCGTCTTCCGCAGGCTTACAGTAGAGCAAAACCTTCGCCTTGTGCTGGAGATGCAGGGCTTGTCGCGCAGTGCGCAGGAAGCAAAGGTCGAGGCGCTGCTCGGCGAGTTTCACATGGCGGAGCGAAGAAACAACGTCGCCGGGGTGCTGTCGGGTGGAGAGCGCCGAAGGGTCGAAATCGCGCGCGCATTGGCAGTCGAACCGAAGTTCATCTTGCTCGACGAGCCGTTCACCGGCATTGACCCGCGCACGATTGACGAACTCCAAGAGATCATCCAGGAACTCGCGCAACGAGGCATCGGCGTGCTCATCACCGACCACAACGTCGGCGCGACACTCGGCATCACCGATTGGAACTTCATCCTCGTCGAGGGCAAGATCATCGCTCAGGGAGACCGCGAGGCGATCGTAACAAACCCGGACGTGCGCAAGCACTACCTTGGGGAGCGCTTCGAATGATCAGGCTCCTCGACCGACTCGTCTATCGAGAACTGTTCGGGCCGTGGGTATTTGGCGTCGCGATGTTCACAACCGTGCTGATGGCGGGAACCTACTTGTTTCGCCTCACCAACTATCTGATTGACGGCATCCCGCTCGCAACGATTCTGCATCTCACTCTGCTGTACATTCCTGGGCTGCTTGCGAAGACGTTTGCGATGTCTTCGCTCCTGGCCTCGCTGTTGGCGTTTGCGCGGCTGTCGAACGACTCCGAGGTCATCGCCATGCAAGCGGCGGGCGTGAGCATGCTTCGAGCGATGACGCCCGTTGCGGTCTTCGGCTTTGGTGTCAGCGCGTTGACGTTCGCGTTCGGAGAGTTCATCGTGCCTAAGGCAAGTTATGACGCCGTCGTCGTGCAGTCCGAAGTGCTCAAGGAAGTGAGGCAAGCGGGCCGACCCTACTACCAGCCGCTCTATGTAGACGGGGAGCTGCGCGGAATCCTCGCCGCGCGCGACGTTGACCTCCGCACGGGCACCATGAAGGACGTCCTCGGCGCCTGGTACGGGCCTGAAGGGAACGCCAACCGGTACTTCTTCTTCGAGGAGCTGTACTACACCGAGGATGGCAAGTGGATGGTGCGCAACGGCGAATCGTGGGAGCGCTCGAAGGACGGCAACCTGATTCGAACCGTGCTCGGCACCGTCGAGCCGCCCAAAGAAATGGCGCTCACCTTCACGCCGCGCGAGATCACCGCCGCCTCTCTAAGAGACACCGACTCATTTAGCATGGCGGAACTGCGCGAACAGATTCACGCCCTGAAAGAGAACCCGCGCATGGACCCAAAACAGATCAAAGACCTCGAAGTGGGCTTCTGGTCGAAGATCAGCATCCCGCTGAGCGCACTCGTGTTCGCGCTTGTCGGCGCGCCCGTAGCGATACGACGCGTGCGGCAGAGCGTCGGCGTCGGCATAGCGACCAGCATCGTCATCATCTTCCTCTACTACATGCTGTTCAACTACTTGAATATCTTGGCAAAGGGAGGGCGTTTGGATCCGGCGCTCAGCGCGTTCCTGCCGTTGGTGGCGGGCCTGGTCGCCGCAGCGATACTCATGTGGAATAAGAACCGGTGACACAACCATGATTGCATCCTCCGCTCTACTCGCTTTGATGGTCGCGCTGGGAGGCGTCATCGCGTACCTCGGCGACCTGCTCGGGCGCAAGATGGGCAAGAAGCGCTTGCGCATCGGCAAGCTCCGTCCGCGCTACACGGCCACCGTGCTCACCGTGTTGGTGGGCGCGTTGCTTCCGGTCGCCACAACGTTCGCGCTCGCCACCATTAGTCGCGACGTGAGAGCCTATCTCGTGCGTGGGCCGGAACTCGCGCGCGAGGCGAGACAACTCGGCGAACAGCTCCAGGGGCTGCGCGAAACCCGAGAGCAACTGATTCGCCGCAACCAAGAGATTGAGAGCGACAGCGCGCGACTTCGGAGCGAGAACGCGACCCTTCTCAGCGCAAACCACGCGCTCACCGAAGACCAGGAGCGCCTGCGCGCCGAGTCCGACGCCCTGAAGGATGACGTGCGCGTCGCCAACGAGCGCCTCGTCACGGCGGAGCAGAAACTCGTCGGCGTGGAGACGAGGCGCGACGAACTCCAGAAAGAAGTGAGCGAGTTGCAGCAGCAAACAGAGCAACTGCGAGAGGACGTCCGTCGCTACCAAGAAGACACTCTCACCCTCGTCCAAGAAGCGATCCAAGCGGAGCGCCAAAAGGAGGAGGCGGAGAGGGCGCGCGACGATGCGATGGCGACCCGCGACGCTCTGTACAACGAAATCACTGACCTGCAAACCACCTTGCTCCGCGTTAGACAAGAGATGGCGGACCTCATTCGGGGCATCGAAGCCGTCCGAACCAGCGACCTGCTGTTCCATCGAAACGAAGAGTTGGCTCGACTCGCTATCCCCGGCGGGCTGGACCGCGGGCGCGCAGAGCAGATGCTCACGCAGGTACTCCGAGTGGCGGAGATCCGAGCGAGAGATCGAGGAGTGCTGCCCGATCAGCGCGGCGTCGCCGCGGGCATGGTGGACTGGCAGCGGCTGGTCGGCGAAGGCCCGCCCATCACCATCAGCGTGCAGGATCAAAAGGATTCACTCTTCCAGGCGATACGCACGTCGCAGGACGACCTGGTCATGCTCGCCCGCTCTCACTACAACTACTTCTCGATTGACAGCGGGCGCCGACCGGTGCCCATCCGCGTGGATGTGTTCCTCAATCGCGTCGTGTTTCACGAGAGCGAGGTCATCGCAACGACCGTGCTCGATGGTCGCCTCTCAGAGGACGAACTCGTCGACGGCTTGATGGAGTTCCTTCGAAACGACATCCGCCGACGCGCCGAGGAGGCGGGCATGATCCCCGTGCACGGGCTGGAGTCCTCGCTGGGTGAAGTAACCTTCGAGCAGATGGCGAACCTCGTGGACGCAGTGCGCGCCAGAGGAGGCCCGACGACGATTGCCGCGATCGCCGCCCAAACCACCCGCTCCGCAGAGGCGTTGCGACTCCGATTCGAGGTTCGATAGCCGTGCGAGGCAGGCGCATCCTGGCGATCGACCCCGGCAACGCAAAGTGCGGCGTTGCGGTGGTGCGAGAAGAAGACGGCAAGCCGCGAATGGTCCACGGCGAGATCGTAGAAACGCCGCAACTCGCTGACGCGCTCCTCCGCCTTAAGGAGGAGCACGACTTCGACCTCGTCGTCATCGGCAACGGAACCACGTCGCGCTTGGCGCAAGAGGTCGTTCGCCAGACGCTGCCCGGCCGCTCGGTCCTCATCGTTGATGAAAAAGACACCACCATACGAGCGCGCGAGCGATACTGGGAGTACCACCCTCGCCGAGGTTGGCGCAGGTTGCTGCCGAGCTCGCTCCAGGTGCCGCCCGAGCCGGTGGATCACTATGTGGCGCTCATCCTCGCGGAGCGCGCGCTTCACGCCGAGTAGCAGCCTCGACGAACGCGGCGAACAGAGCGCGCGTCGCGGGCGAGTCGGGCGTGCGCTCGGGATGCCATTGCACGCCGACGCGAAACGGCTCGCCGCTCCGCTCGACCGCCTCGATGATTCCGTCCTCTGACCGCGCGGCGACGCGCCAGCCGGGCGCGGGGCTTCGGATCGCCTGGTGGTGGGAGGACGCGACGACAGCCTCTTCCCCGATGACCGCGCGCAGGAGCGTCTCCGGCTCGGTGACTACGCGGTGCGAGGTCTCTCGGTGCTCAGCCGCCTCCGGGAGGTCCGGGATGTGCTGCACCAGCCCGCCGCCCTCGATGACGTTGAGGAACTGGCAGCCGAAGCAGATGCCGAGAATCGGCTTGCCCGTCGCGACGAAGTGGCGGTACAGCTCGCGCTCCGTGGCGATGCGGAGGGGATGGGCTACGCGCGCCTCGAGGTGCAGCGGCTCGCCGAGCAGGTCCTCGGGCAGGTCGTCGCCGCCGGTGATGAGCCAGCCGTCCGCCGCAGCGGCAAGACGCTCGAGGTCCGCTCGGGGAGTTGCTAACAGGGTTCTGCAGCCCGCGTTCGCGAGAACCTCTTCGTAGCGACCGTCAAGTTGGACTCGGTAGTTTGACTCGCCGCAAGCAACGATGTCAGGCGAAACGAGGATCTTTGGCTCTGCGGTATCAGCTTTCATTTGGCCAGGTCTCGTATATGAACTGCCGAACCTCATCCAACAAAGCAATTAGGCGTTTGCCATTTTGGGTCAAGCGATATTCAACGCGCGGCGGCACCTCGGCAAACACTTCCCTTTCGAGGATGTTATAACGCTCGAGTTTGGACACGCGCTCGTTCAGCACCTTGGCTGTCAAGCCGGGCAAGGCGCGTTGGACCTGACTCGGCCGATTTATCCCTCGCGCGATTGCATCTATTATGGCCATGGTCCACTTGCATTTTAAGATGTCGCTGATACGATGAAATCCCTCAGTCGTCCGACTACGCGACGGCAAGCTCATGATGACATTCTACCGTGAAAAGAACTGAGCGCGAAAAGTTCCATACGCACTTTATGGTAACTATCTTGACAACAAGTCGAAGCGGCTAATAGACTCCTTAGCATCTCTTTTCAAGGAGGCTTCAAGAGAAATGTTCATGTTCAGCTTGTGGTTGGCTTACGAGGCTCAGGGAGCCCCGGCGCAAATTCCGGGCTACACCTCTGGAACGCCTGCTGTCGCTCGTGCACCGATTTCGATGAGCGAATTCGCGAAACTGAAGCAGGCTGTGCTTTTCACCGACGAGGATGTCAAGTATCTGAAGATGTCTTACGAGGTGCTAAAAGACCAGGTCGAAGACATCCTCGACGTCTGGTATGGCTTCGTGGGATCTCACGACTTCCTCGTCTACTACTTTGGCGACAAGACGACGGGTGAGCCCATCGGGGACTACCTCGGCGCTGTTCGCAAGCGGTTCGGGCAGTGGATTCTCGACACCGCGCAGGCAAACTACGACGAAGATTGGCTCGCCTACCAGTTCGAGATCGGTAGACGGCACCACCGCGACGGCAAGAACAAGACGGATGGTGTGAACTCCGTGGACAACGTGAGCCAACGCTATCTCGTCGCCTTTATCGTGCCGATTACTACCACGCTGAAGCCGTTTCTTGCAAAGAAAGGGCACAGTGCAGAGGATGTCGAGAAGATGTATCTCGCATGGCTTAAGTCGGTCACGTTGCAAGTCGCGATCTGGAGCTATCCCTACGTGAAACAGGGCGATTGGTAGTCCCTGTTGACTTCCACGAGAGGCGGCGGCATATGGCATGCCGCCCCTCCCTTTGTTTGGTTCGCCCGCGGCAGGATCCTCATCGTCTATAATCGCTGAGGCAGGGCGGTTAGCTCAGTGGTAGAGCACTTCGTTCACACCGAAGGGGTCACTGGTTCAAATCCAGTACCGCCCACCACTAGGTGGCCGCTCAGAGTAATCGCCAAGGCTTCTGTCGAGAGCAGCGGGCCGAAACTGCCATATGTGCTCTGTGCGTGAGTCGGGATCGATGCCGCCATCAGGATGAGGCAGCCGATCGCGTTCTTCAACGTTTTCATTTGCTTTCCTGCTTTGGCTCCTCCTTATGGGCTGGCTGCCCCTCTTAGGAAGCCTGATACATTCTAACACGGTTGGGCGCTGGATGCCAGGGTCTTTTCGCTGGCTGGGATTATGCAGGGGGTGCGATTTGCCACATCTACCCCTTCCTCTCTTGGCACTCCACAACAAACTGCGGAGGGAGATGGGGGCTGCGTCTATCCCTCCACAGCTTGCTGTGGACGGTTCGCTCCGCTCGCGGGCTAAGCGCCGGTGAGCAGGGGGGCACTTCAGTCCTCAGAACAGCCTGCCGTCGCCGCCCTGCTCAATCCGTGCAAGGCGCATGTCCACCACGCCGGGCGCGAGGAACGACACGCCCTCTTCCCGCAGCAGGCGCTCTTGCTCTGCCGCCAGTTCCGGGGAGCGCTTGTTCGTCACCAGTTGACCGCTTTGCGCGACGACCCTCCACCACGGCACATCCGGCGGCGCCTGCGCCATCCACCGACCGACGAGGTAGCCGGTTGCGGGTTGCCGCAACAGCCGACCGACGTCGCCGTACGACGCTACTCGACCCGAGGGGATCTCGCGCACGACGCGCCAGAGGTCATCGAGGGTTTCCATGCGAACGCAGTTTATCGTCCCCCCGCGAGGTCGAGTGCCATATAGACGCGGTCGGGTGCGGCGCAGCCCTCCCAGTCCGGAGCGGTCGTCTCCACGAAACCGAGCGCCCGATACAGTTCTCGCGCCGCTGCCATCTGCGGCAAAGTGTCCAATACAACGCGCTGCACGTCTCGTCGCACGGCATGCCGCAGCACCGCGCGGCAAAGTCCGCGCGCGATGCCGAACCGGCGGTACCGGTCCTGCACGTACAGCCGCTCCAGGCGCGCCGTCTCACCGTCGAGGAACCGCAGCCCGACGCATCCGATTCCCGCGCCCTCGTGGTAGGCGACCCACGCGCCGTTCGGCTCCTTCAGATACACCTCGATGGATCGCTCGACCGGCTCCTCTTGGCACACGCCTTCCGGCAGCGTGGCGATGTATTCCGGTAGGAGCGCCCGCAAGGCGGCGAGGTCGGGCTTCAGCGCCGCCCTGCGAATCGAGTATCGGAATCCTGGTACCTTCCTGGGCATGGACTGGCTCGATGTTCCCATCCGCGTCCGCTACGGCGAGACGGACCAGATGGGCCACGCCTATTATGCCAACTACCTCTACTGGTTTGAGGTGGCTCGCGGCGATTGGTGTCGCTCCCGGGGCTTTACGTACAAAAGCCTCGAGGAGCGCGGATACTTCTTACCCGTTGTCGAGGTCTGGTTGCGCTATCGCGGCGAGGTTCGGTACGACGATGAGATTCTCGTCCGCATCCGCCTCGCCGAGGTGCGGCGGGCGTCACTCAAGTTTGAATACAAGGTGCTCAACACCACGACCGGCGCAGAGACGACCGAAGGCTACACCTGGCACGTGCTGATGGGAGAGTCGCGGCGCGCGCTGAGCATCCCCGGAGAGGTCCGCGCGCTCCTCGGCGACCGGGCGTAGACGCGCGGGTATACAGGCTGGATGCCGTTCGACGAGCGCCTTGCCGAGCGCGTTCGCGCGCTCTTTGCAGGCAGAAACGATGTCCGAGAGCAGAAGATGTTCGGCGGGGTCGGCTTCCTCCTGCGCGGCAATATGCGCGTCGGCGTCGGTGCAGGGCGCCGTTTTGTCCGTCGAGACCCTCGAGCCGAAGTAAGCACCCTGCCTACTTGACGCGAAAGGTCGCGCCGTCGCGCTCGATCAGCGCGGACTCCACTTCGGCATCGTGCTCGAAGAAGAGATGCCAGCCCTCATCAGCGGCGGTGCCGAGGATGCGATCCTTCTCTTCGATCGTGCGTAGCGGCTCGATGTCATACGCCATGACCCAGGGCAGCGGCACGTGCGCGGACGTCGGCACAAGGTCAGCCGCGAAGAGGAGCGTCGTCGCCTCATCGCGCACTCTCACCAGTTGCATTCCTCGCGTATGGCCATGGACGACGAGCAGTTCGATGCCGTCGGCAAACTCTCCCCCGCCATCGAGCAAGTTGAGCCGCGCAGTAGCGTCCGTGGCGAGCGGTTCGAAGTTCTCTTTGAGGAACGACGCGCGCTCGCGAGGGTTCGGCTGCATCGCCCACTCCCAGTGCTCACGCTGGAGGTGGTAGGTGGCGTTGGGGAAGGTTGCGACGATGCGCTCTCCGTCGCGGCGAGTCGCTCCCCCGCAGTGGTCGAAGTGCAGATGGGTGAGGATGACGTCGGTTACCTCTTCCGGCGCATAGCCCGCCTTCGCGAGCGACCCTTCGAGCGTCGAATGCGCGTGGTCAATCCCAAAGATGTCCGCAAACTTCGCCTCGTGCTTGTCCCCGATTCCGGTGTCGATCAGGATGACCTTGCCGTTGCCTACGAGGAGCAGGCATCGCATCGCGAGCGTGATGCGGTTCCGCTCGTCGGCGGGGATGCGCTTTTCCCAAAGCGGCTTGGGCACAACGCCGAACATCGCTCCGCCGTCCAGCCTGAACCTGCCCGTTTCAATGGAGAAGAGCGAGTACGGGCCTATGCGTCTCATCGGTCGGCGGCGTCGAAAACTGGTGGAGATAACGGGATTCGAACCCGTGACCTCTTCAATGCCATTGAAGCGCTCTGCCAACTGAGCTATATCCCCACGGGGGAGCCGAGTATACCTCGTCCGGCGCGGGTCTCATTGGTCGCGGCGAGGCGTAATCACGCGCGCCCTCGCCCGGAGCGCAATCTCCTCGGGGAGCGTCTCAAACGGCACCTCTACGCCGTTCCTTTCCCAGCCGAGCGGGATGCGCGTTCCGAGCACCGACAGCCACGCGTATGGCCGAACGGTAACCCGCCCCTGCCGCAACCGGAAGAGGAACGAGTCGCCTCGCTTCAGCTCGAGGCTCTCCACGTCGGTGTACAGAACGCTGCGCGTGCCCGAGGACGCGACGACCTCGAACCTGTCCTCATAGAGCAGATACTCCCTCGCGCGGATCGCCCTGCCTTGGAGTTCCGCCATCTTCGTCTTGCCGAGGTTGAGCGCCTTCTGGAAGGCGTCGAGGATGGCGTCCTTCGCCCCGGCAGGCGGCTCGAAGGGCAGGTCGCCCGGCTTGGCGATTCGGCGGGTACCGATCTCGATCCACCGGATCGCGTCCGCGGGGCGATAGCGCGCGACGAGCATCTTGATAATCAGGCTACGCCCGCCCGCTGCCCGGCGTTGCGGGAACGGCTATAACGGCTCGAATGAGCGAGATCGAGCGCCCACCGACCGACGAGGTGCTTGCCGACGGAAAGCGCGAGCCGGAGTTGGACACGCGGATGTTCTTCGGCTGCGCTCTCTTCACGCTCGCGTGCGTGCTTCAGTTGTTCGCGGTCGTGATTCCGTTCCTGCTGCGCGACCCGCTGATGACGATGAACGCGGTAGTCGGCGCGGCGAGCGTGGCGTTCGGCGCGGGATTGACGCTCGGCGCGCTG
>Ga0209172_10002099_pt1 | contig 37362 bp, 23 predicted proteins | sample LarsenN4metaG_FD_184113 | JGI IMG/M metagenome (GOLD analysis project Ga0209172, IMG submission 184113) | Hot spring sediment bacterial and archeal communities from British Columbia, Canada, to study Microbial Dark Matter (Phase II) - Larsen... ... | reverse complement strand
GCAGTGGCTGAACCTGCTCGGCTGCTCCCGATGTCAGAATTGATGGAACGAGTCTGTGCCTATTACCAGTGTGAACTCACCGATCCCATTGCACAATCAGATTGTTAAAAATGCACTAACAATGCGCCCAGCATCGCCCGCAAGGCCGGGGCAAAGGGCCATTCATAGGGGTTGGCCAGCGCCTCTAGTTGGCGATAAATGGCCTGCGCTTCGGCCAAGCGGTTACGCCGGCCGGGTTCAGTCCAGGCTTGCAGCCAGCAAATCCGGCCCTGCCAGAAAAGAAAACCCGGTTTAAAGGCGGCGGCAATCCGGCTGGCTGCCGGCTGGGCCAGTTTTGCAAAAAGGTCGGCAAAGTAGCGGTCAGTGTCAACTTCATCTCCCTGTAGGGCATAACAGATTGGCTGTAGCGCGCCTAGCGTCGCATTCATCCATAATCCGCCCCCAAACTGTTCGCTGAGGGCAATGGCCTGGCCGGCCGAGGCTATCGCCTGCTCCCAGCGGCCCCGCCACAGGTGGATGAGGGCTAACAAGCCTTGAGCGGCCGCCTGCAAAGGAATGGTCTGACCCTGACCGCGGCTCTCCAGGAGCTGCCAGAGTCGCTCGGCCCGCTCCAGGCCGCCCGGTAGCACGGTGAAGGGGCCGGTAAAATTATTTGCCACGACATTAAGGGTTTGCAGCCCGCTGGACGTGGCGGCGACGGCCAGGGCGGCGTCAATATCGGCAATAGTTTGGGGCCAGTTACCCTGAACCATGGCCTGGTTGGCCTTCATCAGCAACAATTGGGCCTGGCTGTAAGGCAGGCCAGGGTATTCGAGCGCCCGCCGGATGGCTTCATCGGCCTCGTTGAAGTTGCCACTCAAGGCTAGACAGTGGGCTAGATGAGCCAGAGTTTCCCCTATCCCAACTGCATCCCCCCTCGCCTCAAAGCCGGCCAGAGCCTGTTCTAACAGCACCCGGCCTGTATCTAACTCCCAACGCCGCCAGGCGCATACCCCCAGCAAGTAGCTCAAGCGGGGCCGCGCCCCCGTCAATTCATCCGGCAAGGCCCGAATCCAGTTCCGTACCGTGTCGAACTCGCCCTGCTCTAGAAGTTGTTCGCCCACTTGCTCAATAAGCTGGGCCGCTTCGAGCCACATTTCGGCGGCCAGATAGTGGCCGAGCCGCCGGCTGGGGATTGGCTCGGCTGAGGCAGCCCGGCCATGTAATTCGGCCAGCCGTTCCGGCATATCCCGGCTTAACTTACGACGCAGAAACTCAGCAAACAAGGCGTGGTAACGGTAGGCCAGTCCCTCGGCCCCGGTTGGCCCGGCCATACCTTCGACGGTTATTAGAAACAAGTTGCGCCGGTAAAGTTTCTGTAGCAGTTCAGCCGCATCTTGACGGCCGGTGACCGCCCGGCACAGGTGGGGGGTCAATTCAGACAGGACGGCAGTTTCTAGCAAAAAAGTTTGCAGGTCTGGCTCTTGCTGGCGCAGGACTTCCTCCGCCAGAAAATCGAACAAGTAATGCTCAGTTTGAGCCAACTGGTTGATGAAAAGCGCCCGGTCGCCAGGCGCGGTCAGCCCAGCCAGTGAACCGGCCAACAGCCGCAGGCCGGCAGCCCACCCTTCAGTGCGGGCCTGTAGCTTGATGATTTCAGACGCCGGCAAATCTAGTTGTAGATGGTTATTCAAGAATTTCTCAATTTCCTCATGGGTAAAACGCAAGTCGGCCAGGCGAAACTCAGCCAGTTGCCCCCGCGCCTTCAGCCGGGCCAGAGCCAGAGGCGGGTCGGAGCGGGTGGCCAGGGCCAGATGCATAGTTGGGGGCAGATGGTCCAGCAAATAACCCAGGGCCAGGTAGATGATAGGTTCGGTGAGGTGATGGAGGTCATCCAGGACCAGGACAAACGGGGCCGGAAGTTCGGCCAGAATTTCGTTGATGAGCACTCCGGTCAGCCGCCTGGCTCGGTCAGCCGGGGCCTCGGCCTCCGCCAAATCAGACGGCCCACCGAGGAAAGACTGGGCCATTACCCCACAGGAGGGAGCCAACCCCTGCAACGCGGCGATGAAACCTGCCAAAAAGCGATTGAAATCATTGTCATCCTCATCCAGCGAGAGCCAGGCAGCTTTAAAAGGATGAAGGCGGAAGGATGAAGGATGAAGAATATCTTCGTCCTTTTGCGCTTGGCCTTCATTTTTTTGTTGACAGAGGGCGGCCAGTAGCGTAGTTTTGCCATAACCGGGCGGGGCGGAGAGTAGTGTGACCGGATGGGTTAGCAGCGCCCGGTGCAGTACCGTCAGCAGCCGTTGGCGGAAAATAATATCTTCTCGCAGTCGGGGCGGATATAGTTTGGTGTAGACGAACCACGCTGCCGGTTTAATCATGGATATAGATATCTAAGATCACGGATTAAGTTACCTGCACAATCTCGTTCCCAAACTGAGTTTGGGAACGAGATTGCTGTACCAGGTTATTTTGTTGCTATTCCTTAATCGTCACGCCGATAGATGATACGTCATTTTACTCCATTCAAGGGGGACTGTCTATAACGGCTGCTACGGGTCGTCAACCTGGCATTAAAACGGGACAGATTTCCCGTTCCGCACGGGACACTGTCTCATGACAACGGGACGCCAAGAGTGTTATGCTGAGGTCATCAATCAAACAGTTTTTTAGCTAACGCAAGGAGAAAAAATGACAACCAAAGTAATGACCAAAGCGACAAATCAACCAACCACAGGCGTGATGACCCCTTATGCACTGGGCACGCTGGGCATGATTGGCGCTCCGTTTTTGTTTATTGAAGGGCTGGCCCACGGCTTTAATATGACCCAACCCACGCCTCTGGGGGGTTTTCTGGAGTTGTTTTACCTGGGTGGGTGGATGTCTAGCATCATTGGCCTGGGGATGCTGCAAGCAACCGGCCGGGGCAAAGGAGGGAAGATTATTCTCGGCCTACAACTGCTGGGCTTAATTCTGGCCACCGTCTTTTCGGTGTTTAACATCGTCTGGCCCAGCCTTAGCCCGGATACCCTGCTGTTCCAGATAACCGATACGGCCTGGCCGCTCAGCCACACCTTTATGTTAGTGGTCGGTGGGGCGGTGTTAATGGCTAGACGTTTGTCAGGTTGGACTCGCTTCGCCCCGCTGGCTTGTGGGTTGGCTGTACCATTGTTAATGGCAGTTGGCATGATTGGCGGAGAACAGGCCATGCTTTTCTTTGGCCCTTATACCTGGGTGGTGTTTACGCTGCTGGGATATGCAGTCCGCACGGGAAAACAGTTGTAGCTGACTGGCTGCTTATTATCCTTCGCCGGTCCCACGGGGAGGCTTCGCACTCTCCCGTCCCCGGTCCTCAGCCGTATTTATAGAGGAGTGTTCACGAACCTGACGGCACACCACCGACGCGAAGCGTGAAAATGGAGTGCAAGGCTTGCCTTGCGACTTGGCAAAGCAAGCCTTGCGCTCCGGCAGTCTATTTTCAGAGGAAACCAAAATGACAACCAAAGAAATAACACCTATTGCGAATATAGCGATACCTATTCAAACAAAACACCGCGATTGGCCCCGGCTGATTTTTTCCGGAGTGGCGGGATTGGTCGCCCTGCTTTTACTGGCGATGGGTTCTTTGCACGGCCTGGTGGCTGTCTGGGCCCGCAGTTGGGTTGCCAGCGAACCAGGTATCCACCACCCGGAAATGCATCTGTGGCACGACGCGCAGGTTGGAGCGCTGGTGGGGATTATGATTGTCGGCAGCTTGCTGGCCTTACTCTGGCAGCCCCGCCAGCAGCCCCTGGTGGCTCAATTTTTGGCCCTGGGCAGCCTGTTGTACCTGCTCATGCTGGCCCCTTTTGATCCGGCGGCCGCGCTTGTCTTGGGGATTCTCCTGACCATCTCGCTGGCCTGTTATCCCACCCTCCGCAACCTGGTAAATTTCCGCCGGACGGAACCATTTAGCTTCGCTTTCCTGGGGTTGACTTTGCTGATGACGGCCCTGATGATCCCATCTGCCCGAACCTGGCTGCAACTCCAGCTTTTGGACAACGGAGAACACGCCATGGCCAACCACTGGATTACCGGGGTGGCGTTAGCCGGGGTGCTGAACCTGGCCGGATTTTTGGCTGCAACCAAGCGTCCGGGCTGGCCCGTCCTGGGGCTGCTGGTTGGGTTAGCCTTACTTCACCAGGGCGCAGCCGCGCTGACCTTACCCGATCAGCCGGGGAGTTTGGGGCTAAACGGCGGCGTGGTCGCCTTGATTGGGGGACTGCTCTTTATCGGCATAACCGGCCTGGAAATGCGGAAGTCGCGGTCCAACTTGTCGGGGGAAGCGGGTTGATTTATAGTGTTAGTATGCTTGCCAAATGGGATGTTGAGATGAGGCGGCCGCAGTGGCTAAAAATGGGGGCTTTTTTTCTGACCGCCGTTGACGTGGGCCTGGCGCTGCTGGTCATACTGCTAGTCGCTTTGAATGGGGAAACGTCCGCCAGAGCGATGTCCAGTTTGGTCGAACTTCCGCCCTCGTTATCATTTTCTTTGGTTGGTATGCTCATCATTGCCCGCCGGCCCGATCACATCATCGGTTGGCTGCTGTTACTGATTGGCCTGCCGCTGGTGTTGGAACAGTTTGGTCTGCAATACGCCACTTACACCTTCTTGACCCAGCCCGGCTCGCTGCCTGGTGGAGACTTTGTCATCTGGCTCACCTTTGGTGTGTGGGGCTTAAGCTATGGCGGAGTTGCCTTGCTCACCCTTCTTTTTCCCACCGGACGGCCGTCGTCGCCTGGCTGGGGCTGGGTGGGATGGCTGACCGTAGGCGCGGCAGGGATGTGGCTTATCCTGACCCTCATTGCCCTGTGGCCCTACCGGGGACCTTTGCTGCTAGAAGAGACGGCGCCGCCGGGCCTGGAAGGGGTTCAAGGGGTGGGACTCGGCCTCCTCAATTTGATTACGCTCGCTTTTCTGGCGGCGGTGGTTTCGGCTATTATGCGGCTGCGCCGCTCCAGCGGCGTCGAGCGACAGCAGCTCAAATGGTTTGTCTATGCTGTGAGCCTAACGATTGTCGTCATGCTGATGCTAACGGTTTTAGTCAACTTTGTCTCTGAACTGGTGGGCGAAACGGGGCAAAACCTCGCTAACCTGGCCTACTCGTTCGCCTTTAGCGCCATTCCGATTGCCATCGGTATGGCGATTCTGCGCTACCGGCTGTGGGATATTGACCTGATTATCCATCGCACCCTGGTCTACGGCTCTTTGACCGCCAGTGTGGCCGCCCTCTACATCCTGGTGGTGGGCGGGCTGGGCGCATTGTTCCAGACGCGAGGCAGTTTATTCATTTCCATTTTGGCCACCGGCCTTGTGGCCGTGCTTTTTGCCCCCCTCCGTGACCGGCTTCAGCGCGGCGTCAACCGGCTGCTCTATGGTGAACGCGACGACCCCTATGCGGTCCTATCACGTCTGGGCCGGCAGCTAGAAAATACGCTTGCGCCCAATGAAGTGCTGCCGACCATTGTGGCGACGCTCAAAGAAGCCTTCAAGCTGCCCTACGCCGCCGTTGCCCTGGACCAGGCCGAAGAAAACACCCTGGCAGCCGCGGCCGGCACGCCCACACCCCAGCCATTTTGTTTGCCGCTCACATATCAGGGCGAGCAACTCGGCCATCTGCTGCTGGGCGCTCGCGCTCCCGGCGAGCCGTTTACCCCGGCCGAGCAGCGGCTGCTCAACGACCTGGCCCGTCAAGTCGGCGTGGCCCTGGCCGCCGTGCGTTTGACCACCGACCTGCAACGCTCCCGGCAAAGGTTGGTCACGGCCCGCGCCGAGGAACGCCGCCGCTTACGGCGTGACCTGCACGATGGGCTGGGGCCACAGTTGGCCAGCCACGCCCTCAAGCTTGAAGCCGCCCGTGACCTCATCCGCGCCAACCCGGAGCGGGCCGAGATGCTTTTGAACAACTTGATTGAAAAATCGCAGGGGATTGTTAGCGAGGTGCGCCGGTTGGTTTATGATTTACGCCCGCCGGCCCTGGACGAATTGGGCCTGGTGGGGGCCATCCGCGAGTATGTCGCCCAAAGCGGCGTCAACGGGCTGCAAATGACGTTGGATGCACCGGAACGCCTGCCAACCTTACCGGCGGCTGTGGAAGTTGCGGCCTATCGCATTATTCAAGAAGCGGTCACCAATACTATTCGCCATGCCCGGGCCAGAACCTGCCGGGTTAGCCTGACCCTGACGGACGAACCGGCGGCCCTGGACCTTGAAATTTGTGACGACGGCCTCGGCCTGCCCGCCGGTTATCATGCCGGTGTGGGCCTGGCCTCCATGCGGGAACGGGCGCAAGAGTTGGGCGGCAAGTGCGAGGTAGAAATGGCAACTAACGGCGGCGTCCGGGTGTTGGCTCACCTGCCGCTGCCCCAGGAGTAACTGATGGAACAAATTACTGTCCTCATTGCCGATGACCACGCCGAATTTCGCGAGGGGTTGGCCGCCCTGCTAGAAACAGCCGCCGATCTGGAACTGGTCGGCGAAGCCACCAGCGGTGACGAAGCTGTGACGTTAGCCGCCCGGCTCCAGCCGGATGTCATTTTGATGGACATCAACATGCCCGGCCTCAACGGGATTGAAGCGACGCGCCGCATTCTGCACGGCAGTCCCCACATTGCCATCCTCATCTTGACCATGTTTGAAGATGACGACTCGGTATTTGCGGCGGTGCGGGCCGGCGCGCGGGGGTATATTCTCAAAGGGGCGTTGAAAGCTGAAATTTTCCGGGCCATTCGCGCCCTCAGTCACGGCGAAGCCATTTTTGGCCCGGCCATTGCCCGCAAGTTGATGAACTATTTTGCCGCGCCCCGCCCCTCCGCCCCACCCCAAACCTTCCCGGAGCTGACCGAGCGGGAGCGCGAAATTCTGGCGATGATGGCCCAACACCTGACCAACCCCGAAATTGCTGAGCGCCTCTCCATCAGCCAGAAAACCGTCCGCAACCAGGTTTCGAATATTTTGAGCAAGCTGCAAGTCACCGACCGGGCGCAGGCCATTATTCGGGCCAGAGAAGCCGGGCTGGGTACATAATAACTGTTCAGAAATAACCTTGTATCTTTCAGGAGATTAGAGATTGGAGATTATTTAATCTCTAATCTCCAATCTCTAAAACTGAAAACTTATTTGCGGACGATCACATAGGATTACCTGGAGTAATGCAACGTACTAAAGACCCCCTTCAACATGTGACCGAAATCCGCTCCCGCCTCCTCACCTGGTATCACCACCACAAACGCGACCTGCCCTGGCGCGGCGAAACCGACCCCTATCGCATCTGGATTTCCGAAGTGATGCTGCAACAGACGCAGGTCGCCACCGTCATCCCCTACTATCACCGTTTTTTGGAACGCTTCTCCACCCTGGCCGATTTGGCCGCTGCCCCGCTGGAAGCAGTCTTGAAAGCCTGGGAGGGCCTGGGCTATTACGCCCGCGCCCGCAACCTGCACCGGGCTGCCCGCGAGCTGGTCGAGCGGTATGACGGACGTTTTCCCACCACCTATGCCGAACTGCGCCCGCTGCCCGGCTTTGGCGAGTACACGGCGGGGGCGGTGGCCTCGATTGCCTTCGGTGAGGCGGCGCCGGCTGTGGATGGCAACGTCAAAAGGGTTTTGGCTCGTCTGTTTGCCTTGCGGGAAGATGTGAGTCGGGGCCAGGCGGCGCGGCAGCTTCGTGAAATCGCCGCCGCCCTGGTTGACCCCCTAGCTCCCGGCGATTGGACCCAGGCGCTGATGGAATTGGGCGCAACGATCTGCCTGCCGCAAACGCCCCAATGTCTCCTTTGCCCGCTCAACGAGTTGTGCCAAGCCCACCTACTCGGTCTGGAGCGGGAGCTGCCGGTCAAGCCGGTCAAAAAGGTACTGCCCCATTTTGACGTGGTCGCCGCAGTGCTGCGCGAAAACGGCCGGGTGCTGATTGCTCAACGCCCGCCGGAGGGGATGTTGGGCGGTCTTTGGGAATTTCCCGGCGGCAAGGTAGAAGCCGGGGAAACCCTGGCCGGGGCGCTTCAGCGTGAAATTCGGGAAGAGTTGGGTCTGGAGATAGCGGTAGACGAGCCGATTGTGACCGTCAAGCACAGCTATACTCACTTCAAAATCACCCTGCACGCCCTGGCCTGCCGCTTGCTGGCCGGTTGGCCCCAAGCTCTGGGCGTAGCCGACTGGCGTTGGGTAACGCTGGCCGAACTCGACGCCTTTCCTTTTCCCCGCACCGACCAAAAAATTATTGCGGCGTTACGGCGGGCAACCGGAGAGTTATAACTTTTCAGAAAAAGATTTTGAGTTCGTAGTGACGACTTCAGTCGTCCAGGCCAGTAAAAAACGACTAAAGTCGTTACTACATATAACCCGGTTCCCCGTCCTCGGTCTCCGGTCTTGGGCGGTTCACAAGCTTGTGCTATACTTCTGCCTAATCTTACTCAGGAGCTTTCTTATGCTGCTCGGCGCACACATGTCTGTTTCCGGCGGGGTTGACACCGCCTTTGAACGGGCCATCGCTATTAACTGTACTGCTCTGCAAATTTTTACCAAATCCAACCGCCAATGGCAGGCCAAGGATTTGGAAGCGGAGGCCATCGAGCGTTTTTTGCAGGCCCAAACAACCTGCGGCCTGCCGGTAGTCTGCCACGCCAGCTACCTGCTCAACCTGGGCACCCCCGACGATACAATTTGGCACAAATCTATCGAAGCCCTGATTATCGAACTTCAGCGCTGCGAGCAGTTGAAAATTCCTTATCTGGTACTGCACTGTGGCGGGCATATGGGCAGCGGCGTCGAGGACGGCCTGGCCAGGGTAGCCGCGGGATTGGACATTGCTCACCAGCGCCTGCCCGGCTATCAGGTCAAAATAGCCCTGGAAATTAGCGCCGGGCAAGGCACCCATCTGGGTGTGACCTTTGAAGAAATTGCCGAGATGATTCGACTTTGCCAGGAACCAGAACGCCTGGCCGTCTGTTTTGATACCTGCCACGCCCTGGCTGCCGGTTATGAATTTCGCACCCCTGAAAGCTACGAAGCCATGATCGCCGAATTTGACCGGGTCATCGGCCTTGACCGATTGACTGTTTTTCACGTCAACGACTCGGAAAAAGATTTGGGCAGCCGGATTGACCGTCACACCCACATCGGCGAGGGCTGTATCGGCCTGGAGCCGTTTGGTTACTTTTTAAACGACCCCCGTTTCAAACACATCCCGTTCCTGCTGGAGACGCCGGTTGACGATGACCCCGGTGACAATATTCGGAATTTGGAGAAACTGCGAAGTCTGGTGAAGAGTGAAGATGGTAGATAGAAGATGGTAGATGGAAGATAGAGGATAGAAAATTAAAACTATCCTCTATCTTCAGCGGATTAAACGGTGAAACAGGAGGAAAGAAGTGCAGCTCAATAAAGAACACTGCACCGGCTGCGGCTACTGTGTGCTGGTCTGCCCCTATGATGCGCTGACCAGCAACGGTTGGGCCGAGCTGATTCCGGCCAACTGCACTGACTGCAACCTGTGTGTCTACGCCTGCCCCAGCGATTGCTTTACCCCGGAACCGGAATTTCCGCTAAAACCTTACCGGCCTCGGGTTAAGGATGAATATGATGTGGTCGTCATTGGCAGCGGCCTCGGCGGGTTGATGGCCGGGGCGGCCCTGGCGCGGGCGGGCCGGTCGGTGGCGGTTTTTGAAAAGTTGAGTTTCCCCGGCGGGCGTTACACCGAACTTGATTACAAGGGCGCAGCCGTAACCACCGGGGCATGGACCAACCTCGGCCCCAAGAGTCACATTGGCCGCTTTCTGGCCGAGTTGGGCATCGAGTTGGAATACACTTCTATCGCCGATGTCGGTCTGGCCGAACAGTATACCCTCCGCTTCCCCGATGGCCGCCATTACGCCAGCCTGTTCGATTTGCTGACCCCAGCCGCGCGGAAAGCCTGGCTGAAGGCGGTGCTCAGGGGACGCGATGAGGCGAGGACGGGAGGACGCGGGGGGGCGGGGGAGCGGGGGAGCAGGGGAGCAGAGGAGGAATCTAACCCAACCCTCCAACCTTCCAACCCTCCAACCCTCCAACTTTCCACCCTCTCCGCCGCCGACTACATTGCTCAATTCAGCACTGACCCTGATTTGCTGGCCGCGGTGGATACGATTGCAGCGACGGCTTCGGGCCTCAGCAGTCAGGCTATGCCCGCCAGCGAGTATATCCAGATTACCCTCGACGGCCGTGAAGCCGGGCAGGATTTTGCCATGCCCGTCGGTGGGGTACGGGCCATTATCAAGGCGCTCACCAAAGCGTTGCGCCAGGCCGGCGGCGAATTGTTTGTCCGCAGCCCGGTGGCCCAAATCCTGCTCTCCCCTTCCTCTCAGGGAAGGGTTGGGGGAAGGTCAGCTTACGGCGTAAAACTTGCGGATGGGCATGAGGTGCGCAGCCGAATAGCCCTGCATAACGGCGGCCCCCGCCGCTTCATCCAGTTGGTCGGCGAGACCAACCTGCCCCCCGATTACCTGGCCCGGTTGACCTCGCTCAAAGGGGTGGAGTGCGCGGCCCTCTTTGGCGCGACCCGCGAACCGCTCTTTGCCGGCGCGCCCATCACCATGACCCCTTGCTGCCGTCGGGTGGTCGGCGTTTTCGCGCCGACGCTGCTGGACCCCCGGCTGTCTAAACATGGTCTGCACCTGTTCGATGCCTTTTTCCCCGTTTACAGCGACGACCGCACCGCCGAACTGGAATTAGCCCTGGCCGACCTGCGTGCTCTTTTCCCCAACTTTGATGAAGTCGTCGAGTGGACCGTGCCCATGTTCTTCACCGGGACCTGGCCCGGCACGGAGTCGGGCCAAACCTTTGGCCAGATTGGCGATGACCGGCTCGATCCGGTCACGCCGATTCAAAACTGTTTTTTGGTGGGTATGGATGTCAAAGGTTCTGGCATCGCCGGGGATTTGATTCCGCTGGGGGTGCGGCGGGTGTTGGAACTTTTGGGTTGAAATCGAGGACTTTTGTGGTATGATTTCGGCCAATCGTAACTCCTCATCCCTCATGTCATTTCGAGGCTGAAAGCCGAGAAATCTGTAAGACCGTTGTCTGTTAACTACGGATTAGAAGATTTCTCGCTCCTGTTGTCGCTCGAAATGACATGGCTGTAGTTACGGCCAATCAAGATTTAGCAGGGAGAATAGGCGATGGAAAACCAAATGCTTTTTGCTTCCGCCGTGACCACCGAACGCGCTGCGGCGTCTGCTGCCGACAGTCTGGCTAACCAGGTCGAGGCGCAGTTGGCCGGGCTGTCCCCTGATTTTGCGATGATGTTTCTCTCGCCGCACTATCGGCTGGAAGCAGCCAGTCTAGCTGCCGGGCTGCAAAGCAGGCTCAAGCCTCTGGTTTTGCTCGGCTGCACCGCCGAGGGGGTGATTGGGCGCGACCAGGAAATCGAGCGGGAACCGGCCATCACCCTAGCGGCGGCTCATTTGCCCGGCGTTGGGTTAACGCCCTTTACCCTTCAATCTATGGATTGGCGTAGAACATTGACCGAAGCGGCAGAGCTGCGAGCGATGGTCAACGCTCCCCCGGAGACCAAACTCTTTTTGGTGCTGGCCGACCCTTTTACCACACCCATGGATGCCGCCCTTGAGGCGTTTAATATCTACTATCCCGATTTGCCGATTATTGGCGGCATGGCCAGCGGCTCGCAGCGGGCCGGGGGAAACGCCTTGATTTTCAACGACCGAGTTTTGAACAATGGCGCGGTTGGCCTGGCCCTGACCGGGGCGTTTGAGGCTGACATCATTGTATCGCAGGGCTGCCGGCCGGTCGGTCAGTCCTTTACTGTGACCGGCGCTCGCGAGAACGTTATTTTCAGCCTGGCCGGGCAGCCGCCCCTGGCTCAGATTCAAGAGTTGGTGACAAATTTGCCGGCCCGCGACCAGGTGCTGCTGCAAAACGGCCTGTTCATTGGCCGCGCTGTCGGTCCCGACCGAGAGATGTTAGGACGCGGCGACTTTTTGATCCGGGGGGTGATGGGCCTGGACCAGGAGAGCGGGGTAATGGTGGTGGGCGATTATATTAATGAAGGCGAGACGGTACAGTTCCACCTGCGGGACGCCAGTACCGCCGAAGAAGATTTGGAAATGATGCTGGCCCCGCAACTGCTGTTCGATTCCCCTTGCGGCGGCTTTCTCTTCTCCTGCAATGGCCGGGGGACGCGCCTCTACGATCACCCCAACGGCGACATCAACATTATTCAAAAAGTTATGGGGGGACTTGATTTGGCCGGTTTCTTCTGTGCCGGCGAAATTGGGCCGATTGGCGGCAAGAATTTTCTGCACGGCCACACAGCTAGCCTGGCTTTGTTCCGGCCTGTGAAGGAAGTAGGGAGTAAGAAGTAGGCAGACTCTTTTCGCTCCAAGCCGGTCTGCGACCGGCGTCTGAGCTTAAGTTAGGCCCCTACTCCCTACTCCTTACTTCCTATTCCTCCAGCCAGCCCAGGGCAAAGTTGGGAAAATCCCTCAATTCCTGGGTGGTGGGCAGTTGCTTCTCGATTGGGGCGCGCCGGGAGCCAAACCAGGTGGGCCGCACCCGGATGATCTCTTTAACATGGGAAATGTCGTTGAGCAGGAGAATCCGGTAGTTGCGGGCGGGCAAATTGCCGGAACTGCTGGCGCGGGCGCTGGCTTGAATTTGCAGCAGGCTGACCGAAGCATTATCAAAGGCAAAAGTCCGCCAGCCCCGGTCCACAATGCCCAGGGTGGTCCGCAAGCAGGCGTTCAACACCCCGCCGTGAGTGACAACGGCCACAGCAGTTTCCTCGATCATAGCATCAAGAATGTCGTCAATGGCGGCTTTGACCCGGGCCTCAAGCGCCGGGTCGCCTTCTTCGCCGGGCAGCGGTTCCCAAAACTCGTTGGCTTTCCAGGCCGCCGGCACTTCGGGGTAGCGCCGGGCAATTTCCTCGCGGGTGAGACCATTCAACGGGCCAAAATTATATTCGTTCAAACGGGGGTCGAACCGCAACGGCAGGTTCATGGCCTGGCTGATAATCTGGCCTGTTTCGGCGGCGCGGCTGAGCGAACTGGCAATGACCTCGCTCAGTTGGGCCTCTTCGGCCAGCCGGGCGGCCACCAGCCGGGCCTGCTGCCGGCCCAAATCGGTCAGAGGTGAGTCATCGGCGCCTTGAATCCGCTGTTCCAGGTTGCCTTGCGACTCGCCGTGACGAATCAACCACAAGAATTTGCTCATCTTCCCCTCCCGGCCCGGTAGCAGTTCAAGCAGATGCGGATATTTTTGGAAATATCGTGATAATGTTCGGGCGGCGCTAATTGGCCGCAGATGTCACAGATTTTGGGCTTATACAGGCCGTAGGGCTGCTCGGCAAAGCATGCGGCGTACTTGAGGCAGACGCGCCGCTCGCCCTCGATGTAAGTGGCCGGGGTGAACATTCCGGCGGCGATGGCCTCCAGGTTTTTTTCAAAACAGCCGTGGCAAATCCGGTAGCCCTTGAGGGTGTGATGGAAGTGGTTCATATTAATCAGCGCATCACATTCGTTGCAGGTGGGCCGTTCTTTGAGCCAAAAGTTCAAACAGTGGGCGGCGCGGTCACATTCGGGGGTTGTTGCCGGCATGGGTTCATCACCTCTGATGAGTTTCCCCCTTTGTTATCATTTTATCACGATTTTAGCGCCAGGGGCAATCTTAAAATGCGTAGCGCAATTTGATAGCTTGCCGGCAGAGCTTACCGAAGTTATACTTATCTTCAGGAAAGTGGAAGCATGACCTATCTGATCAAAGCCGCCAACTTTGAACCGGCCTACCTGGCTCTGCACCGCCAGGGCGAATTGCTGGAGCGGGCTAAAACTGCCCTGGCCGGTCTGACCGACTGCCATGTTTGTCCGCGTGACTGCGGGGTGGACCGGCTGGTGGACAAAACCGCCGCCTGCAAGACCGGGCGCTATGCCCAGGTAGCCAGCTACTTCCCCCATTTTGGCGAGGAAGACTGCCTGCGCGGCTGGAATGGCAGCGGCACGATTTTTTTTGGCATGTGCAACCTGCGCTGTGTCTTTTGCCAGAACTTCGACATCAGCCAGGCCGGCAAGAGTCAGGAAGTCAACGCCATTGAATTGGCCGGCCTGATGCTGGAGTTGCAGGATCGGGGCTGCCACAACATCAACTTTGTCACCCCCGAACATGTTGTGCCGCAGCTTTTGGAGGCGCTGGTGGTAGCCGCCGAAGCCGGGCTGCGCCTGCCGCTGGTCTACAATACCTCGGCCTATGATTCCATGGAAAGCCTGCGCCTGCTCGATGGGGTGGTAGACATCTACATGCCCGACTTCAAATTTTGGGACGCGGCCCTATCGCTGCGCTACCTCAAAGCCAGGGATTACGCCGAAGCGGCCCGGCGGGTCATCAAAGAGATGCACCGCCAGGTGGGGCCGCTCAAGTTTGACGAACGCGGCCTGGCTAAGCGCGGGCTGCTGGTGCGCCACCTGGTCATGCCCGGCTGTCTCGACGAGACGCGCCGGATTTTGACCTTTCTGGCCGAAGAAATTGGACCGGAAACTTACGTCAACGTCATGGCCCAATATTACCCGGCGGGGAAGGTTAACGCCGAAAAATACGCCGAAATCAACCGCAGCGTGACCACGCCCGAATATGAGGCGGCGGTGCAGATGGCCCACAATCTGGGCCTGCGCCTGGACATGCGCCGGCCGCGTGGTGGGTGGGGCTGAAATCTTACACTCCTTCACCTAAAAGCGAGCTCGGGGCGTCGGCCGCTCCATACGCTGGTTAGCTACGGCCTGACCTACAGACTGGCCTCTATCTCCAATAGCCCTTCTCCAAACGTATCCCATTCCTCGGAACCAAAACTCGTATCTATCAGCCGGCTGTAGTGATATTCTTCAAAAAATTCTTCCAACGCCTTTTCACTCCCCTGTTTCACCGCCCGTTCCCACTCCTGTCGAAATTCTATTGCCAGCCGTCTGGCTTCTTTATACCCGTACCGCTCAATATTAAACTTCTTGTGGTAGCGCTTTTGTCCCTCTGGCCCGATGGGAATGAAGGCACACCAGTACTCCACCAACCGTTCTTTATCCCACCGATGCGGATATTTGGTGTAATACACGCCTTGAACCCCACTGGTGTTGCTGCTCAACAGTTTGCCCTGATGATAGGGCTGATTGCTGGGTACGCGTTGGGCAGGATGACTTTCCTCATAGCCTTGCAGATAGGCTTTGGCTGCGGCTAAGGCTGGCTCTGACCCGCCGTACTGCCCGTCACTAAAGAGTTTGGAGTGATAGCCTCGTTTGCCCCTGCCCCGAACTTGCCAGCCGTGGGTACCATGGGGCGAGTTTTTGGGTTTATCCAATCTAACAATATATGCCATTGCTCCATTATAGCCTTATTTTGGCCGTTCCCCCTTCATTCAATAACTAACGCTGCTCCTCAGCGGCAAACCTATTTTAATTCAAAACTAGCCTAGCCCAAAATCGCTTTGAGGGATATTAGCCTGTTACTCCCAACCAACAACCCTAAGCACACCAGCAGAGCGACGAAAGAGATAGCGGCGCCCAGCCAAAAACTTGTGGGGCTGAATACCAGTTCCACCGTATGCTGCCCCTGTGAGACAACCACGCCTTGTTGAATGACATTGACCCGCAGCAGTTCCGCTGACTGATTATCAATTTTGGCCTGCCAGCCGGGGTAAAAAATCTGGCTAAAAACTAACAATTGCCGGTCTGAAGCGTTGACTTGAGCTTGCAGATAGTTGGAGTCAAGGGCCAGGATGGTCACACTTGAGGTAGTTGGGTCAGTGGGGGGCAGGTCGAGGGGGGTGGGCACGACGGCAGTCCGGCGCAGGTCAAAATCGTCGCTGGCCAGGCGGCTGATGGCTTCATTGTCGCCGGCAATCACCTCGATATTCCCCACAAACCAGGCGCGGGAAAAAGGGTCGCCCATTTCGAAGACCTTGAGATTGCCCTCTTCAAAAACGGGTTTCAATCCCGCGCCGGCAATATCGCGCTTGTCCAACACATAGCGCACGCTCAACAACTGCCACAAACGCCAGGACGGCATTTGCCGCATAAAATTTTCCACCGAGGCCAGTTGTAACGGTGTATTACCGGTCAAATCCTGCAAATGATAAACCGAGGCGGCGCTGTTGCCGCCGGGCAGGAGTCCACCGCTGACGATACGGGTTGGAAGGTTGGAAGGTTGGAAGGCTTGTCCTGAGCGAAGTCGAAGGGTTGGGAGGTTGGTTTGGAGGAATTGGACGATACCGTTGGGGGTAAATGGGGGTGGGTTGGTGGGTTTTTCTAGGTTGAAGCGCCAGTTGACGGTGAAAAGGTTGAAGGCCAACCAGAGGGCGAGCAGGGCCATGCCCCAGGGGTGGCGCAGCCAACCCCGCGAGCGGAGCAGGAGTAAAAGCAGCGTGCCCCCCAAAATAATCAGGCCAAACAGGTGATGCCACAAGACCCCGTAAAACAGGTTGACCTCATCGCCGCGGGCAGTGGAGACAGCAGAACCATAAATAAAAAAAGCGGTCAAAGCCAGGGCGATGGCCGCAATCCAACGCAGGCGGCGTTCAAAGCGGGTAAAGGTAGAGCGAGCCGCTTTGGGCAGCGGGCCGGTCAGAAAAAATGCCCCCCAGCCGGTCAGCACCGCCGCGCTGAAACTGTACACCAGAAACGCCCGTTCCTGCTGGCGAACCGCTTCAAATCCCGGCATAAACAGGTAAAAGAGAGGATACAAGAAAGTGTTGCCGCCAAAAGCCAGCAGCAAACTGACCAATCCAGCGCCCGCCCAAAAAAGAATAGGGGGTCGGGGGTTGGGGGTCGGGGGTCGGGTGAGAGCCAGGGCAATAAGAATGAGGGAAACAATACCAACGTACTGCGGTGAGCCGCCGAAAAAGCCGGGGTAGAGGATGGCGATAAACTCGTTGAGGGGCAGCCCGGCGGAGACGGCTTGATAGGAGAGGTCGGCCCGGAGGGAGTGAGCAATAAATTCGCGGGTGGGCAGGAGTTGAGCGGCGGCGAGGCAGACTCCCAGGACGACCATAACAAGCCAGGGGATAAGAGAGGCGAGGAGGCGTGATGCGTGATGCGTGATGCGTGATGCGTGGTATGTGGTGCGTGGGGTGTAAATCGTAAATCGTAAATACAAAAAGTAGGCCAGGCTAAGGTAGAAAATGTAGAGCACGGTTTGAGGGTGACCGGCCAGGATGGCTAGAGCAAAGGCGAGTGCACCCCAATAAGGAGCAGGGGAGCGGGGGAGCAGAGGAGCAGAGGAGCGTGAAGGGTGGAGCGGAAGGCGGGAGGCAGGATTATTTGTTGGTTGGTTATCTTCAACCAATTGCCTATTATCAGTCGGCGGTCGGCGGTCAATGGTCGGCGGTCTTACGATGGCGGCGCTGATGGCCCACATGACCCAGGGCAGCCAGGCGCTGGTTTCTAAAATGGTGAGTTGCTGCACCGGGAAGCCGGTGAGGTAGCCGCCGTAGGTAAAAGCCAGCGAGGCCATCAGCCCGCCGAAGCGGGCGCGGCGGAGGGAGGCGGGGAGGCGGGGAGGCGAGGAGGCGAGGAGATAGGAGCGAATGAAGAGATAGGTTCCAATAGCGGCCAGAGAGAAATGAGCAATCACCTGTAATTCCAAAGCCCATAAGGGAAAGCCGAGGCCGCTCCAGCCCAGCAGCAGACTTTGCAGGAGGTGCGGCGGGTACAAGGCCCCCGATTGAATATCGGCCAGGGCGGGTTGGCCGCCAAAGAGGTAGGGGTTCCACAGCGGAATTTGGCCGCGCACCCATTCCTGGGCGGCAAAGGCACGCAAGGGATAATATTGCTCGGTAAAGTCGCCGGCAGCAATGGCCATCCGGTCGGCGGGATTGGGGGTGAGGAGCCGCCAGAAGAAAAGGCAGGGCAGCAGGGCTAAGATGATAACGAGGAGAAGGTCAGGCCAACTTTGATTTTCGATTTTCGATTTTCGATTTTCGATTTGTTGGGTCACAAAGACTCGACGGTTAGGCAACTCCAAGAAAATAATCACTCAATATTTGTGTTGCGTGTTGCGTCTTGCGTGAGGTAAAGCAGACGGAACACGCAACACGTTTTGGTTAATTTAAATCTTGGAACTCCCTTAGTGTAATTCGGCGCCAGCTTTTTGGCTCTGTTGAGAAATCATCTGGTAAAGCTGTTCGGCTACTTCCCGGTTGACGGCTTCATTGGGGTGAGAGTCTATTGTGTTCACCATCGTCGTGGCAGGATCACGTCCAGCCAGAAGTTTACCGACATCGAGCACAGGGATATGGTGGGTTTGGAAAAGGTCAATCACCGGCTGAATCAAAGGTTGGCTCTCCTCCACCGCCGCCAAATTTGGAAAAACAACCACAAAGAGCGGAATTTGCTCCGAGGCGGCGCCCTCAATAATTTTCAAAAGTTCCTGTTGATGCCGCCAGGTAATATCGGGGTCGGCGCTAATTTTTTTCAGCCAGTCGTTCCAATAAACCTCGGCCCATTCTTGCGGCCCCAGGCGAATAATGCGCCAGTATAAAAAGTTAACGGCGTGGGAGTTTTGCACCAGAGGCAACAACCAGGCCGGGGGGGTCTGCCGGATGGGGGGACGCTGCGCACCGGTTTGATAGGCCGTGCCTTCAATGTCGTTGAGGTAATAGGACAACACCAGGATGTCGGGGTTATAAGGGTAATTAAGAATGGCTTCCACTTCGTCAACGGTGTCCCAGCCCGGCGAGGCGACGTTGAACACTACATAATTATCGCCCAGGAGCCGGCCAAGCTGGTTGGAAAACCGATCTTTGGGGTCGGCAATGCCGGAGCCGGCGACAAAGGAATCGCCGACTACCATCACTTTTGTTTTGCCGGCTAATTTCTCCGGGGTCCACTCCACATCGCGATAGCCCAGAGAATTTTCCTGCCAGTATCGCTCGTACCAGTTTTGAGAAGCCAGGGTGTAACGGAAGCTGTCGGATTGGGCGAAAAAGAGTTTGAAGCCAAGTTCAAGGGCCATCAAGGTGAGGAAGGTCATCAGGAGCGACACTAACAGGTTTTCAACCAGATTTCGCCTCTGGGTTGACTGCTGCAACTGGCGGCGAGCCAGCATAAATAGAAGGGCAAAAAGCCCCACCCCACCGACAAGAACCAGAGTATAGATAAACCAATAATTCATGCTAATAATCTACTGCCAACATATCAAGGCTTGTTAACCTAATTTCGCCGTTGGCTGTATTGGGCACAGCCAGGCGCGCGCCATCGGCCAAATTGTACAGCCCCACCACCAGATGGCAATTGGTGGCCGATAATTGGGGCGGTAGGGGAACAACAATTTTATCGGCGATGATTTCAGCTTTAGCCCACAACGAGGTCGGGTAGCGGCCGCCGCCGGTCGGACCATCTTGCTGCGCCAGCGTCTGGCCGGCCTCATTCCGCAGGTGAACAAACGTGGTCCAATCAAGAGAGGTGGGGGCCAGACTCTCCCAGTACAGGGTTAACTCCAAAGCGCTATCCAGCGGATTTAAATCATAACCCCGCAGCAAAATCAGCGGCGGCTGGCCCAATTGAACGGACACCTGGGTTTGCGGAACTACTTGGGCCGGCGATAACACTACGCCTGGCGGCGGCCCGCCGATTTTAACCGGGCCAATGGTCACGCTAGTTGTCTCGCCGGGCTGTCCGTTCAAAACCAAAGGCAACGACACCGCGGTCCGGTCAACTTCCTCGTACAAGCCCAGGTTGAGCCAATAAAGGCCGGGTGGGGTGGACGGGTTTACCGGCAATTCAAACCCATCCACCACCACTTCTTGCTCAAGCCAGTTATAGGTGTTATAACCATCGGCCGGGAGGCGCTCGGCGCTGCCCCAAACCCGATGCTGCTCGTCTAACAATTTGGTAAAAACAGTGTAACTTTGGGCCATCGTTCGCAAACCCTGCCAATACAGTGTGACCGGCAGCCCTTGACCAACTGGCAGGGAACGCTGCGGCAGTTCGTAACCCAACAGCTTCAGGCGATTATCAAAGTTGCTTTCCAGGCGATAGGTCATCGCCGGGGGAGTCATCAGGCGCGGCTTTTCATTGTGAATAGTTAAGACCGGGGTGGTTTCCTGGGAAGCAATCACGCTATTGTTCTGCCACACTTCCGCTCGTAAACGATAGAGGCCGGGCAACCACTCCGGGCCAACTCTAAAGGCATCTATATGGGCAGAGATCTGCTGCGCGGAATAGACCTGGCCGCTGCCGGCCACCAGCAGCCACTGCACCCGCTGGCCGGGACCAGGCTGGCCTTGCCACAAAATGGGGATGGTCATACGCGGACGATATTCTGGCAAATCCAATTTGCGATAATCCTCGGCCCGCCAGATTTCAAAACCAGTGACAACTTCTCGCCCATCCACTTGAACCGACAGGGATTGGTCAAGTTGCAGCAAGGGCATTGGGGGCAAGGTTACGTCGGTCAGGATAAGCACATCCGCGCCCTCTACCGGCAGCGGCCCCTGAGCGCCCCGCAATTGAAGTTGAACCTGATAATCTCCCGGCGGTAAATCTAGCAGGGGCAGCCAGAGGTCGTCGCGGATAGTCTCCCAGTTTTCCCAAACGCGTGTAGGGTATCGCCCGTTGAGGGGGTAAGCTGTCCACTCTAAAAGGGGCAAATCTTGGCGTAGCAAACGCAACGTCAGGAGATAATCTTCGTCGGGATAAGTGGGCGCCTGCCAGTACAAGCTCACTTTCAAAGCACCGGATGCCGGTAAAACTTGCGCCTCGTAGCCCCGGAGCAGCAAGTGCGGCCCAAAAGATTTATTCAGCGGATGCGGAATGTGGGCCAATACTTCAGGCGTGGTTCGAATAGGCAGGAGTGGCAGATAAGCAGTTGTCATCTGCACCCATTGAGCCAGACTCCAGGCCATCAGTCCACCCACCAGGGCCAGGGCTAACCAACGCCGCAGTTTGAGCCAGGGCTGGACCTGCCAGCCCCAGATAATTATCAGGGGCAGTGCGGTTGCGACCGGAAATAAAACGTGCCGGCCCTGGGCAGTCCAATCCACTTTGCCCTGAATCAAAAAGCGCAATAGGGGAAAAACTGTAAAGAGGCAGATATGGCTGACCAACAAAACCAACCAGGCCCGTTTATCCGGTTGGCGTCGCCAGCGTTGGGTCAGGCCCAGCGTTGCCGCCAGGACCAACAGACCCACGCCCAAAGGGCCAATCACCCCCAAAGGATAAGCCCCGCCAATCTCCGTTCCCCAGAAGGTGCGATAAATTCGCCAGGCCCAGGCCCAGCCCGGCTCCGGCACAAATTCTAGCGAATCGCTGGCCCCAATCTGGCCGCCGGTCAACAGATAAGCGGTATAGTTCTGGCTGGCGTCAATCCCTCCGGCTATGATCGGTTTGAGCAAACCGGCCACCAGCCCCAACTGCTCCACCTCATTAAAATTGAGCAGCAAAAAGAGAAACCACCAGCCAGAGGCTAAGCTGGCCGTGAAGCCAGTCAGGGTCACTCGTTTCAACCAGCCAACCCAGCCCCAGCGATAACGCCAGGCCTGATAGGCCGCCACCCCTGCTACCTGTAGCGGCAAAATGACCGTGCTATATTTAGCTGTAACCGACAACCCCAGCCACAAGCCCAGCCAGGCGTAGTTTCTCCAGCGGATATCGCCCTTGAAAATTTTGATCAACACCCAAAAGTACAAACCGGTTAACAACCCCACCAGGGCTTCGTAAGATAAGGCCGAACTGATAAAGATAAAGGTGGGTACAAAGGCAATGATGGCGGCGGCCAGCGTGGCCAAGCGATAATTTTTCGGCCAGATTTCCAGCGCCGTAAAAAAAGTTACCCCAATAATGCCCACGCCCAGCGCCATCGAAACCAGGCGACCCAGCCGCCACATTAACACATCGCCCTGGTAAGGCCACAGTTCGTCTTCGGTATTGGCCAGGCGTTTTGTATCGAGCAGCTCGCGGGCCAGCTCAAAACGGGGCGACTCCCACACAAATTTTAGACGGGGTGGACCATCGCTCCCGCTCCAGCCGGTCAAGGCGGCCACACCGAGGTGGTACAACGGCGGCCAGAAGGAAAGATAGCCTGCTTCATCCCGTTCTGCCTGGTTCAGCGGTAAACGGCCATGCCGGGCAATGAAGCGACTGTAGAGAAAATGAGCCACCTCGTCAGGGGCTTCGTGCAAGGGCAGCCACAAATTATGGACCAAGCTCAGGCCACAGTACAGCACCAGCACCAGGCTTAAACGCTTATAAGCTGTTTTCATGACCCCGGCAGCTCCAACGTGGTCAACATAATTTCACCATTGGCCGAGCTGGGTACAGCCAGGCGCGTGCCATCGGCCAGGTTATACAGACCCACGACCACCTGGTAAGCCACGGCCGGCAAGTCGGGCGGTAAGGGTACAATGATTTCATCGGCCACAACTTCAGCTTTGTCCCACAGAGAGCTGGGATACTGCCCACCGCCCGCCGGACCATCTTGCTGAGCCACCGTCGCACCCGCCTGATTACGCAGGTGAACAAAAACCGACCAATCCACCTCGGTCTGCGCCAGGCTTTCCCAGTAGAGGGTCAGGTGTATCGCCTCTTCTGAACGAGCCAAATTGTAGCCGCGCAGTAAAATCACCGGCGGTTGGCCCAGTTCGATGGATAGGGGTATTTGGGGGGTGACAGTTTCACTTGTCCGAACCTGAACCGGTGGGCCGCCAACTTTGAGCGGGCCAAGGGTCACGCTAGTCATCTCGGTAGCCTGTCCTTCTTGCCAAAGCGGCAGTGAGATGGCCTGGCCGGCCTGCTCCAGGTACAACCCTACCGAGAGATGATAAACCCCATGCGGGGCAGCCGGATCAATCGGCACGGCAAAACCGTCAGGTACCACCTCGTTGGGAACCCACAAAAAGGTGTTGTAATTCTCTTGCGGCAGGCGATCATAACCGCCCCAGGCTTTCCCGCTTGAATCTACCAGCCGGACAAAAATGGTGTAACTTTCTCTCATTTGGCGCAAGGCCTGCCAATATAACACCAGCGGCACCCCCTGCTCCGGCTGAACGCGCCGGGTGGGTAGATCATAACCCAGCAGCACAATTTCATTGCCAAAGTTGGCTTCTAGCCGCTGGGACATAGCGGGCGGCTCAAACGAGATGGGGCGATTTTCAACAGTTAGCACCGAGTTGCTAATAGCGCGGTCAAGCAGTTGATTTGACTGCCACAATTCTGCTTCAAGCTGGTAAGGGCCTGACGGCCAATCATAGTCTACGACAAAAGTGTGCAACTTACCCACGCCCGTTATTGGCTCCCGGCGTTTTTGATCAGGGCCGACCAGCCACAGCCGCGCTTCAACCCCGGTCAGGGTAGGGTTGTATGATACGGTGATGGGAATAGCCGCTCGATAACGATAACGAGGTTGGCCCAAAACTACCGTGCCGGACTGCCACACATCGAACCCGGTCAGCCCGGATTTCTCCCCAACCAGCGCACGGCTCGGCGCAGAGGCAGGAGCAGCGGCTATCACCACCTGGCCTAAATCTACCCTATCCATTCCACCCGCCGCCAGGGGTTGCTGCCAACCCACCAGTTGCAATTGCAATTTATACTCACCGCCCGGTACTCCCGCCAAGGGCAGCACAATTTGATCGTGCATGATGTCACCCGGATCCCAAGCGCGCACCGGGTAACGTCCTCCAGCAGGATGAGCGACGGTTTCGGCTATAATCTGAGCTTTATTATCAAGCAAACTTACCTGAACAGTGTAATCTTCGTGGGCATAAGCCAGCGAGCGCCAGTAGAGCGTTACAGCCAGCGCCGAATTATCGGCGGTCAGGCTTTGGTCATAGCCCAGCAATTCAAAACCATCATCGAACCTTACTTGTAAGGGCCGGGCCGGCTGGTCGGCCAGGGTGGGCAGGGTACGTACCGGCAGGGGCGCGGGAAAGCCGGTGTAAAAATGATAGGCTGTAGACACACTTAACGTTAACATCAGGCCCACCAAACTGGCAAGACCCCAGACGCGATACTTCTGGCCCACTGCCGCCGTCACTCCCCAGGCCAATAACAGGCCCAGCGCCGGTGCTGCGGAGAAAACCAGATAACGCGCCTGGGCTGTATCATTGATGCGCCCGGAAAGGAGGAAACGAATCAGGGGAATGGGTAAAAAAATAAAAAGGTGCAGCCACAACATGCCCAACCATAGCCGGTGCTGGCCCTGATTCCACCGCCAGATAAGCGCCCAGCCGGCGGCGGCCAGTAGATAAACAGCAAGCATCAACAGCAGCGGGTAAAGCGGCGGGTATAAGGGCGGCGCTCCCACAATCTCAATAACCCAAAACTTGGTAAACAGGCTAACCAGCCAAGTCCACAAAGAACCTTGCGCTTCGCCTTCTACCCGGTCCGCCTCCGAGGCCGTCCCGGTCAAGACGCCGGCCAAAAAACCCACTCCCGGCAAAGATTCATCCCCGGCAATGAGCGGGCGAACGATCCCGGCAAACCAGCCGTACTGCTCAATCCTATTAAAGTACCAGGTTTGAAAAATAAACCAGCCGCCAGAAGCAAGCACAGCGGCCAGCGCCGCCACTGCCAGGCCGCGCCGCCACTGCGCCCAGTGTTGGCGCTGCTGCCAGACAACCCAAGTCAACACCAGCACAAATTCCAAAGGCAGCACTACGGCGCTGTATTTGGTGATGACCGCCAGCCCCATCAATAGACCAACCAGCGCGAAATGGAGCCGGCGCGTCGGCCCTTTTATTAGCCGAACCAGTCTCCAAAAATATAGGCCAACAACTACACCCAACATCGGCTCATCACTGAGCACGGCGCTGATGTAAGTAAAACAGGGAATAAAGGCCAGAGTAGCAGCGGCGGCCAGCGCCAGTCCAAACTGGCCGGGAAATATCTCCAGGGCAATTCGGTAGCTTAGAACGATGGTGATGGCCCCCAGCAGGACCGAAATCCAGCGACCGATCATCCAGGCTAAAAAGATACCGGCGTAAGGCCAGGTTTCATCTTCAGTCCGCACCAGCATGGCCCGAGGCAAAACCAAGTCAACCAGCCTGCGCCGGGGCGACTCCCAGGTTGTTTTTAAAGTGGGCGGGCCAGCCGTATCAATCCACCCGGTAGCCAGGGCGACCAGCCCGTAATACAGAGGGGGTTGGTCGGCTTTGTAGCCGGCGGCCTCTCGTTCGGCTTCGGTGAGGGGCGGGCGACCATGCTCGACGATAAAACGAATGTAACTAAAATGAACGTATTCGTCGGGGGCTTTGCTTAAGGGGATATTGACACTATTGAGCCAGGTCAGGCCGGTATAGATGATAATAATGAGCAGCAATCCCAACCGGGCCGGCCAGTTGGGACGGAGCACAGAAACATCCCCACCCATGCTTATGGCCTCACCACTTCTATCGGCCCAATCGTCACGCTGGTTACTTCGCTCATTTGTCCCTCTATCACCAGCGGCAAATTCACCGCGCTTTCGCCTACGGTTAGATAATAGCCTACATTTAAATAATAGTGGCCGGGCGGCGCGTCGGCCTGAACCGGCACGGCGTAACCATCAATGACCACCTCGCCGGGGGCCCAGAGCAAGGTATCATAATACTCCAACGGCTGGCGATCATAACCGCCCCACAAGGCTCCCTGGTCGTCCAGCAAATGATTGAACTGGGTAAAACTGGCTTGGGGCGACCGCTCCGGCGGCGCTTGCCAATAGAGCGTGATTGGAAAAGACTCCCCGGCTTTTACCCTAGATTGAGACAGGTGATAGCCCAACAGCATTATCTGGTTGGCAAAGTTGGCCTTTTTGACCGTCTCAACAGCGGGCGCTTCAAAGCGGCGCTGCCACCAATTTTCAACCTTCAACAAAGGTTCACTGAGCGCCTGGCTTCCGCTTTGACCGCTTTCCGGCAAGCTGACCTGCAACCGATAAGTTCCACTTTGCCAGCGGGGGCCGATAACAAAGGAATAAATATTGGCTTCACTTGACGAAGCCGGCCACACCTGCCCGGCTTCGTCAACTAGGGCCAATTCCAGGTTAGAATGGGAGGTAACAATGGAGATCGTCGCCGGGTAACGAAAAGTTGGCCGGCCGGAGCGACTCGGACCATCTATCTGCCACACCTCAAAATCAAGCTGGCCCGGCTGAGGGCCGCCAAGCTGCATGTGCCTGGAGAATGAAAGAGGGGGTGTTTGATCCAGCACCATCTCAGCTAAAACAAGCTGTTTATCGCCCTTAATTTGCTCGCCATTCCCATCGCTGCGGTCTAGCCCCGGCTGCACCACCAGTGGTCCCTGGCTGCCGGCCAATTGTACCTGCACCTGGTAGGTATCCGCCGGTAACCCGCCGATGGGTAAACTGAGCCGGTCAAAAACGGTATCGCCTGGGTCCCAGGCCAGGGTGGGGACCACACCTCCGCCGTGGTAGCCCATCCAATAGGCTACCACCTGATTCTGCGAGTTAAGCAGCGATACTTTTAACAAAAAGTTTTCTTTGGTATAGGTTATGGAACGCCAGGCCAGGTTAACCACCAATAGGCTCTGGTCGGGTTGGGGCTGCAATTCATAACTAACCAATTCCACGGCCTCGCCAAACTGGGCCTTAAGCGGATGGGAAAGCCATGCGGCGGCTTGCGGCACAGTCCGCATCGGGATGGGGGTGGGGGTAAAGTGGTACAAATAAACCAGATGCGCCCCCGTCCAGGTTAAAAAACCGGCCACAAAAAGGGCCAGGCCCCAGGGTCGCCAGCGCGGCGGCAAGGCGACAGCCGTTCCCCAGACCACCAAAATAACTACGGCGGCAAAAGCAGGGAGTAAAATATGGCGGCCCTGAGCAGTTTCGCCGATCCGGCGGGTCAAATTAAACCGGAGCAGGGGCAGAATCAAAAAGATGCCAATATGGAAGAGCAGCAGTAGCAGCCATTTACGGGCCGGCGGCTCGACCCGCCCAAGCCGCCACAGCCCAAAACCCGTTACCCCCACCATTAAGGCCACAAGAATGAAAATAGAAGGCGCTAACGGAATAATTCCATCAATACTCTCGCCCCAAAAGGATTGGAAAGTTTTCTGAAGCCAGCTCGAAAAAGTACCTGCTTCCCGGCCGGCCGGAATACCGGCCAGGCCGATTTCGCCCCCACTGAAAAAGTACCCCAGGCGCGACAGGGTAATATCCGGTCCGCCGGTAAAAATAGGGCGCAGCAATCCGGCCAACCAACCTAACTTTTTGACCTCGTTGAGATACCAAAAGTTCCACCCAAACCACCAACTTGAGGCCACTACTGCCCAAATCCCTACCAGGGCCGTGCGCCGAAACCACCACCAGCCTCCGTAAGCGTGTCGCCAGGCCAAAACCGCCAGCACCCCTATAACTTCCAAAGGCAGAATTATCGTAGTATATTTGACGGTGACTGAAAGACCCAAAACCAGACCCATAGCTCCATAAAGCCAGCCCTTATCCGGTTCTTTAACGGCCAAAATAACCACCCACAGATACAAGGTGGTCAAAGCCGACATCATGGTGTCCTCATTCATCACCCCACTGATAAAGGTATAGGTGGGCCAGAAGGCGGCCAGAGCGACCGCCGCTATCCCTAACCAGGGTCTATTAGGCAGTAGCTCTAAACAAACCCGATAAATAAGCCACAAATTAAGCAAGCCAAACAGAATGGATAACCAACGCCCCAGATGCAACACCAGGATTCGTCCCAAAAAGGGCCAGAGTTGGTCCTCGGTGTACAGATAATACCATTCCTGGCCGGCATCTATCACTCGGTAGCGAAAAGAATCCCAGAAAATTTTGATGTAGGGCGGCCCACTAACATCTATGCCCATCAACCGGCTGATTTGAGCCAAAATGAGGTGGTAAAGGGCCGGCCAATTCGAGTCTTTCCCAATTAAATCTCTTTCCTCATAACTTACCGGCAGTCTACCCTTGTTAATCAGAAATTCAGTATAGGCTAAATTTGTTTCCTCATCCGGCCCCTTGTTAAATACCGCCACATGACTGATGGTAAAGGTTACGCTGAGATAAAGGATAGCTATCAGCAGCAGAGATAAGCGGGGTAGGATTTTCATGGAGCCTCTACCCCCACTTTAGCCAGAACAATTTCCCCATTTAAATTCTCAGCCACACTCAAGCGTAGACCTGTTTGAAAATCGTACATGCCCACCACTATCTCGTATTCTCCTGGAGCAACATGTTCCAGGGGAATACCGATTTCATCCTTGATAATTTCGCCCGCATCCCATAGGCTGGTCGGATACGCCCCGCCGGCCGGAGGATTATCCTTTTGGGCCACAGTTTCTCCGGCGGTATTGCGCACATGGGTAAAAACGGTGTAGTCGGTTTGAGGAGCAGCCAGAGCTTGCCAGTAGAGCTTAAGATGGAGCAGGTTGGAAGGCTTGTCCTGAGCGAAGTCGAAGGGTTGGAAGGTTGGAAGGTTGGGCTTGGAAGTGGACCCACCCTTAACCAGCGCACCGGCTTGCTGATTCATTAGATCAAAACCCAACAATTTGATTTGATCTCCCAAGACAATATCAAGTTCATATTGTGGGTTGGCCGCAGTAACCGTAACCCCCGCCGGTGGCCCCCCTACTTTAATGGGGCCAATCATCACCGCCGTTGACTCCGTAGGCTGGCCGGTTGTGGGGTTGATGATGGCCAGCGAGTCAGCCTGTTCTCCTACCTGCCGGTACCAGCCCAAGCTCAGGTGATAAACCCCTGGCGGCGCGGCGGCGTCAACCGGCACGGCAAAACCATCAGTTACAATCTCGCCAGGGGCCCAGAACAGGGTGCTGTAATTTTCTTTGGCCCGGCGGTCATACCCACCCCAGGCAATCCCTTGATTATCTAGCAATCGCTCAAAAATGACAAAATCTTCGCCCAGCCAGCGCAGTCCCTGCCAGTAGAGGGTGAGGGGCAGTCCTTCCCCTGGCTGAACCCGGCGCTGGGGCAAATCATAGCCCAATAACTTTACCTGGCCGGCAAAATTAGCTTCCAGAGGATGAGTCACCAGCGGCAGTTGAAAATTCCGTTGGCCAGGGGCAACCCGTAAAACAACTTCACCTTCAGGCTGCCAGCGATACTCTCCCGCCGGCCATTCCGGCTCGATGATAAAGTTGGCCCAGCCGTTGCCAGTCACTACAGCAGCACGGGATACGGCATCCGGGCCGATGAGTTGCAACGCGGCAGATGAAGAGGAGAAATCGGCAGACGTAAATTGGGCTGTTTCTCGTTCTTTAAACAAGGGTGGGGATGAAACTACTTGTCCTTCTTGCCATAAAACCCAGGCGCTGGACTCGTTGTACCGTTCATTTACTGGCTCGGTCAGGGTATAGGAGGAGAGGGGTTGCCAATCAACCACCGGCCCCGATTGACCCAAAATCCGCAAGCGCAGGTCATAATCTCCCCGCGCTAAACCCACCAGTGGCAGCCATGTCTCATCACGGATGGTGTCGCCGGCTTCCCAAACACGGGTGGGATAGTGGGCCTGCGTCTGGTAGCCCAGCCAACTTGATCGAGTCTGGCCTTGCCCATCTACCAGGGCCAGTTCCATTTGATAATCCTCCGGCGCTGATGCTGGACCGCCCTGCCAGAAAAGAGTGACCCGCAAGGCAGAATCAACTTGCTTCACTTGGGTTGCAACAAGCGCCGCGCCTCCCGGCAGTTCCACAGAAACCGGCGGGGTAACTGCATCCACCACTGGATAGGGCATAGTTTGGACAGGCAGCGGGGCGGGGTAGTTTTGCCACATCGAAAGGAGTTGGAGAATCGAGCCGGTCAGGAGTAAGCTAATGAGGGCTTGAAACGTGAGGCGTGAGGCGTGAGGCGTGAGGCGTGATAAACCCCAGACGAGCAAAATCACAACCGCCGGGCCGGCCAGGAAGAGGATATGGCGGCCTTGAACGGCTTCCAGGGCATCGCGGGCCCCAAAAAGGCGAAGCAACATCAAAGGGACAGGCAATGAACAGTGCAGCAGCAAAAGAGAGAGGAGGCGGCGACGCGAAGTGGGCGCAGCAAGGGTTGATCGCCACCCAATCACCAGGCCCAAGACGCTTACCAGGGCTATTAGCGTCATAGCGATAGTAAACCCATCAAGTAGAGATGGTTGGCCGATGGGGTTGGTCCAGAAGGTGGCAAAAAATTGGGTCAAGAGCTGCCAGAAGGAGTAATGCTGCTGGTCAATATGAGCCGGCGGCGGCGCCTGTCCTCCGCTGACCCAGGCAAAAAGCTGCTCCACCGTGCGGTCGCTGCCGTCGCCGCGCAGCAGCGGAGCCACAACCCCCAGCACCGGGCCATAGGTTTCGATCTCGTTGAAATTGACGAGTAAATAGATAAACCAAGGGCTGATGACCAAGAGAAAAGCGAAGAGGCTCTGCCCTAGTTTTAGCAGGGGGGCAGGGGGGCAGGGGAGCAGGGGAGAAGTTAACTTCTCCCCCCTGCTCTCCTGCCCCCCCCTGCTCATAAAGGCCAGGAAGATAATTTCCAGCGGCAGGAGGGCCGTCAGGTATTTGGTCAGCAAAGCCAACCCCGCCAACGCACCCAGCCCCCAAAACCCCCACCGCGAATAATAACCTTTGGCTATCCGAAGGCTCAACCATAAAAACAGCGAGGCAATTAACAAGGTCAAGCTGTCGTAATTAAACAGCATCCCGGTGAACAGAAAGCGGGGAATGAAGGCGAGAAAGGCGGTAGTAGACAAAGCCAGCAGAGGGGCAGGGGTGCGGAGGCGCAGGGGGGAAAAAGCCAAATCTCCCCTACCCCCTTGCCCCCCTGCTCCCCTGCTACTTGCTACCTTGCTACTTGCTACCTTGCTACCCGCAAACACCTCCAAAGCCAGCCGATACGTAACCCAAAGCGTCCCCAGGCTGAAAGCGATAGAGAGAAAGCGGCCCACATGCCAGACCAGGATTTCCTGCCGCCAGGGGAATAGCTCATCTTCGGTGTGCAGAATGGCCTCGGAGCGAGGGGCCGGGATAATCTGGCGGCGGATATGTTCAGGCTCAGCCCGGTATTTGAAGGTAGGCGGGCCGGCCGTCTCAATCCAGGCAGTCGCCGCCGCAGCGCCGAGATGGTAGAGCGGGGGCCAATCGGATTTATAGCCGGCCGCTTCGCGCTCGGCGGGGGTGAGCGGTAATCGGCCCTGCTGGGCGATGAATTGGGCGTACCAGTAATGCGCCCACTCATCCGCGCCCCGGCCGATGGGGGTCACAATGCTGTAAACTGCCGCCAACACCAGGTAAATAAAAATAATCAGCGTTAAACGTTGAACGTTTGAACGTTTAACGGATTGCCACATCGGTTAATTTAACCTCGTTAGCCGGATGAGCGGGTATCACTAACCGCTGGCCTGTTTGATAATCGTACATTCCTATCACCAGCGCGTACTGGCCTGCTGTCAGTTCGGCCGGCCAAGGAATGGTGATAGTATCGGCAATGATTTCGCCGGGGTCCCACAAGCTAGTGGGATACGCACCGTTCAAAGGCGGCTGGTCTTGCTGGGCCACCGTTTCACCGCTAGCGTTCCGCACGTGGATAAAGGTAGTATAGTCAACCGGCAAGGGCGATTCAGAGCGCCAATATAACTTAATTGACAATTGGCAATTGACCGTTGACGGTTGACAATTATCCCCCTCCAAATCATAGCCCAGCAGGGTCACATTCGACGCATCGCCGAAGGGCTGGTTGACCTCAGTTTGAGGTTTGGCCGTGGTCAGGGTTGCACCGGGGGGCGGGCCGCCCACCTTGATCGGGCCGATAATGACGGCGGTGGCGTCAATAGGCCGGCCATCCTGCACCAGAGGTAAGGACACCGCTTGCCGGCCTACCTGTTGGTACAACCCCACATGCAAATAGTAAACGCCGGGTAGGGCATTGGCCTCCACCGGCACGCCAAAAGCATCGGTCACAATTTCGCCGGGGGCCCAGTAAAGGGTGCGGTACCCTTCCTGGGGCAGGCGGTCGCGCCCGCCGTGCGCGGTTTGATCGTCGGCCCTGATCAGCTTGGTAAAGATGGTGTAATCATTGCCCAGCCAATCAAGCCCTTGCCAGACCAGGGTCAACGGAATACCGCCACCCGGCTCTGCGCGATTAGCGCCCAGGGTGTAGCCGAGCAGTTTGACCTGATTGGCAAAGTTGGCCTCAACCGGTACATACTTTCCTTGTGAGGGGGGGAATTCAGGGAGGGTAAATTGGCGCTGCCAGCGATCAACCACCGTTAAAACAGTGCTGGAATTAACTCGCTGCTCTCCGCCGTCCGGGGATGTCAGGCTGACTTGCAAATGATACTTGCCGCCGGGCCAGTCGGGGCCGACGATAAACAGGGCAGTGTTGTTCAGTTCCCGGACCGGCGCAAAGCCGGGACTGCCCTCCGCCCCGACCATGCGCACCTCGCGCTGCTGGTCGGGCAGCAGCGGGCTGAGGGTGACCAGCACCGTTTCCCGGTAGCGAAATTCGCGGGGGGCTGTTAGTGTCTGCCCGTCCTGCCAGACTGAATAGCCGGCAGCGGCAACAGCCTGCTCGGCAAAGGCTAGGCTGTTGTTGAACGTGCGAAGGGCGGTATCAGGTAGGGTTAGCCGGGTGAGGGTTAAGGGCATAACCCCGGCCTCGGGGGGATAATGCCGGCTGGTCGGAATAAGGTTGAGGCTGAGCGCGTAATCGCCCGCCGCTAGACCCTCGATGGGCAGCCAGATGGTATCGCGCACAATATCGCCCACATCCCAGGCGCGGGTGGGGTAGCGCCCCGCGGCGGCATGGCCTAACCACTGGGCCTGAGGCTGGTCCCCATCGTCGAGCAGGGTGACTTCGGTTAGATAATCGGTCGGGCTGAGGGACGTCGCCTGCCAGATCAGGTCAAGCCGGAGGGTGCGCCCCGCGGCATCAAGCTGGCTGTTATACCCCACCAGGGTCACAAACTTATTGAGCGGTCGATTCAAAGAGTGGCTTGCCTGCGCTCTGGCCTCCGGCAGCGTCGAAACGGGCAGCGGCGGCAGATAAGCCCAGGTCATGGCCCACAGATGGGCGGCGGTCCAGCTGAGAAGCAAAAGGATGGGCAGAAAAACAGCGAAACGGGAGAGGTGATAGGTGATACGTGAGGCGTAAGGCGTAAGATAGGAAATATAATCCGTAAGCCACAAACCGAAACGGGTGAAGGCTGAGGCTGATTTTCGGCGCAGAAGCTTTCTCGCTCTGGCTTGCCGTTCCTCCGTTTCCCGGTCTCTCTGCCTGGTGGTGATTCTGCTCAGCGCTGCCTGGATACCCCAAATGAGTAAAATAGCAAAGGCGGGGGCCGCCAAAAAAAGTACATGCCGGCCCTGGGCCGTATCGGCCAGACTAAAGGTGACGGCATAACGCAGCAGGGGTAGGAGAAGGGGCATGAACAGGTGCAGGACGAGCAGGGATAAAATCAGAGAGGAGTAGGGAGTAGGGAGTAGGGAGTAGGGAGTAGGGGTTGGAGACTGGGGCTTGGAGGTTGGAGGTTGGAAAACATCTCCAGTCTCCGGTCTCTGGTCCCCGGTCATAGTGATGAGGCCGTGAACTGCCAGCAGACACAAGGCCAGGGCCAGGGCCGGGGCTACTGAAGCGAGCGGCTGCACCGTTTCGATGCCGACCATCCAGAAAGTGCGGAACAAAATCGCCGCCCACTGCCAGGGTGGACCGGACTCCAGGTTCTCGATGGCCCCGGTAAAACCGGCTTTGCCGCCGGTCAAAACGCTGAGGAGTTGGTTGGTGGTGGCGTCGCTGCTATCGGCGGCGATGAGCGGGCGCAGCAGACCCACCCACAATCCATCTTGGGCGACGGTGTTGAAGTGATAGAGCACAAAGCCGAACCAGAGGCTGAGGACGGCCAGGGTTGTCGCTAATGCGATCAATGTTGCCTCCAACCAAGCGTGGTGCGTGGTGCGTGGTGCGTAGAGGGTTTTGGTGGCGCGAGCGATGAGCCAGAGGGCAAGGATCAGCTCCGGCAGCAGGATGAGGGCGCTGAGTTTGGTCAGGATGGCCAGGCCGGCGAACAGGCCGAGGAGTGAAGCGTGAGGCGTGAAGCGTGAGACGTGAGGCGAGGCTTTGTCCTGAGGCTCAGCCCGAAGGGAGGCAATATTCGCCATTCGCCATTCGCTCATTCGCTCATTCGCCAGTCGCAGCAGCAGCCATAAGAAGAGGGCGCTAAAAAAGGCGACGGTAGTTTCGTAGTTGAGCATGGCCCCGGTCAGGCCGAAGCGGGGGATAAAGGCGACAACAGCGGCAGCAGCCAGGGGGAGCCTGAGGCGTGAGGCGTGAGGCGTGAGGCGAAGAGGCGAGGAGACAGCTAGAGTTGATTCTCGTACCATCGCGTCCTCGCCTCCCCGTGTCATCACCTCGCGGGCGATGAAAAAAGTGACGGCGACGGTGGCCGCGCCAAAGAGGATGGCGACCCAGCGGCCGGTGTGCCAGCGCAGAATTTCGGCGCGGTAGGGCCAGCGCTCGTCTTCGGTGTTGTAGAGGCCCCAGGCGTGGCGGGTGCGCTCGATCAACTGGCGGCGCGGGTGATCGCTGACCCGCTTGAGGAAGGGCGGGCCGGTAGGGTCAACCAGGGCCGCCGGCAGCGCGGCCAGCAGGTGATACAGCGGCGGCTGGTCGGATTTGTAGCCGGCCTGGGTGCGCTCCTCCTTATTGATCGGCAGGCGGCCATGTTCGGCGATGAAGCGGACGTACTCATAGTGGGCCAGTTCGTCCGGGCCGGTGGTTAGCGGAGCAAGGGCGGCGTAGGTGAAAGCGGTGAGGAGGTAGAGGGCGAGGAGCAGGGTTAGGGCCAGGGTTTGAATGGCGAATGGCGAATGGGGGTTAGGGGTGGAGGGGTAGAGGGGTGGATTTTGAGGCTGTGATTTGTTTTGTTCCATCATTTGCTGTAGCGATCTGCTTAACTTTAGCCTTTGGCGCAGCCCGCTTTTTCTATTATCTTCTACAGTGGTCATCAAGCGCATTATATCATCGGGCGGAGGGCTGACCAAATAAGGTGGCAAAGACCGTGCTGACCGTGATGGTGGCGTAGTGCGGGTAGGGTGGGGTTTGGGTGACGGCTAACCGCATCACCCCCGGTGGATTGGACAGCACCGCCGGGATGTCCCAGGCGGAGTCAAAGGCCCAGCCTTCCAGGCTCGTATCAAAGGTCAGGCGGGTGGCGGCGTCGAAGGTGTTGGTCAGCACCCCCGTGTTGAGGAGGTTGCCGGTGGCGATCCAAGTATACGTCTGGGCGTTGGCGTTGGCAATCCGGTTGGCGTTGCCGGGTGCGTTTCAAATTTTTGACGAGTTTATTTACAGCCCGCGTTCAGAGCAGGATTGATGGAATTTAAGGATAATTTATCTTTAAATTCCATCAATCCTGCTCTAAATTGGGTCTGCACTACCTTTGCACTTTTTAAATTGAACGCAGATAAACGCCGATAAACGCAGATTGGCACAGAAAAATTTATAAAAAATCAGCGAAAATCAGTTGAATCTGCCTCATCTGCGTTCAAATTTTGGCTGGTTATGAAAAGTGCAAACATAGTGTAACATGTTGTTGCTGATTTTTGACAATAAATAATATCTTGCCCTCAGATATACCAACCCCGTTGGATCAGTCTGCTCGCCCGTGTAGCCAAAAACACTTTGCCCCCCACCGACTTGCTCCAGCCCATTCCCAAACGGATCATAGCTCCGGGCCAACATTACTGCCCCACTGGGGTCCGTCAATTGGCGCACGCTGCCCAGCCGATCCGGCAGATAGTAGCTCCAGGCGTTGCCGCCATATTGGGCCAGGCCGGGTAGATAGTGCGTACTTTGCCCACTCGTCGTTTCGATTAGGACTTGGGCCAAGCCCGTTGGATCGAGGGCATAGTTCGTAGCCACACCGGCCACGATTTGAGCCAGGCGGTCGCCGTCGCCTGTCCTGAGCCTGCCGAAGGGCCGTTGTAGGTGTACTGCGTGGTTATCCCGGCGTTGACTACAGAAGTTAGCCGATTGGCGCTGTCGTATGTAAAGGTGCGTTGCCCATCGCTGAGCAGATTGCCGTTATTATCCCAGTTATAGGCTATACCGTCAACCTGGGTCAGCCGGTTGACCGCGCCCGCCGAGCGTTGAAACGCCCGGCTATTTCAAATGAAAGCCTGATCAATCAGGCTGGCCGCTTGGCTGAGCCGGTTTCTAACCGGCTTGCACCTGTTTCAGCCAATGGCCGCAAGCGAACCATTGGCGTACAAGTAAAAAAATAGAGCGCCTCCAGATGAGACGCTCTACATAACCGATGTTGAAATTTTTGGGTTTCGCTCTGCTCAAGCTAACCCTACATACTTAAGTTATTTTCACTGTATTTCAGTGTCAGGTACAACAACTAAGCCTCGTTTGATTGGATGTATTCCTACCACACTTGAGGATTGGCGCAGATTCGCAAGAAAACTTGGGGCAAGTTCTGGAAGGGTCTCAAGCGCCTCTAAATCCTGTCGCTGCTTTTCCAATTCGGCAATCATAAGAGGGGCCTGCTCTATCCATTCATCAAAGGCAGAGTCATCATCAGCAAAGAGTCCTATCTTGGGAAAGTTGACAGTGTTCAGATACTCATCAATTGTGTCTATTGCCAAGTCTATTATACTTGCCAAGTGCTTTGTATCTTTATCCAGACAGTATTCCAAAGTATGAGCAAGCGCAGCATATGCATTTATAGCCGGCCCTACAAAAACTGAACCAAAATCATCACTGTGTGGCGCAGCAGATTTACAAGATTGTATTAACTGACGAACATGAACCTCTTCTAAGTTTCCTCCTTCCAGAAATGCCCATACTATATCCAATGCTGCTTGCATAGAGTGAGAATCACCCCAATGCTCCATAAGCACGAAAGCGTGATAGTTTGGAATAAGACGCTCGCAGCAAGAAGCGGCGAAAGCGATGCAGTGTTTATGGGGTAACATACTCAAAGTTTCGAGCAGTGTATTCTTATTCATCATTAACAATCTCGTTTATTATTCCAATGGACTGACCGGTATAGCACCAGTATCAAACATTTGTTGCGCACACCCTGGACAGATAGGACGACTTGCTGCTCCTTCAAGGGGTTGATAACCCCAAAATCTCGCATACTCCAGTGCTCTCTGCTCGGCATGGATACGGCGAATTATCCCACCCATAAGTTACCCCGTCAACTTGTAAAGCACAGACTTTAAAGGTCTGAGAGACCTTTAGGGTCGCTCAAACCACGTACAGGCCGGGTCTTGGTCACAGAGGGCAGGGGGCTGCTTATTACGAGCGTATTAGGCACTTAGGCTTTCACATCGACAAAAAATTGTCGATAGTTTAACAATTTTATACGGCCACCCCCAGAGCAAGGAACAAGTCACGCATGGCGACATGAATGGTTTGATAGAGGGTGTCAAGGACG
>Ga0209172_10002098_pt1 | contig 37363 bp, 15 predicted proteins | sample LarsenN4metaG_FD_184113 | JGI IMG/M metagenome (GOLD analysis project Ga0209172, IMG submission 184113) | Hot spring sediment bacterial and archeal communities from British Columbia, Canada, to study Microbial Dark Matter (Phase II) - Larsen... ... | reverse complement strand
GGGAAGCCTTGCAAGCCGAGGCTCTCAATGTATGCAGGGGTCGGGAATTGACCGCCACATTCCAATGCAGGCTCGTCAACATCATCATAATCCGGAGGCAATACTACGTCGCCCAAAGTCGGACGCAGTACGTTGATTTTCTGGATGCAAGTTTTGGTATTACCGGAAGCATCCGTTGCAGTCCACTTACGGTTGATGATCTTCTCGAGACCAGTAGCGCAAGCTTGTTGAACTTCAGAATCAGAGTATGTCAAAGTTACGTCAGAGCAGTTGTCGAGCACAGGAGAACCTGCACCGGCAGCAACAACGAACGTTTTGGCAGCGAGGTTGGAAGATACGATATCTGCAGAGAGCAGACCGTTGGGCAACGGAACGCAAGCCTTGATGCTGGAGCTATACGTGAAGGCGATTTGCGGACGCGGATTTTCACCCGGGAACGCAACACCTGCGAACAGACCATTCACCCAGCGACCGGGGTTGTTGATGATGCGCAGTTTGCTGTCTTCCGTCGGAGCAGTGCCGATTTGAGCAACGACGCGAACGCCGGTACCGTTACCGTTGTTAACTACAACGTAGAAACCAGCCGTCTGACCAGCAGGAATATCGAACGTAGTCGTGAACGGAACATCATAGAGCAGCACTGTCGGGAAACCGGCAGTAATGTTTACATTCACATCACCGCAGAGCGTCCAGCCAGCGACGCTGGATTCGAAGCCTTGGAAAGTACCCAGGCGCATGTAAACTTTCAGGTTGTAGGTACCAGCTGCGTTGCCGGCGAGAGAAGCCTGGACTTTTGCAGCTTTCATCGTGATATTGCCGCTGCTGAGGTTCAGAACATTGTTCATGTAGCCAGTCCAGTAGTTGGTGAAGGGCACATTCTGTTCCAGAACAGTGTTGCCTCCCACTACATCCGGGCAGTTGTCAGCCGGTGCAGGCGTAGGATCGATGTTGCAAGGAAGAGTTGCTTCAGGGCAGTCGAGCACCGGAGCCAGTTTGTCTTCCACTTTCAGGTTGCCCCAGCATTTGTTGCCGGTAGTCGGGTCAATTACCTGAACTGCGTAGGTTTTGCCAATGTCAGATGGGCCCAAAACAGCCGGACCCCATGGGCCGTTGCCGTAAGGAGGTGTTTTGTCCAACTGAACGATGTAATCGTCGTAGCAGCCGTAAGGACCACCTTCGAGGACTTGGTCAGCACCAATAGTGTATTGGCAAGTTTCATCCAAAGAAATGTACACGAAGTCGTTGCAAGTCAGCGTAGTTACCGGGTTAGCGAACTCGTTCAAAGAAATAGTGAAGGAGCAGGTAGAAGAGTTACCGGCAGCGTCAGTCACGCGGTAGATAGAAGTGTAGGGCGACTGGTCTTTGCACAGTTCGTCGCCAGAAGCCGGACCGGAGATGAGCACCGGAGTAATCGGGATCAGGAGGTTGTACGTAACGCGCATTTGCGGCTGCGGGTTCTCGCCTGCGAAAATCACACCACCGAAGTTGCCGTTCATCCAGCGACCAGGAGCCTGGTTAATGCGGAGGTTGGCGTCGGCAGTGTTCGAGTTAGCGAAAGTAGAGTTAGCCACTACACGAACGCCAAGGTTGGTACCGTTGGCGATACGCACAGCTACACCGGCGCTTTGACCAGCCGGGATAGTGAAGGCAACAGGAACGTTGAACAACTGAACAGTCGGGAAGCCGGCAGTAACGTTGGCAACAGTCGAACCAACGAGCGTCCATGCGCCGACGTTGTTTTCGAAGCCAACGCTCGGGCCCAATTTCATGAACACGTCAATGGTGTAGTTGCCTGCAGGGCTACCAGCCAAAGAAGCCTGAACGTTCAGGTTCGAAATGTTCATGCCGAAGGTCGGGTTCAGGTTGTTGAAGTCCGTGAAGTAACCAGACCAGTAGTTGTTGAACGGTACGTTTTGCTGCAACACTGTAGCCGGGCCTACGCCAGGGCAGTTGTCGGAAGCAGCCACGTTCCAGGAAACAAACTGGCAGCACTCACCAGGAGCGAGATTCACGTTGATGTTACCCGGGCAAGTGATAACGGGGAAGGTATTATCGTTCACCGTAACAGTATTCGACACCTGAGCGGTCACGTTACCGTTGCCGTCCACAATCTGCCAAACAATCACGTTCACTCCTTTAGGAAGGGCGTTGATAGTGATATTGGCAGGCAGCGGCTGAGCAACGTTAATTGGAGCGCCGTTGTTGATGCGATAGCGCAACACGTTAGGCGCGACCAGACAACCTGCCGGAGCAAGACCTGGCAAAGCGACTACTGCGTCAGCAGCGCAATCCGTGTCATCTGCGCCTGTATTTACAGTCAGGTTAGCAGGAGCAGTCATCGCGCAAGCAGCGACAAGCTCTTGTACCGTAGCAGCCCAGCCAGTGCCGGTGATGATAAAGTCAGAGAAGAAGTTGAAAGTCAACTGACCGGTAGCGTTGGCAGGCGTGGCTTGCACGATGCCGCCAGGCTGGTTGGTCGGCGGTACGTTACCTGATGCAGAGGCAATCTGCGGCGAACCCGTAGTCGGGCCGTCATATACCGTCAGGAAGTCGAAGTTGGCTTCTGTGTTGAAAGAGGAGAAAGTACAGCGAACCTTGTTGGCAGGAGCGCTCGGAGCGAAGGTTACTGTAGAGTTGAAAATATTGGTCGGATAAGCGCCAGCGGAACCACCCGGGTCAAAATAGCTGAAAGAACCGGTACCGGGAGGGTTGATGGTGAAAGTACCAGCGTTACCGGCAACGGGGTGGTTGACTACTTGAGCGAACGTCTGTGCTCCAAACAGACAGCCCAGGAACATCAATCCCCAAAGTGTAATATTTCTCTTTTTCATGAGACGATTGTTGTTTAAAGAAATCAAAATGAAAAACAATGTCAAAAAGGGTTAAAAAAAATCAGAGCGTGAGCAAGTCAATCGCATCATTCTTGAGCTGCTGTCTTAATGCAGCGTCAACAGTGATGTCGTTGAATGCCCCTGGTTCGCCTGTCTGCGAAGCGCCGTTGTTGTTGGAAACAACGTCGAGTGCGTTGTCAACAGCGCTCACAACCGGCGAGCCCTGGTTGATTTGCTGACGAATCACTCTGTAGTACAGGGCATGCGCCAACTTGTTGTTGTAGTTGGTCGTGCCTGGCTGCATCGTGGACAGCTGATTGTAGAGGGTAGTCACCTCTTGCTCGAGGGATTGACGAGCCTCGTCCACTCCTTTCCATTCATACTGTGTACCGATGGTTTGCGCTTCAGCGCGACCAGCCGTCAACAACAGCATCCCAAAAAGGAAGAACCCTGCGACGAGAGACATCAGACCCCGTTTTGCGAATGTTCTTTTCATGTTGTGTTAAAAAATTTAAAGTTAAAAGATGTTTGATTGATGAATATGACTGGGACCGAATTGAAAGCCTAAAGGGATTTCCGGCGACAGGCATCATTTTTTTGAAAAAAATAAGGCATTGAGAGAGCGACAAGTGCGTTCTCTCAATGCCTTATTTAAAAAACCGTGTGGCGTGTACTAACTGGGTACAGTTTATTTTCATGAGATTAAAAACGGAATAGCCGCAAAAAGTGAAAGTCAAAATGAAAGGGCAAATAATACAACTGACATGCGGCAACCTTCCGAGGAAGATTTGCGTGTAAGTTGTTTTAAATGCTACAAAATTCTTGCCAAAAATCGGTTGGGAATGAGGGCGAGGGCTGGAAAGATATTTGACTGTCAGGTCGGCTATCTGTGCCGGGCGTAAGCGCTGCCTCGACACACCTGCTCTCACGAGATTACTACGGATTAAAAAATGATTAGAATTTGAGCAGAACCCAAATGCAGGGACAAATATATTTCGGTTTTCAACAAAAAGCTGTGGAGCATTATTTTTTTTTAAAATAGGCGCCTGACTTACCCTTGAAAAGGTAGAAAAAACTGCTTCACTCCTGGAAAGGTATCACCCAATCCAGTTTCCTGAACGGGCTGTAGGTTACGGAAGCCAGGTCTACGTCGGGATTGACCAGCAACTGTGGCGGCCTGCCGTTGTAGCGCACCCTTATCCGGGCTTTGACGACAGCGCCGGGCATTCCCTGCCGCGCGACGTGGTCGCGCAGTTTTCGTGCGAATGCAGCGACGGAGCGCACATCATTGGCCATGTTCAGTATCTGCATTTGATTGACGAACGAGCCGACATTCACGGGCGACACCTGCCCGTTCACCGGGTTGTGTACTGTAAAAGTCATTTCCTCGATCGAACGCGTGTCCACTTTCATACGCCAGGAAAAATTTTTCCCGATACCCGTCCAGTCCATTTTGTTGGGCAGAAAAAAGCCGCGAAACGGAAAGAGCAACTGGAACGCGAAAAACCCGGCGAGCACATTTTTCATCCAGACGGGCGTGACCGGCACGGAAGGTCGAGGTGCTTCGGTCGTTTTCGATTGCTGCGAGGCGCCTTTCGGTTGGGGAGCGCCTGATTGGCTGACACCGGGCGTCGGCGATGCCCATCTTCGAAGCAGGGGCAGTTCTTTCGTTTCAAAAAACAAAATAAGCGAACACAACATCACGTAAGGGAAAATGCCGATGTCGTCAAAAATCCTGCTGTTGGCAAGGTGAAAAGCGGCGAAAGGAATCATCGCCCAGCGCCGCACGGGTTTGTACCAAAGCAGGAGCGGCGCGAGAATATCGAGCAACAACCCGCCATAGGTCAGCACACCGATTGAAAAATCCGTTTTGAAAAAAGGCGCCAGCCAGTGGCTGGAGGGGAAGGAGTTGACCATCGAAGTGATGGGCTCTTTCCGAATCCACCAGTCGAGTTTCAGTTTGGTAAGGCCACCGTAAAAATAAACGATAACGAACTGCGCCTGAAAGATGAATTGCTGCCAGCGCGGTAGCGCCGTGAAACGGCCAGCCTTTCGGCGCAAGGACAAAAAATGGTCGGCATGCGTGAAACTCAGCATCACCCCCAACAGGATGAACAGGTAAATGTGGTTGTTGTAATAGCTTTTTTCCTGCAAAAAAATAAACGCCAGGCTCAAAGCGAAAACCCAACACGCCCACCGAAACATCACGCCTGCAGCAATAAGCAATCCGGACAAACCCATGACCGCCAGTATCGCATACATCACCGGCGCTGAAAAAGGATGTAACCAGCCCAATCCGTCGTACTTGAACAAAATCTGCGGCGCCAGCAAACCCTGCTCGATAAGTCCTATCCGGAGATATACCCAGGCTTCGTAAGCCATGAACAGCCCGAAAATAATCCGAAATGCTCCCAGCACGTGTCCGTCAATTGACTCGAACAACCAGCTTTTAAACTTCCTGAGATATGCCATCGAAAAGTACCTTTGTCGCAATATTTGTTGCAATCTTATTCTAACATGGCAAAAGTAATACGTTCCGGTTTCCTCGTATTCGTCCGCTTTTTTTTCCAGGGCTTTTTTTTCGTACATATAATTATAGGTGTGTCCGCTTGCAAGCAGGATTCGAAGCTGGCGCCGGAAGACGTGGAAGAGCCCACCCTCTCGTCGGACAATCCGCGCCTCAAACTGCTAACGCCAGAGCAGACCGGGGTGGATTTCCAAAATCAAATCATCGAGACCTACGAAAACAACATCACCACCAACATCAACATGTACAATGGCGGCGGCCTTTGTATCGGCGATTTTAACAACGATGGCCTGCCCGATATCTATTTCGTGTGCAGCAACGGTAAAAACCGCCTTTACCTCAACGAAGGGAAAATGCACTTCCGCGACATCACCGACGCGGCGGGCGTAGCTTCTGAAGAAGGTTTTGAAACTGCTGCCACCGCAGCCGATGTCAACGGCGATGGCTGGCTCGATATCTACATTTGCAGAGGCGGGGTGGAGAACAACGAATTCCGCCGCAACAAACTCTTCATCAACAACGGCAACCTGACGTTTACGGAACGTTCAAAAGAATATGGCCTCGACGACCAAAGCGCCAGCACCGGGGCCAATTTTTTCGATTACGACAACGACGGCGACCTCGATTGCTACGTGCTCAACTACCCTACCGAGCAGGTTTATTCCAACAAATTAGAAGCGAATCTTGGTCCCGATGGCAAAACCTACATCCCGCTGCTGGCGCCAAAAGGCCCGCACGACAGCGACCGTTTTTACAAAAATGAAGGTGGAAAATTTGTGGACGTCAGCCAAAAATCCGGCGTGTGGAACCTCGCGTACGGCCTCAGCGTCTCGGTGAGTGATTTTAACCGCGACGGCTTCACGGACATATACGTCGGCAACGACTTCGTGCAGCCGGACATTCTTTACATCAACAACCGCAACGGCACGTTCAGCAACCAAATGGACAAATATTTCCAACACTGCTCCCAGCACACGATGGGAACCGACCTGACCGACTTCGACAATGACGGGCTGATAGACTTGTATGCAGTGGACATGCTCGCCGCCAACAACGCCCGCCGCAAAGCATTTCTTGCGACTAATTCACTGAGCAAACACACAGCCATCGTACAACATGGCTACTTCGAGCCCGTCGTGCGCAACGTGCTCCAACGCAACAACGGTAACGGCACTTTCAGCGACATCGCCTGCATGGCGGGCGTTTTTCAGACGGACTGGTCGTGGAGCGGGCTGATATTCGACATGGACAACGACGGCTTGCGCGACCTCCACGTCACCAACGGCTACCGGCGCGAAGTGACCAGCCGCGATTTCGCGGATTTTACTTTCCCCGAAATCAAAAAAGAACACGGCGGCAAACGTTTGCGCGACATTTACCCCAATTTCAACGACTTCCTGAAACTCGTTCCCACTTTTAAAGTCCGCAACTTTTGTTTCCAAAATCAGGGCAACTGGAAATTCAAAGACGCAAGCGGCGACTGGATGACCATCCCCGCATCCTGGTCTTGCGGCGCTGCCTGGGCTGACTTCGACAACGACGGCGACCTCGACCTCGTCTCCAACAACCTCGAACAACCCGCATTTATTTACGAAAACACCAGCGCAGGCCAGCCCAATGCCAACTTTTTGCAGATAAAACTGCAAGGCAACGCCCCCAATCCTTTCGCAGTAGGCGCTTCGGCAGTGATTTATTACAACAACGGTCAGGTGCAGTATCTGGAAAATTTCCCGACGCGCGGCATTTTTTCCTCCGTCGAACACCTGCTCCATTTCGGTATCGGCAACGCTTCGCAAGTGGATAAACTCATCGTCCGCTGGCCCGACGGCAAGACGCAGACCCTGACCAATGTTCCTGCCAATCAAAGACTTACCCTGAAACAAAGCGACGCTGCCGGCTACGTCGCGCACATAGGCCCGGAAAAACCGGCTGCCACCTTGTTTACTGAAAAAACCGCCACATCGGGTGTCAATTTCACGCACGCTGAAAACGAATTCAACGATTTTGAAACCTGGCCCCTCAACACCTGGAAAGTCACCGAACTTGGCCCGCTCATGGCCCGAGGCGACGTGAACGGCGATGGCCTCGACGATTTTTATATCGGCAACGCCTTCGACCAGCCCGGCGCCTTGTTCGTGCAAACGACTGCAGGCGCCTTCCGTCCCTTTTCAGTCGCCACCTGGGAACCCGATAAAGTCTATGAAGATCACGGCGCCACCTTTTTCGACGCCGACGGCGACGGCGACCAGGATTTGTTTGTCGTGAGTGGTGGCGCCGAAGCCACCAGCACACAAGCCTGGCAGAATCGCCTCTATATCAACACTGACGGCAAAGGCAATTTCGCAAAAGCGCAGGGCGCCGTGCCACCCAGCCAGGACGTCGCGCTGCGCGTCGTCGCGCATGACTATGATGCCGACGGCGATCAGGACGTTTTCATCGGAGGCCGCGTCACCCCGGCAAAATGGCCGCTGATACCTCGCAGTGTCGTCCTGCGCAACGATAGGAACCGCTTCACCGACGTGACAGCCGAAGTAGCGCCCGCTTTCGAGCGCTGCGGCATGGTGACCGACCTCCTGTGGGCGAACGTTGATGCCGACCCTCAATCCGAACTCATCGTCGTCGGAGAATGGATGCCAGTCACAGTTTTCAAATTGAGAAACAACAAGTTGGAAAATGTGAGTGCCGAATTTGGCCTCGGCCAATCCAACGGCCTGTGGTACCGTCTCGCCGCTGCCGACCTCGACGGCGACGGCGACCAGGATCTCGTGACCGGCAATCTGGGGTTGAACACACGTTTCACCGCCTCCGCTGATGCGCCGTTCCGATGCTTCGCAAAAGATTTTGACAACAACGGCACGCTCGACCCCATCGTGGCCTACTACGAAGCAGGGAAACTCTACCCGCTCGTGCAAAAAGAAGTGTTGAACAAACAAATGCCCGTGCTCAAAAAGAAATTCCTCTACGCCAAAGACTACTCGGTGGCAACAATGGACCAGGTATGGCCGCAAAAAGACCTCGATGCGGCGCTCAATCTTTACTGTTACACGCTCGAAACTTGCTGGTGGGAAAATCAGGGAGGCAAATTTGTCCGCCGCAATTTGCCCGTTCAGGCACAGGTATCTCCTGTTCAGGGAATTATAGCCGACGATTTCAACGGCGACGGCGCGATGGACTTGCTTCTGGCCGGCAATAAATACGGCTTCGAAGTGGAAACCAACCGCTGCGACGCCGGCAATGGCGCGCTTCTTTTAGGCGACGGCAAGGGTAATTTTTCCTGGAAAAACAATCTCGAAAGTGGTTTTTGGGCAATGAAAGAAGCCCGCGATGTAGCCATGCTCCGCAGCGCGGGTGGAAAAAAGATTTTTGTCGTGGCGAATAACAACGGCAAACCCCAGGTTTATCAGAAGTGAGAAAATTAAAACTTGGCCCTGCTGTAAATAGAACACTGAAACCACCGAATGCGCCGATACCACCGATGTCGTTTTTCGTTTTTCGCCCGAACCATTCGAGACTGGCTTGAGATCCCGCTTCATCGTTTTTCAAGTAAAGCAGTTTTGAGTCAGACGATGTGTGGGGGATCTGTATATTTTCGGTGGTATCGGCGATTTTGGCGGTTTCGGTGTTCCTGCGTTCTGATAGCCAAGTATTTCTTTTTCTCAACCCTCACAAAAAAAAGCCCCCCTACCGACTTTTCGGAGAGAGGCCATCCCAAAAACCAATTGTTAAAGACATCTATCGTTCGACATCCTGACCACGCAGGATGCGATTTTCAAATAATTCGGCTGGTAAAATTTTCTTTGGAAGCCAATATTTGGCTGAAAATGCACGGCTCATTTTGTCGTGTTGGAAACCATTTTCATAATTTCCAACACGACAAAAACGCGTCATTTCAGATTTTCAGAAACTTTTTATTGGTACAAATCCGACGTGTTGGTCGTAGCGGGTTTGGGCGATTTGCGCGGCAGGTTGAAAGCCACGCTGAGTTCGTGCGAACCGCCGTTGTACTCCTGGAAGCGGGAGAACGACACATCGTAAGAGTAAGCCAGCTGGAAAGCTTTGTATTTCGTGCCAATCAGGAACGCGACCGAGCCTTTGTTGCTGGGGCGATAAGTCAGACCTGTGATGAGTTTGTCTTCAAGAAAACGGCCCTGCAAATTGACGTCCACCTGGAACGGCGTGTCGCGGATTTGGCGAAAAGCAATCGAGGGCACGAGTTTGAAGTTTTGATTTTTGACATCCACGATGTAGCCAATCTGAAAGATATAGTGCTCAAAAAGAGAGGTTTGTGAAGTCTGCTCATCAATCGGCACATCGTCGAGGCGGGCGCGAACGGTGTTCGGCAACGCGATACTCAGGAAAAAACGCTCGTCGTAGAGCAGGTGCGTACCGACGGAAGCGTCGAAGATTTGCTGGCCGTCCGTCAAGCCCTCGAGCACGCCGTCATTCGGGTCCACGAGGTTGTTGTTGAGCAAGTCCGGGTTGGCGCGGCGATTCAAAAATTCGGTAGAAAGACCGATGCCGATGCGGGCTTTTTGAATCCGGAAACGGAAAGCGTAGTTCAGCTGGAGTTTCAGCGTCGTCATGTCGCCGATTTTTTCCGAAAAAATACCGCCGCCGAGCGCGAGTTTGTCGCCAACCGGGCCGTGATACATGGCCGTAAAACTGGCCGGGCGCCCCGGGAAACCTGTCCAGGTGCTGCGGGCGTTGCCGAGGAATTGGTGTTCGTCGTCGAAGCCGGTGTAGCCGGGGTTGACGAGAATGGGGAAAAGTTGGTACTGGTTGTAAATGGCTTGTTCCTGAGCGAAGGCGGCTACTGCGAAAGCGCCGAATATGAGGGAGAGTAATGCCTTTTTCATCGTAATCGAAAGTTTGGGCGTGAGAAGAAGGTTTGTTGGTTCCTGGTTGTTGGTTGTTAGTTGATAGTTCTTAATTCAATTACAAGTAACTAAGAACCAACAGCTAACAACCAACAACTAAGAACTAATTATTAACGAAGCAAATTGATGTGTCCTTTTTTCTGTTCCGGGCCACGTACCGGGTCGGTGTAGTTGAGAATGTAGAAATACACCCCTTCAGCCAATGGTTGGCCGTTTTTAGTAAGGCCTTTCCACACGGTACCGGCGTTATCGTAACCCGTCGCCTCGAACACCAATTGCCCCCAGCGATTGTAAATTTCGATAGAGTTGGGTACGGCTTCGATGCAGGTGATGATGACGAAATCGTTGTTGCCGTCCTGGTCGCCGGGCGTGATAACCGGACGAACCTGGTAGCAACCGTCTTCAGGGTAAGCGACCGTGTCGCGTCCGATACCCCGGCAACCGTTGGCGTCTGTGACGATAAATTCGACGATTTCGCCGGCGCAAAGTCCTTCGGCGCGCTGACCTGTGCCGCTGTGACCGTAGCTACCTGACCACACATAGGTGAACGGCTCGTTCGCACCGCCAGTTACTTCTGCGATAAATTCGGCATCGCAGGAGTTGAAGGTCGTGGAAGGAACAGACGCGAAAGCAATTTCGATTTCGGCAGGCTCCGGGATACTAATATCGAAAGTGTAATCAGCGCCGAGTTGGTCTGTGACGGATACTTTGTAGGCGCCGCCGCAGAGATTTACCGCTTGCGAGAAACCGCCGGAAGCAGTCACCTGGTCTGTTTGTCCGGTGGACCATTTCACCGTGTAGGGCGCTACGCCGCCGTTGACAAACACGCGGGCTACCCCGTCGCACTCACCGTGACAGCTGATTTCGCTGATCATCGAGAGCGTGGTGCCGACACCTGGCGGAAACGTCAGGCTGTCAGACCAAACAGATACGCAACCCAGGCCGTCAGTCACAGAGACAGAGTATTGGCCTGCGCACAGTGTTGTGTTTTGAGCGCCAGTGACGTTGTTGCTCCACAAAATGGAGGTCGTACCTACGCCGCCGCTAAATACTACGCTCGCTACACCGTCGCATTCGTTGACACCGCTCACCTGGTACGGCGGGTTGCCGTAACTGGAAGTTTCGTTCACGTTCGTGATGGCCAGTTGCGATTCGGCTACGAGTGTCGCCGTCGTAGTCGAAGTCGTGCCGTTTTCGTCCGTCACTGTCAGGTTGTAAGTGCCGGGCGCAAGGCCGCTGATATTCTGCGTGTTGGCGGTGAAGCCGTTCGGGCCAGTCCAGGCGTAGATATAAGGCGGGTTACCGCCGGAAACGTTTGCCGAAATGCTGCCGTCGGTCGTGTTGAGGCAGTTCGGAGTATTTACTGTGGGTGAAGCGAACTGGATAGCAGGCCATTCCTGGACGAGCGTGATTTCATAAATGGACTCGCAATCGGAGTTTTCGTTTGTCACAGTGACAATGTAAAGACCGGAATCCAGACCATTCTGGAAAGCCTGATTGCCGCTGATCGGGCCGTTCGGGCCGCTCCATTCGTAGCTGAAATTCGGCGTAGAACCCGGCGGAACGATAGGTGTCAGCGTGATGCTGCCGTTTCCGAGATCCTCAACCGGATTATTTTTTTGAACAGAAGCCAGAGCCGGTTCTTTTTGATCAATAAACACACCCGGAATCGAAAGTGTGTTGCTGGCATTATCAGCAATTGTGAAATTGAAAGTACCGGGAATGAACGTGCAAATAGAGGCATTGAGGTCGCTGGTGATGAACGAGCCGCTTGCCGCACCCGTCCAGGAGATGATGAACGGCGGCGAACCTGCTGCGATTTGCACATCCACGCAACCGTCATTTCCACAGGAAGCACTCGCTACTACCACTCCGCCTACCAAAGCGCCGCCTACGACATAATTTTTCGTGTACGTGCAGTTGTTGGCGTCTTTTACTGTCAAGGTGTAAGAGCCTGCGGCCAAATTGAAAATATCATCTGTGTCGGCTGTAAAGCCGCCGGGGCCTGTCCAGGTAATCGTTAGTGGTGGCGTGCCACCTGTCAGGTCGAGTGCGATGGCGCCATCGTTCATGCCCGGAGCAGGATCAACGACGACCTCGTTCGAAGCAAGAATCGGAGCGGGTTCGTTGACGGTAATAGGAGAAAGCACTGCTGTGCAACCATCGCCGTCCGTGATGGTAGGCGTGTAGTCGCCACCGTCGAGATTGCTGATAGACTGACCGCTCAAACCGCCATTCCAATTGACCGTGAAAGGCCCGTCGTTACCACCCGAAACCTGAATCGTGATGCTGCCGTCGCCGTCGTTGGCGCAAATATTATTTACCACGACCGGTGTACCGTAGGTGATAGCCGGCGGCGAAAGAATAGCCACCGGAGGCAACACGACCTGGCAACCGCCCTGGTCGGTGATGGTGCCGTTGTAAGTGCCGGCAGGAATAGCCGTGAGGTTGGCGCCCGTGTAAGGTTGCGGGTCCCAGGTCACTGTGTACTGACCGCTCCAGCCGCCGCTGATGCTTACGTTGATGGCGCCGGTGTTGTAGCCCCAGCACAACACATCCGTTTTTTGAATTGGCGTAGCGAAAGTCAGCGCGGAGGTAGGGCCGTTGATGGTCACAGGATTCGGCAAGGTTGACGTACAGCCGTTGATGTCTGTTACCGTGACATTGTAAGTGCCTGGGGTCAAATCGTTGGGATTTTTCACCTGCGTAACCAAAAGCGGCGGGTTGATAGAAACATCATACCATTTGTGGCTCAGAGTAGGCGTACCGCCGCCGGAATTGATGGTAATTTGACCGGAAGCCGTACCAAAACAAGCCACATTTTTGGAAGTAGCGAGGCTTACTGTGACTGCGGGCGGATTGGTAATTGTATAGTTCTGAGCAGCGGTACAGCCTTTCGAATCCGTTGCCGTGAAGGAATAAATACCTGCAGCAAGGCCGGTGATATCCACTGTGTTGGCCGTAAAGTTGTTTGGGCCTGTCCAGGAATATGAGAAGTTCGGAGTTCCGCCATTTACAGTAAGGTCAATAGAGCCGTTCGTTTCGTTGTGGCACTTCACGTTTTGTTGTTGCGACGTATTAACAGTGATGGAAGGGGAAGATTCGATAATTTCCGTAGCAGTAGCGGTGGCGCCGCCAGCAAAAGTCACCGTTACGCTATAGGTGCCCGGAGCCAGGTTGTTGATAGTCTGAACATTTCCGCTTCCAGGTACACTCCATTGATAGCTTGTGGGCGTACCGCCGATACCGCCTGCCGTAGCCGAGCCGTTGTTGCCGCCACAGGCATTTTTCACGTTCATCGTCGCCTGAGGGCCTGCAACAGTGGCCACATAAACGTGACCGTTTACAAAAAATGGGTTCACCGGGCCATCCGGTTCTTTCACTACTTCGACTGGCAAACCGGGCAGGCTGCCAAAATTAACCGGCACAAGTGAACCAGTCGGCGCAGCCACCGTGAAACAAACGGTAAACAACAGTGTATTGTCGGGCAAAGTCTTGCCTGCCACATCGGGGTCAACCCACGAAAGTTTGATTTGGCCAGCGGGAACAGTATTGAAGTTGGCGGCATTAAGACCCGGTACACTCGGGCCGGGCGTAATTGTTACGTTCGTCAGTTTTGTCGCATCATAAGACATGCCGTACTGCATTGAAATGATGCTGTTGAAGTTTTTCACCCGCACCTCGATACACGCTGTTTCACCGGTGCCGACTGTATCATAGCTGGCAGTGAAAGTGAGCGCGTTGGCCGGCGGAGCGCCTGTCACAACAAAAATCGTATCTTTTACGCCTGAATTGCTCGTCCAAACATTCTGGCTGGCAGCGTTGAATGCTTCTGCCGAACCATTGCCCGGAGGAAAACCGATGCTGTCAATGACAATCAGCGAACTGGTGCCCGGCGCGCCGACGGCTTTGAAACACACGTCGTAAATCTTGGTGCCATTGGCACGTGTCACGCCCGCAGCGTTCGGGTCGTCCCAGCCCACGAGTTGCAACCCGCTGGCAGGTGTGCCACCGAAACTGTTGCCTGCCAGACCCGGCAGGTTGTAAGCCTGCGTATTTTGGTATTCCAAAATGGCCGGATCCCAGTGCATGGCGTACTGCATCGAAAGGATGTTGTTGAAGTCATTCACTGTCACGGGCATACAGCCAATGGAGCCTTGCGGGATGTAAATCGTGTTCGCGATGATGGCGAAGCCCTGAATGCCGCCACCGCCGCCGCCAGAACCGCCAGTCACTTGCGCGCCGCCGCTCTGATAGTTGAGCGTCACAGGCGCGTTGTTTTTAATGATCTCGATACCAGGGGGCTGGTTGGCGATGTTCACAGGGGAACTGCCGTTGGTCAGCACCGTGAAACGCAGGGTGAAAATGGAGGAATTGTCCGCAATGGAAAATCCTGAAGGATAGCCACCCGGGTCGGCAAACCACGAAATGGTGATTTTGCCTGATGTGGCATTGTAGTTTCCGGCGACCCAGCCCGGCAAGGCAGAGTTGAAAATCGTGTCGAATTTCAGCACCGTAGCATTGTACGTGATAGGGAACTGAATCGAGTTGATGTTGGAAAAGTTGGTCACTTTCAACTGAAGTTCAACCTTGTTGCCGATCGGAGCGGTCACAGTAGCAGGCGTCAGCGTCGTCGTGACTGCCTGGCCAAACACCTGAGAAGCAACGAATAGCAAACCTGCCGTGAGGATGTAGATAATCGGTTTCATCTTTAACGCGGAAAAGGGATGAGGGTGAAATAATTTTTTTTGAATCAAAACACAAACAAAGGCCGGGTACAGATGCGCGTACCGGCGCGCAGTATGAGGAAATACACGCCTTTTTGGCGCAATTGCGGGGAGACAATTTCTGTGCCATGTTGACCCGGCGGCAACTGCGGCAAGGTCTTTTCAAACACGGTTCGACCCGATTCGTCGGTCACAAAAAGCGACACATCCGACGTCGTTTTCAGGTCAAAGTGGACAAAAGTTTTTTCGGAAAAAGGATTGGGTGAAATTTTCAACGCGAGGTCGTCGGCGTCAACAATCTCGTCCGCTGACACGATATAACCGATGGCGCCGAAGCCGTTGTCCAGCGTCACATCATCAATGCCGAAAGAAGTAAGGGAACTATCGCTATTGGCTCGTGCGATGTCGAAAGGCGTGAGCAAATCCTGTGTAAAAATCACGGAAGAACCCGTACCCACTGCGCCGATGGCTTTCAGGCGCAGCCGAAAAATAGTCGTTTCATCGGCCACCGAGACGCCGCCCAGCAAGTTGGAATGCGACCACAAAACACGAACGATGCCACTGTCTAAAGCCTGCGTGGTACCAAAATCGTTGGTATCCAGTTCGGGAAGGTTGAACGAACTCAGAGAGACATATTCAAACACAGCAGGATCCCAGCGGATCACGTACTGCATGCCTACGATACTATCGAAACCCGTCACTTTTATCTGAAAACTGGCAAAATCGCCCGGCGTAATATTATTGATCACCGGCAGGGACAGGCCAATTTGTGCGGAAAGGGAGGATGTCAGGAGTAGCCAAAGGCTGATGAATGTTGTGCGTACACAATGATTCATGGAAACAACTGGTTTGGATTACAAGACCGAAAATCGAACTTGTGGATGTCGTGGATTAAAAGAAGCGCCGTATTCAAACGGTGATTAAAGTGTGTCAACAAGTTTTCAAAAAGCAGGCCAAAAACGGCCATTCCGGTTTTTTCAAATAAAAATTTTTTTAAAACCGTCTGAAAATCAGGGCACAACGTGCTGAAATTATTTTTTAAAAAAGAAGCAGGCGAGCGGTGTGAGCCGTTCGCCTGCCTGATTTACGAATCAAATCAATGTTATTCTGCCACAATCATTTTCTTCGTCGCGCTGTGCGTGGGCGTATCGAGTTGGTAGAACAAAAGCCCTGTAGCAAGGTCGGAACGATTCAGTGCCACTGTGTTGAGGCCTTTTGCAAAGACTCCTTTCACACGCTTGACGATGCGACCTTCGGCATTGCTGACGGTCAGCGTAGCCTCGGCGGCTTCGGGCAGGTTGAATGAAATATAGGTCACGCTGCTCACCGGGTTGGGCACGTTTTGAAGCAATTCAAAGCCTGCGCCCGAGATCACAGAGCCGTTCGAACCATTGAAACGAAGGGCTACTTCGTTGCGCTCGCCGTTGTCGCTGTACGATTCGGCACGAGTGATACGGTGGCTAAAGTTGATCATTTTGCTCAGTTCGCCTGACTGTGCAGCACGGAATTTTACACTGAATGCGCCTGCGTTGCCATCCACCGAAGCGGTCACAGCATCGCCGAACACAGCAAAGTTATCGGCCTGCAATTTGTCGCCCGGCATGATTTCAATGACTTCCAAGCCATTGGTATTCAGCGTAAACTGGTAACCGGCGGTTTTATCGGCAGCTTTGAAATCCACGACGAACACATCGCCGGCATTGACCGCGCGTTCCTGCACGTCGAAGTAGAGCGTGCTGGCAGTGCGGTCGTCCGTTGCCATGAGCGAATTGGCGATAACCGTGTTGTTCACGTCGCCCGTTTTGATAGAAACAAAGTCGCTGTTCAAATTACCTGCCTGCATGTTCGACACGGCAATCAATTCAGGGAATTGAGTTGCAAACGGGTTGGCGGGATCGGAGAACACATGTTTTTTGTCCACAAAACGCCAGGAGGTGTTGTTGGGCAATTCCGAATAAATGCCGAGGATGAGTTTGCGGATTTCAACAATGTCGAACGTAGTCACGGAATTCGATTTGTTGGCGTCAGCCGCAATCATCTTGTAGGGGCTGTTCAAAGGCTCAAGACCGAGGATGTGTTTGCTGATAAGTACCAGGTCGAAGGTCGAAACACCATTAAGGTGGTTGTCGTCTTTCAGCGGTGTGAGGGTATAATCAGAGCCTTGTGGCAATACGTCTCCAAACGAGAATATGCCGCTGTCGTCCGTAATATCCGTCATGCTGATTGGCGCGCCGCCATTGGGAGGTGTACCTTGTAAGGTAACACTTGCGCCTTCCAGCGGGTCGTTCATTTCTGTTTTCAAAATACCGGCAATTTTGTTGCCGCTTGGCTGACAGCTGTTGCCTGGGTCTTGCACGGTCACGAAAGTGGTGCAATAGCTGGCATTCCCCGCAGCATCCTGTGCCCATAGTTCGACGAATTGGTCGCCGAGTTCGGAACAATCGAAAGTGACGTTCGTAATCGGGTTGCCAAGCGCGTCAACCGGGAAGCCATTGCCCTGACCGGCTTTGCGGATGGCGAATTTCAGCTGGTTCGGGCCAGGAATCGAAGCGGTAGGCGGCGTACAGTTGTCCTCGGCGTATTGCAAAAAGTCGGTAGCCCAGAGCGTAATCATACCGGTAGGCATGATGTTGGTGCTGAGGCCATTGAAGCAAACAACGGTCGGCGGTTTGCAATCTTTCACGACAAATGTGTACTCGCAGGTTTCTTCGTTGCCGCAGCCGTCGGTCACAAGCCATTTGATTTTGTGCGTGCCGTAGGGGAGCTCAGGTGTGATGCCAGACAAACCGAACGGATTGTTCGGTGTCGGCAGTTGGCTGAAGGTTTTCCACTGCACACTGGCTGTGCGGGTGGCGCCATTGATTGTTTGGTGCAAAGCGAAACGATATTTCAGGTCATTCGGAACACCGCGGCCGTCGAACACACGCGGCTCTCCGCCGGAATAGTTCGGGTTACCGAGGTTATTGAAATTGACGATACCAGGCGTGGCCGGGAGGTTGTTGCTGTTCAATACCGTTTCCATCGTGCCATTTCCGTCGAGGTCGAGGAAAAGCAGGAAACTGATGTTGACGTTGGCGCCGGAGCAGGCATCGGTCGTGGAGATGCTCAAGTTAGCCGGGCCTTCGCAAAGGTCGTGCAGGTCATGCACGTCGTCCCACCAGTAGGATTCATTCCACAACTGCGGGTTGTTAGGCGTTTCGTCGCAGAATTCTACCGGGCTGGCCGGGCAGTTGATGGTCGGTTTTTGACCGTCAATGATTTTGATAATCTGTTTGTATTTGTAGCAGTTGTTATTGGCGTTGTTCGGAATTGCCGGCACTGCGTTCGGGTTGCCGTCCCAGTATTGGGCAAAATTGTGCGAGGGTTGTCCCGGCGCAAGCGGGATATTCGTCGGATTCCAGGGGGCGGGCGTACCCAACGGCGACACTATCGGCCCGGGCAGGTTTTGCGGGCTGTTAGCGGTAGCGTTCGGGTTCGGGTTCGGCACTTCCGTGCAGCCTTTATTCGGGTCGTAGGTGCACCAGTTGATAATTGTCCAGGTGCGCTCTATCTTGAAGCAGGCATCAGGCACAACCGTGAAAATCTGGTCTTCATAAGAAACGCCCAACAATTCGCAATCCTGTGCATTGTTGAACACTGGAGTGCCATAGTTGCCCGTACCATCGCACTGAGTGACGATAACGTCATTCGGGAATTTGATCCAGTAGTTTTGGTTGTAGGTGACTACGATGCGCTGGGTGCAGAGCGTAAATTGGTCGTCACAGTCAACAGCACGGAAGGTGCGCGTAATAGTACCCTTGTTGCAAACGGTATCGAAAAGGTTGTAATTGACCGTAGTAATGACGGTATCCAGACAGCAGTTGTCGGTGGCCGTAGCCGTACCGTAAGCCCACAAAGAGGGATCGAATGCCTGGCAGCTCACCGTCACGTTGGCAGGCGCCGAGCAAGTTGGTTTGATTTTATCTTCCACCAACACTTGCACCATACAATCGTTGGCATGCCATTCTTCAAAGTCAAGGTCAACCGGACCAGTCGGTACCGGCACATCGTACACCCGAAGAATTACTGTTATCGTGTCGCCGATGTCTTCACAGCAGAATTTGACCTGGTCAAAAAATTTGTCAACGGGTTGGCAGCCGTTGGCGTCCATACGACGCACTTTGAAGAAGATGGGCGAGCAGTTGTCGTAAGAGCCCTGGTTGAAAGTCGTGGCATTGACGAAAGTCATCCCGTCCACGCCGAGCGCAACTTTTGTCACTTGCGTACAAGCGACGGAGGGTGGCGTGTCGTCTTCTACCGTGATGTTGAAAGTGCAAACTGTACTGTTGCCGCAGTCGTCCGTCACGATATACGTCATTTGAGTTGTGCCAATCGGCAAATTTTGGGCAACACCCAAAACGCCAAGCGTGTCGGGCGTCCACAAATTGTTGCCGGGGAAATTGCTCAAGGTTCCAAACAGGTTGTAACCAATGCCGTTGGCCTCCCACTGCGCCTCGATAGAAGCGATTCGGGAACAATTATCCGTAATGATGACATCCGGCAAATTCAGGTCGCGCTCGCAATCGTTCGGATTGGTGCCGACAGTAATGTCTTCCGGGCATTCCACCTCAGGCGCTACGTCGTCCTCGATTTTTATCAGTTGAATGTGATAAACAGGATTGCTGAAAGGCGGATTGGGCGAAACCGGCGCACACCAGTCATAAATTGTCCAGGTACGCAGGATTTTGTAAGTCCCGTCGCAAATCGGCAAATACTGGTCAGTATAGGTGGCGTTCAACTCGCAGAATGTGTTGGCCGGGAAAACAGGAAACTGCTGGCCGAAATCCGACACGTAAGGGACACCCGTTTCGGAAGGCGCCGAATTTGGATTTTCACAACTAATCGTAATGTCTGCAGGGAAAATGACATCACCTACATTGCGGCGTTCAAAATAAATGTACTGTGTGCAGGTAGCGATATTACCGCTTGCGTCCACCACCGTCCAGACGCGCTTTACATAGGCACTGATACCGGAAAGGCCATTGATCGTGCCGTTGCAAGTAAGATCGTACCAGGTGTCAATGTAAGTTTGGGTGGTACTGGAACAGTTTTCTTCCACTTCGGGATAGGCCGCGTCAATGCCCAGTTCGTCGAACAAATAAGCCGGCGTGTAGGTCGTGATGGCACAGGAAAGCGTAATGTCCTGGCAGCTGAGTTGCGGCGCCAGTTTGTCTTCCACGTGGATGTAACCCCAGCACATATTGCCGGAAACCAAGTCGCGCACCCGCACCTGGATCGTCTGGTTGATGTTGGCGGAAGTGGCTACAAAATTGCCACTGGATGGAACCCAGATGTTGTTGATTTTGGCCTGCACTTGCAGCACACCGTTCGGGCAGCCGCCGCCTTCCAAAATCATATCAGGGAGAATTTCCTCTTCGCAATCCTGGTCAAGCGAAATTTGAACAAGATTATTGCAAACGAGTGTACACTGAGCGGAGACATGCACGCTGACCGTGAGCGCAAGACTCATGGCAACGAGCCATCTACAAACATAGGGAGAGGATGAAGTAAATGTTCTTACCTTCATGAGATTACAAAAAAAGTTTTGATGAACAAAAAATATGCTGGTGGATCAAAATTCCAAAAACAAGACTTTCCCACAAGAAACTACAAAACCAGATTCAGTCGCGGGAAAATATCCCAACTGTTTGCCATATAACCCAGAAAACCGGAATGAAATACAAGAGGATTGAATGCCGGGCAAATGATTGAAGCCCTTTATCGGCAGGGATACCTAATCGGAATTTGGCCTGCGGCGTACCTTTCGTAGTTCATGGGAAAAACAGTACAACCGGGGATTAAAAAAGCAAGGCGTTGTTCAGAGCGCTCAAAGGTAAAGTTAGTAATACTTTCACCCAAGAAAATTCTTTAAAAAGGTCGGCCCCGGGCGCAGAAAATATCTAACGACACAAAAGTAGCGCCTTTCCAACTTGTTCTTCGTACCCGGCAAGCGGTATTTGCAGCAAAACAGCCGACTTTTTTGCACGGCTGCCGAATGCATCGTGCCTTCAAATGGTCAAACAAGATTGTTTTCAAAAGCCATTTTGATCATGGAAGCGGTGTTGTTCACACCCAGTTTGCGCATGATATTTTTGCGGTGCACACTCACCGTTTGGTCGCTGATAAAGAGCTTTTCAGCGATATCTTTGTTGTTGAGCGCCTGACCGATGTAACGCATGACCTCCATTTCCCGACGGGTAAGGCCATAAGTTTGAGCAAAACGTTTGTCGGGCGAGATGGCGTCGTGACCATTGGTGTAATGACTTTCAACGAGTGCAAGGCCGTTGCCAACATAAGTGTGCCCCTCGATCACCTCCTCGATGGCGCGGTAGAGTTCATCTTTCGTACCTGACTTCAACATATACCCGTCTGCACCAGCTTTGAAAGCGGCTTTCACAACACGCGGGTCGTCGTACATGGTCATCACAAGCACCCGCGTGTTGGCGGAGCCTTTTTTCACTGAAGGCAGAATTTTCAAACCATCCGTCTCCGGTAAATTCAGATCCAGCAACAGCAAGTCTGCATGATTTTCATGCAACAATTGGGTCACTTGCGCACCTGTACGCGCAATTCCTTTGATGTTGTAAGAAAATTTCCCGCCGGGGTGAGACAAGACGGATTGTAAGCCTTCCACAAAAATTGGGTGGTCATCAGCTACCAGAATATTCAGAAAGCGCATGGCGGGATAAAGTGTGTTATTTCCGGTTCAGCCCGCAATTACCGTACCATACTGTTTGCATCGAGATGCTACAACAGACGAAATTTTCCTTTATGTTTACACCGCCTTATTTCATTGAGGCACATACGATTCGAAATTCTACCGCAATACTTGCACACAATCTTCCTTAGTAATTTAGCGGGGAGGCTACACAGCCTCCCCGCTTCCTTTTTTTAGCAGAATTTTTCAAAACTTTACCGCCGAAATACGTTTTGAAAAAGATCGCCATGCCGACACACCCACGCTACCCCAAACTCTTTTCTCCGCTCGATTTGGGTTTTACCGTTCTGAAAAACCGCGCCCTCATGGGTTCCATGCACACAGGTTTGGAGGAACACAAAGACGACCTGAAAGCGCTCGCAGCCTACTTCGCTGCCCGCGCTAAAGGTGGCGTTGGCCTCATGGTCACGGGCGGCATTGCCCCCAACCGGCAGGGCTGGCTTGCACCGTTCGGAGCAAAATTATCAACGCATGGAGAGGCTATAAAGCACCGCAACGTCACTTCCGCCGTCCACGCCGAAGGCGGGAAAATTTGTCTGCAAATCCTTCATGCAGGGCGCTACGGAGCCCATCCTTTCCTCGTGGCGCCGTCGCCCTTGCGGGCGCCCATCTCGCCGCTGCGTCCCTGGGAAATGAGCCGCCGACTCATCCGCGCCACTATCGGCGACTTCGCTTCCTGCGCCGCACTCGCTCGTGAAGCAGGCTACGACGGCGTCGAAATTATGGGTAGCGAAGGCTATTTGATCAACCAATTTATCGCGCCGCGCACCAACAAACGGACCGATGACTGGGGCGGCTCGTTTGAAAATCGCATCCGTTTTCCCCTCGAAATCATGCGCAACGTGCGGGAAAAAGCGGGAAAAGATTTCATCGTCATCTTCCGCGTCTCCATGCTCGACCTCGTGGACGAAGGCTCTGATTGGGCGGAAGTGGAGCAACTCGCGCTCGCGCTCGAAGGCGCCGGCGCGACCATGCTCAACACAGGCATCGGCTGGCATGAAGCGCGTGTGCCAACCATCGCTACGCTCGTGCCGCGCGGTGCCTACGCCTGGGTGACGAAGCGGCTCATGGGCAAGCTTCGCATCCCGCTCATCACCACCAACCGCATCAACACGCCCGAAAAAGCCGAAGAGCTCCTGCGCGAAGGCTACGCCGATATGGTCTCGATGGCGCGGCCTTTCCTCGCCGACCCTGACTTTATGCAAAAGGCTTTTGAAAAAAAGGCGGACGAAATCAACACCTGCATCGCCTGCAATCAGGCTTGCCTCGACCATGTTTTTGAGAAAAAAGATGCGTCGTGCCTCGTCAATCCCCGCGCTTGCAAGGAAATTTTATTGCCCACTAGCGAACAGTCAGCAACCAGCAGCCAACAACGAAAAATCGCTGTAGTCGGCGCAGGGCCTGCCGGGCTTTCCGCAGCGACTGAGTTGGCGGCGCTGGGACACGAAGTTCACCTGTTCGAGGCTTCGGGCGAAATCGGGGGGCAATTCAACATGGCGAAGCAAATTCCAGGTAAAGAGGAGTTTTACGAGACGCTGCGATACTTTGGAAAAATGATTGAAAAACACGGCGTCAGGCTTCATTTGAATACTCGCGTTGACTCCGAATTTTTACTCAAAAACAATTTTTCAGAAATCGTCGTCGCAACGGGTGTTTACCCGCGAACGCCGAACATTGAAGGCATCGAACACCCGAAAGTGTTGTCGTACATGGACGTTTTGCTACACAAAAAGCCTGTGGGAAAAACGGTTGCCATCATCGGCGCGGGCGGAATCGGGTTCGACGTGGCAACTTTTTTGACGGCAGACGGTACACGACACACGGCAAACGGCAATGCGAACGAACAACTAACAACCAACAACCAGCAACTAACAACCTATTGGCACGAGTGGGGCATTGACCCAACCTACGCCCATCGCGGCGGCATCACGCAGCCGAAACCGGAACACTCGCCCCGACAAGTCTGGCTGCTCCAACGCTCCAAAGGCAAAATCGGCGAGCGACTCGGCAAGACAACGGGCTGGGCGCACCGCCTGACCTTGAAAAACCGGGGCGTACAAATGTGGCCGGAGGTGAATTACCTGAAAATTGACGACACCGGACTGCATATCACCGTGAAAGGCCAGCCGCAAATTCTTGACGTGGAAAACGTTGTGATTTGCGCCGGGCAAAATTCCTTGCGCGAATTATACGAGCCTTTGACACAAGCTGGCATAAAAGTTCATCTCATCGGCGGCGCAAAAGAGGCAGCAGAGTTGGATGCGAAACGGGCGATCGAGGAGGGCTGGAAAGTGGCGATGGAGGGCGTGCGAGTGCCGATTTAGGATTTTTTCAGCTCCTCTACCGCCGCCAAAAACGCCCCCGCCTTTATCCGCGTCTCTTTCAGCTCGCTCTCCGGCACGGATTCGTAAAGCAGGGTTGCCCCTGCGCAGAACGACAACAGCCCGTCGCAGACATGGGCTGTGCGGATGGTGATGGCCGTGTTGACGTCGCCATTCAGCAGCAGCCAGCCGATGCAGCCGCCGTAGTAGCCGCGTGTGTGGGTTTCGATTTGCTCAATGTATTGCATGGCGGCGATTTTCGGCGCGCCGGTGAGCGTGCCGGCGTTGAGGCTGGCGATGAGCGCATCGAAGCCTGAATAACGCGCCTCCAATTCGCCGCTCAGCTGCGCGACCGTGTGCGTTACGTGCGAGTATTTTTCAATAATGCGATAATCGTCAATCTGGATGCCGGGCTTGCAAATGCGGGCCAGGTCGTTGCGCCCCAGGTCAATCAGCATATCCAGTTCGGAGTTTTCTTTGGGCGAATTGAGGAGTTCCATCACCAGGTGGTGGTCTTCGATGGGGTCGCCGGAGCGGCGGACGCTGCCGGAGATGGGGCGCAGGGTAGCGCGACCATTTTCGTAGCGAAGCATCAGTTCCGGGCTGGCGCCGAGCAAGGTTTCGTCGCCGAAATCGAAGTAAAAAAGGTAGGGCGAAGGGTTGACGGACTTGTATTTTTCATAAAGCGGCAGCAAATCGCCGGAGACGGGAGCGGTGATTTTTCGGCTCAGGACGATTTCCAGGAGTTCGCCTTCGTTGCAAAGTTGGATGCCGCGCTCGACCTGTTTTTTAAACGTTTCGTCGTCGGGGGTTTGGAGGAATTTGCCGATGCGTAGGAGTTCGTTTTTTGTTGCTGGTTGTTCGTTGTTCGTTATTTCTTGATTCAATTTTGCCAAATCTGCGTGGGCCAAATTTTCATTTTCCCGCGTGACGTACAAAGTCAAATCCTGGGTCAAATGATTGAACAACAGAATATTGTCAAACAAAAACAAATGAAAATCGGGTTCTGAACAGGGTTTTTCGTGCTGAATATCCTCGAACAAATAGACGAAGCGGTAACCCAGCGCACCGTAAAACCCCATAAAGTTTTTGTCGTCGGTTTTGAACCGCGCGAGCAAACGCCGGAGCGGTTGGGCAATGTTTTGCCGTTCGAGGCGCTCGTCTTCGGGGCCCTGAAAAGGCGTTTTCGGAATGCGCAGCACGAGCCGCCCGCCTTTTTCATTTTCAACAAACTGGGCAAATTCGTTTTTTACAAAATCATAAAAAACGGCGCCGCGCGGGTGTAGTAAACGCAGCGTGAGATACTCGTCTTTCCCAACAAATTCCAACGGCGGCTCGAAGCCGATGACCGACATCCGGCTCGATTTGTCGGTCGGTGAGGCGGACTCGAACAGGCAGGAAGGCGAGAGGCCTTTGAGGCGGCGGTAAATCGGCAAAGCGTCGGCATGGGGCAAGCGAATGGTGGCAGTAAACATTTTTTTGGTTGTTATTTCAAATTTGCAATATCGTACCAGTACAATGATGCAAATATTTTATAAAAAAATCCGCCCGCACAAGTAGGGTCGGATATTTTTTTACTGCAACTCAAATTTTCTCATTGTGGTCAATCACTTCCATCACCGTTCGGAAAGCAGCGAATTTGCCGTCGTAGCGCTCTCGGTGTTGACGCTGGAGTTCGGGCGCAAATTCCTCCTGATAGCGCCGCAAATGCGCCATGTCTTTCACGAGATATTGAACGGTATAAATCTCGGAATCAACGTGTTCGTGACCTATCAGCCGCGACATGCGGTAGGAAATAAACATCCCGGTGGACATGACGTCGGGGATGTGTGTGTCGCGCATCCAGCGCGCCCAGTCTTCGTGGGTGTCGAGATCAACCGTGATGGTGACGTTGTAGAGGAACATTCTTGTTGTTGGTTGTTGGTTGTTCGTTGATGGTTCTTCGTAGTTCGTTCTTTGTTCTTGGGGAGAAAACAACGAAGAACAAACCGGCAACCAATTTTGGCAAATGTGGCAAATCCGGCGATTTCCCGACCTTTCTTTGAAAAAATATTTTAACCTTGTAGCCCGTTCCCGAAACACGATTTTTACCCAAACACAAAAAAGCATGAAATTGAGTTTACGCGCTTTTCTGCCCTACGTCGCACTTTTGCTCAGCCCCCTCGCTTTGCTGGCTACCCACAACCGCGCAGGCGAAATTCATGTCGAACAGATCGGCCCGCTCACCTTGCGCGCTACCATCATCACCTGGACGCGGGCGAGCAGCGTAAATGCCGACCGCGACACGCTTACGCTCGATTGGGGCGACGGCTTTCGCCAACAGGTGGTGCGCAGCAACGGCCCCGGCAGCCCGCCACAGGGCGTCGTGCTGCCCAACGACATCAAGTACAACACCTACGTGGCAGTGTACACTTACCTGGCGCCTGGCACCTATTATATTTCAATGACCGACCCCAACCGCATTGCGGGCATCGTGAATGTGAACCCGCCTTCGTCGGACAATGTGCCGTTCCATATCGGGACAACTTACAAATTCCTGGAATCGCAGTTCGACGGGACCAACACGACGCCGTACCTGATTCAGCCACCCATTGACAACGCCTGTGTCGGCAAACCCTTCAAACACAATCCCAACGCCTACGACATCGAGGGTGACAGTCTTTCCTACCAACTAATTGTGCCTTTGCAGGCACCCAGAACACCTGTACCGAACTATAGTTTCCCCGACCAAATAGTGCCGGGGCCGAACAATCAACTCGATCTTAACCCCGTCACCGGCGATATTTTGTGGCAAACGCCACAAGCGCCGGGCGAGTACAATCTTGCTTTTATCATCATTTCCTGGCGCGGCGGCATACCGATTGACACGACGATTCGCGATATGCAAATCATGGTGGACGCCTGCGACAACAACCCTCCGGACGTGGAAACCATTGACCAAATTTGTGTGGTAGCCGGCGATACAGTCAATTTCAAAGTCTTCGCGACTGACCCGGATTCGGGCGATTTCGTGCAACTGACAGCCCTCGGAGGCCCTTTTAATACACCTTACAGCCCGGCTACTTTCACCGGTCCGACTGGATTCGTAAAACCGCCCGTCGAAGGTACTTTCAACTGGATAACCTCCTGCGAACACATTTCCAACCAGCCTTTTTCGGTCGTTTTTAAAGCGGTGGATTCCATCAGCAAAACCATTCCGCAGTTGGCTGATTTGAAAACGGTAAAAATAAAAGTGGTGGGTCCGCCGCCGTTGGATGTGCAGGCGGAAGCCAATTTAGGCGAGGTAGAAATCACCTGGGAAAAACCTTATTTCTGCGAAAACGCAGCCGAAAACTACTTCTATGGCTTTTCCGTGTGGCGCCGCGAGGGCAGCAATCCTTTCGTGCCTGACACCTGTACGCCGGGGCTGGCTGGGAAAGGTTACACCGAACTGACTTTCGTGACCCGGCAGGAAGTGAATGGCCGCTATTACTTTAAAGACACAAAGGTGGAACGCGGACGAACGTACTGCTACCGGGTGCTGGCGAAATTTGCCCGCATTTCCGGCGGCGGCTACCCCTACAATTTGGTGGAAAGTCTGCCTTCCGAAGAAGTTTGTGTGCAGTTGCCGCGCGATTTGCCCCTCATCACCAATGTTTCCGTGGAAAAAACCGACCTGGTTACGGGCGAAATGCGCGTCTGTTGGTCAAAGCCTGTTGCGGAAGACCTCGATACCATCATCAACAATGGCCCGTACCGTTACCAGGTGTTGCGTGCGCCAGGGTTGAGCGGCGGCACTTTACAGGAAATTCCCGGCGCGTCGTTCACGGCAGCCGAATTCTGGCAAGCCAACGACACCTGCTTCACCGACCTGAACCTGAACACCCGGGATCAGCCCTACCATTACCGCATTGATTTCTATGTCAAAGGTTTAGACACACCGCTTGGCTCTACCAACGACGCCTCGTCCGTACGGCTCACGGTCAATTCGACCGACGAAACCAATCTGCTTAGCTGGCAGGAGGACGTTCCCTGGGAAAATTACCGCTATGTGGTTTACCGAAAAAATGACGCGACGGGGCTGTTCGATTCCATCGCCAACACGACCACGCGCAACTACGCCGACAGGAATTTGATCAACGGAAAAGAATACTGCTACTACGTCCGCAGCATCGGCACTTACAGTATCGGCGGCATCGTCAACCCGATTTTCAATAACTCGCAGGAAGACTGCGGCATCCCGATTGACACTATTCCGCCCTGTGTCCCTGCCCTGACTGTCAATAATTTATGTGACGGTGTCGCCGGTTCTGAACCCGACCCGCCTTATGAAAACCGCCTTTCCTGGACAAATCCCAACACTGCCTGCCCCGGCACGGACGATGCCATTTCCTACCGCCTGTGGTTTGCCCCCAATGAAGGCGAGCCGCTTGCCCTGCTGGAGGTCATCGAAGGCGCGGAGAATACTACGTTTATCCACAACCTCGACGAGGGACTGGCGGGTTGCTATGCCGTGTCGGCAGTGGATTCTGTCGGTAACGAAAGTGCCCAAAGCCTTGTCGTTTGTAAGGACAATTGCCCGCAATACGAACTGCCCAATGCCTTCACACCCAATGGCGATGGCCAAAATGACCAGTTCCGGCCTTTCCCCGACTGGCGTTTTATCAGCCGCGTGGATATGCAGATTTTCAATCGCTGGGGCAACCTCGTGTTCGCCACGCAGGACCCGGCCATTCTCTGGGATGGTAAAAACGCTGAAGGCAAAGACGTCTCGGAAGGCACTTACTTTTACGTCTGCAAAGTGTACGAAAATCGCGTGGGCGGAGAGGTGTTGCGCCCCGATATCCTCAGCGGGTACATCGAGTTGATCCGAGGAGGACGGTGAGCACCCGATTTAACCGGAATAGTTGAAATTGAAGAGGTGTGCCAAAACATCTTTTTGTTTTGGCATGGCAGTCCATTCGTTAGACCAATCTTGGATGTTTGATTTTGTCGCCAGACATATCGAGGATTATTAAGCGAAAAAGGCAATTTACAAGAAGCTTTTTATGCCGTCACCTCTTTCTCCAACTCCTCCATTCGTACCTTGTAAATATATTGTGGTGTCCGGGCGTACAGACTCCGGTAAAGCGTCAGCGCTTTGAGGTGATGTGGTGTTGGGTGGTCCGCTACCCTGCGGAGTTCGAAGTGAACGGCGGCTTCTTCGCGTTCGGTACGGGCGAGTGCGAGCAATTGCTGGAGTTGGCGAATCGCTTCGGGGCGATTTCCCTCAGCAAGAATAACCTGGGCGCGGAGGATATTCGCACCGAAAGTTAAGTCGGCATTGCCAAGTGCCAGCGCGATGTCGCGACCTTCTTCCAGCAGTTGCCGGGCGGTCGAGAGTTCATTTGCATGGACATGGACGACGCCTTTTTCAATAAGCGAGTAGCCGAGTACCAGTTTATTGCCCATTTCGCGGGCATGTTCGATGGCTTCGTTGTAGTAGGCGACGCTGCGGCGAAAATCATTTTTGTAAAACCATGTATCGCCGAGCGTATTAAGGGCTTTGGCGATGCCTTTTTTGTAATTTAATTCGCGGGAAAGCTGGAGCGCCTGTTCGAGGTTTTCGATGGCGCGGTCGAAGTCGCCAACGATGGAAAGCAGGTCGCCGATAAGTCCACAAGCGATGGCCGTACCCTGTTTGTCGCCCAATTCGCGGCAAAGGACGAGGTCACGCTCGAAGTTTTGCATCGCCTTCGCGTAGTCGCCTTTTTTCTCCCAAACGGAGCCGATAGAGCCAATACAAATGGTCATAAAGAGCTTGTTTCCAAGCTCTTCTGAAAGTGCCAGGCCTTTTTCCAGACACAATAAGGCCGAATCCAGCGAGCCTTTTTCCAGGTAAATAATGCCGAGATTGGTGTATAGCGTCGTCAGGCCCTGCTTGTCGCCGGAGCGATCAGCGATGTCAAGTTGCTCTTCGAGCCAGCGAATGCCCTCATCGTAGTGGCCCTGATTCATAAAAATAAGGCCGAGATTGGCGACGATGGCGGCATTTTCGGCATCGCGCTGAACAGAGCGGTTGATTTCGATGGCCTTGGCAAACCAACTTTTAGCCGCATCGTAGCTGCCTTGCCGGAAAAAGAAAGTGCCGAGATTCCCGTAGGTTTTGGCAATGCCCACCTGGTCGCCCGCCAGTTCGAAGCAAGTGACGGCTACATCGAGGTGCTTTTTGGCTTCGGTGTAATTGCCACGCAGCATGATAAGCTGGCCAAGACGGCGATTGCTGCGCCCGATGAGGTACCAGTCGTTGAGTGCTTTGGCGCGGTCGAGCGCGGCACGATAATCCTGCTCGGCTTCCTCCCACTGGCCCACGAGTTCGTTTACCGCTCCCTTGCGCAACAGGAATTTGATGACTTTTTTGTTCTTTTTAGAACTGTCGGTGAGGTTTTCAATGAGTTTTTGATAAAAAACCAGTGCCTGGCGATTCAGGTAGTTGCGTTGCGACCAGCGGGCGGCTTTTTCTAAATATTTGTTCGTGTTGCGCTCATCTTCAGCCTGTTCGTAGTGGAACGCAAGGTCCACAAAGCGCTCTTCCGAACCGGGATAAAGTTGCTCGATGGCCTCGGCAATCTGGTGATGCAACTCCCGAAGCCGGGTGCGCAACTGCATATCGTAGGCGGCTTCGCGCAAAAGCGAGTGGCGGAAAATATAGCGCAACTCATTCATCGCGTGCCAGATTTGCCATTTTTCAGCAGTCTGGATTTGCTCTTTCAACACCAGTTCGAGGTCGCCGTTTTTTCGTACAAACTCTTCCTGCTTGGCCATCACTGCGGACAAAACAGGCAATTCGAACTCACGCCCGATGACGGCCGCCGCTTTCACGGTTTCTTTCACCAGACCACTCAGCCGGTCAATACGCGCCATCATAATCGTCTTTACCGAGTCGGAAAGTTGGAAACCGTCGGCATTGTGCAACTGGAGTTTTCCTCCTTTATTTTCCAGCAGATTGGCTTCGCGAAAATAATCGGCAATTTGCTCCACGTAAAACGGGTTGCCCTGAGTCATGCGCTGCATCAACTCAAATAAATCAGGGTGCAAATCACCACCCAGTCGGGCTTCGGCAAACGCTTTCAAATCTTCCGGCGACAGAAAATTCAGGTCCACTTCCGTGTGCGCGATGCCAAGTTCATCGAGGGTGTTATGGCGAAAAATCCACGACTTGGAGCCGTCGTCCTCATAGCGACTGGTCGCCAAAAACAGCAATTGGTAACCCGGCGCCCGGCGAATGAATTGCTGCAAAAACTCGCGGCTCATGTCGTCGTACCAGTGCGTGTCCTCCAACTCGATGACCGTCGGCTGGAGCAACGACTCGGCCACAAAAAGGTTGGCCATGGCCGACAGGCTGTTCTGGTAGCGACCGCGCGCGTCGAGTTGTTCCCACAGCGAGCCAGGATAGTGAATACCCACCATCGCCGCCAGCACACTTTGCGTACGAGCGATTTCGCGACGCACGGCATCGGCCTCGGGGTGGCGGTTTTCAGTGAGTTCGTACTGGAGTTCGAGAAAGTTATTTTCAAATAGCTCGCGGTTGCGTGCCGGGTGATTTTCAGGGCTTTGTTCGAAGTAATTTTTGAGAAAATAAATGAACGGATTGAATGGTTTGCGCAAAATCTGGTCGCTCTGGCAGCTGAACCAACTGACAGCCATGTGATCGCGGAGCTGGCGACGCAACTCGTAACTCAGCCTGCTTTTGCCAATGCCCGCTTCGCCAAAGACAAAAGCGACGCCGGCAAAACGGTGTTCGCGCAGTGGCATGGCAAAATCCGACAGGGTTTTCAGTTCGGTCTGCCGGCCAAAATATTCGCCTGAAAAACTGGTGCGTCCTGCGAGGTTGCGCCCCGTCAGCACGAAGGTCGGAATCGCTTGCTCGAAGCCTTTGAAATGACCTTCGCCGCGCGAGCTAAATTTGAAATTCCGGTTGCGCTGTACGTTTTCGTCCGTCATCACCTCGCCCCATTCGGCCTTTATCATCAGGCGGGCGCCGAGGTTGACGCGCGCACCCACAGCGGCGTACTGGCAGCGTTCTTCACTGCCGATGACACCCGTAAAGGCCGTGCCCGAAGCGATGCCTGCGCGATAACGCGCTCCCGTAAGTTGTTGTAAATGTTGCAGATCGTCCTGAATGGCGACAACGAATTCGAGTGCGCGCTCTACGTTGTTCTCGAATGAAACCGGGGCGCCAAAGATGAAAAACATGACTCCGCCTTTGTCGCCGAAATCAATTTCCTTGAAGTACCCGCCAAAGTTTTCGCTTTGTTCGAGCACGACCGAAGCGAAATGGTCGAGCGCCTCGTGGGTATCAACGCCCGCAAATGAAAGGAACACACTCACCACGTTGCGGAATTCGCCGATGCCCGGATTTGCAAACACTTCCTTCGGAAGAAATTCGGCTGCGACAGCCGGGTCAGGAACGGGAAGAAGTCTGGCGGGTACGTGGTGTTCTGCTTGCGGCACAAGCATTTCCGACTTCAGGCCTTCCAAATCGAGTTTGAAAAAACCGTCGCCCAGCGATTCGCTGCCCACACTTTCCGGGTGGATAAATTTCAGAAAATTTTTGTCGGAAACGATTTCGAGACTGCAAGCATGCACTTGCGCCTGCGAGCATCCGTCTATGGGTTCGCCCCTGAAATAATAGCCCTTTCGGTTGCCTGCACCTACGACCCCCCATTCCACCATCCCTTCCGACAGACCGATTTTGATACCGATTTTATGTTCAGCCAAAAGAGAATCTTCGTCTTCTTGGTCGCTCATAAAACGACGAAGCGTCGCCTGCGCCGTTTGTACGACCGTCGCTGCCAAATTCCGGGTTTCATCGGCCGAACCTTCGATAGGAAAAATGGCGGTGAAACTGTCCCCCGCAAAATAGGGTATGAAGCCGCCCCGCTCATACACCAACTTCACCGTCGGCTGAAAAATATGGTTGAGGATGCGCGACATTTCTTCGGCGCCCTCCGAGCCTTCGGCCATGAGTTTTTCGGTCAAACGGGTGAATCCGCTCAGGTCCACGAACATCGTGTAAGCATGAAGCTGGCCTTTCAGATTCCCGGCGCGATAGTTTTCCTGGATGAAATGTGGCAGGAAGTGTTTCAAAACTGTATAAAGGCGATTTGTGCGGCGTGAAATTACAACAAAACGGAAAACAGGCGCTTCTGATTTTATGGTTGCCCGATACAAATTGTTTACTGCCCGTTGCTCGCCGGTTCGAGCCCTTGCAAAATTCCTTTTTCCACAGGCGGAATGCCCCGGTCCATCCAGCGCGGCATCGGCGCACCGAGCAGGTAATAGTCGAAGAACTGCGCCATACGCGTCTGGAAGTCAATGCGGTTTTGCAATTTCACCGGCCAGTGTGGCTCGTCGTTGTAGTTGAGCATCCAGGCGGGTTTGCCCAAGCGGCGGAGGCCCGTAAAAAGTTCGATGCCCTGATACCAGGGTACGGCGCCGTCTTTGTCGTTGTGCAAAATCAATAACGGTGTTTCCACTTTATCGAGGGTGAAAAGCGGTGAATTCTCCAAAAACCGCAGCGGATACTCCCACAAAGTACCGCCGATGCGGCTCTGCTGATGTTCGTACTGAAAAGCGCGACTCAAGCCCGATTCCCAGCGAATGCCGCCGTAGGCCGAAGTCATGTTGGCCACCGGCGCGCCCGCTTCGGCGCATTTGAAGAGGTTGGTGCGGGTCACGATGTAAGCAGCCTGGTAGCCGCCCCACGAGTGGCCTTGCAGCGCCACCCGTTTCGGGTCAACGAAACCCGTGGCAATCAGCGAGGTAACTCCGCTCATGATGTCGTTGTAGGCGCTTTCACCGGGGTAGCCGGTGCGGTAATGGATGTCGGGCGCGAATACGAGATAGCCCCGGCTGGCATAAAAAGTCCAGTTGATTTGCGAGCGATGAAAGTCGGGCGAGCGGTGCTGGTGCAGGCCGTCGGAGAGTTTTTCGTAAAAATTCACAATCATCGGGTATTGCTTCGCCGGGTCGAAATCTTCGGGTTTTACGAGCAGGCCGGAACGTTTTTCGCCGGAAAGAGAAGTCCATTCTACGAGCTCAATGCTGCCCCATTTGTACTCCGATTGTTGGGGGTTTGCATTGGAAATTTGTTCAAAATCAAGGACTTCCTCGTTTTTCGTGTCAGGAACTTTGCCCAAATGAAGGTCAGGAAAAGTCTCGAAATTTTCTGTTGTAAAAATAAAAATGTTCGCGTTTTTGGCCTTAATCGGCTGTTTTGAATAAGCAAAACCACCGCCAAACCAAGCGTTCGTTTTGCCGGTTTTCAAATCGAGCCAGGTGTAAATCTCGTCTTTGCTTCGCTGGCTGAACACGTGAAGTAAAAGTTGCGCGTCAGGCTCGATACTTCGCTCTTCCGGGTCGAGTTTGAGGTAGCGATGCGTCAGTTGCAACTGCCGGCCATTTGTCAGGCATTCAGGTTTCTTTTTGCCATCGGGGTCAATTTTCCAGATGTCATATTTGTCGTAAATCAAAATGGCCGCATCGCCTTCGAGCCAGCCGGCGATGCCATGCTCGTTGGGGTAATCGGGCACGTCGTTTTCTTCGTTGAAAAAATTGACCGTACGATTGTCTGTGAGGCGATTTGTCACACCGGTGCGGGCATTCCAGGCAAACCACGCTGTGTCGGGGTCGCTCCACCAGGCGATGTATTTTCCTGCCGGCGACAGGCGCGGATTGCAGCGCAGGTCTTTGACAATCAGTTTTTTGTCTCCGGTTTTCAAATCTACGGCGTACAAATCTTTGTGCGCCGTGCCCTCCGATGTGAGGAGATGGGCGTAGGGTTCTTCAGTGAAACCCAACGCGAGTTCGGCGTCGCGTTGTTCCTGAAAACGCAGTTCGGGCAAGTCGGGTGAGCCGAGCTGGACGAAGCGTTTTTCAGGCACGCGCCACAGGACCGGGTAAGCGCGTTTTTTATCACTTTCCAGCCGAGTTTCCTGCTGGGTGTAGAGGCGTTTGTCCTGCCAATTCCACACTTCCACGTTCACGATTTCTTCGGGCAGAAGCGTGGTGTCGTTCAGAACGGGTGGCGGCGCAATGCCGAAATAGAGTTTGGAGCCATCGTCAGAAAAAACGGGCCGGCTGTGTTCGCTGAGCATCCATTGGTTATTTGCGGAGTTGGTTGTTGGGTTATTTGATTTTGAAAGAAAATCGCTTTGAGGGGTTGCGATGGCTTTGGCGGAATCTTGCTGAATTTCCCAATAACAAAGTTGGAACGGGCGGACGCGGGCTTTGGTCGTGTCTGTGTCGGCGACAAAAGCGGCCTGGTTGCCGAGTTTATCGAGGGCAATTTGCGGGTATTTGCCTTTGGAGCGGAAGATTGGCTTGAGATTCCAGCGCTCTAAATCAATGAAATAGATACCGGGAATGCCTGCATTCGGGTTTGCGCCAAACGTCATCGTATCGCCTTTGCCGGTCGTATGCAGCAGCGCGCGTTTGTTTTTTTCGGCCAGCGTGAAGTTCAGCACGTAAGCGAAAGTATCCTGCCAGCCGGTTGCGGTATTGCGCACGATGAGGCGGTAGCCGTTTTCCTTGTCTTCTTTTTTCGGCTTCTTGTTGCTCTTTTTGGCTGCCGGTTTGGCGACCGTTTTTGTGCTGTCCGTTTTTGCAGCCGCCGTGTCTTTTTTGGCAGGCGCGGGTTTTTCTCCTTCAATTTGGAAAAACAGCCAACCCGACCATTTTTCGGGAACGCTCACATTTTTCAAACGCGGGATTTTTTCCAATTGCCCTGTTGACAAAGTAAAAATGCCGAGGGTGTCCTTCGGCAAATCGTCATCTTTCACCTTGCGGCGGCGCTGTGCTTTGAGCGTATCGAGCGAGGGTTTTATTTTGAAAATCAGCAGTTTATTGTCTTCGGAAAAACGCGCCTCGGTCGCGCGCGGGAAGATTTTTGCCTGTTTCGTGCCGGCATTCCAAAGATGGAGGGCCGGGTCGCCTTCGGTCACGGGGGCTTGCACCCACGCTACCCACTGGCCGTCGTTGGAGATTTTTGACTGCTCGATTTTGCGCCAGCGATGCACGTCGGCGTGGTCAAGTGGTTTTTTATTTTGGGAAAAAAGGGAAATCGGAGCAAGGAGGAGCAGAAAGAAAAATCGCTTCATGCGCAAGTAGTTTGCGGCGAAAATAGCGAATCACTGCTTTTCTCCCTCGATTTTGCCGTACCCGGTCGAAACAGGCGTGAAGGTCGTCAGCCAGGTCGCCAGCAAAGCCCGTTGCGTATCAGTGAGTCGCGCTTCCGGGTGCATCCAGGTATAACTTTTCAGCGGCATTTTCTTTTCCCGGATTTCGTCGGCGGCTGTGCCAAGCGCCCATTTCAGGTCTTCGGGGTTCAAAACGCCGAGCGTGGAAAAGTTGAAATGTTCGAGCGCCTCGTTCACGTGGCCTTTCATCCACCACGACACGGGCGCGATGTTGCTGTACCAGGGGTATTTTATTTCGTGCGAATGGCAGTCGTAACACGCTCCTTTGATGGTTAACAGCACTTCGGCGGGCGGGCGGGCTACGGTGGCGAAATCGAGTTTGGAGTCTACCGGCGGGTTGGTTTTGTCAATCCGGATGAACTGAATGAGCACCAGAAAAATGGCGATGCCCAGCAAGATGCGTTTGCGATTCATGGAAAATATTGATAATGGTTGATGAAGTTGATAAAGGTTGATGAAAGTTGAGATAAACTCTTACCAACTTCATAAACCCTCATCAACTCGTACTTTTGCTCCTCAAAGTTATGGCAAAAAAGCATTTTATCATCGAAGGAGTTCCGGTGCACGGCATTGCCGACCGGGGTAAAGGCGTCGGGCGCAGTGCTGAAGGACTGACGATTTTTGTGGAAGGCGCTGTCCCCGGCGACGTGGCGGACGTTTTTGTGCAAAAGAAAAAAGGCGGATTCGCGGAAGGGAAAGTGGAGCGCATTGTGACGCCTTCGCCCGACCGGGTCGAGCCTTTTTGCGAACATTTTTCCGTCTGTGGCGGCTGCAAATGGCAAAATCTGGACTATTCGGCCCAACTTCGACACAAACAACAGGTTGCGGAGGACGCCCTGCTTCGCATCGGGAAAGTAGAAGTCGGCGAGTTCCTGCCAATTCTTGGCGCGCCGGAGACGACTTATTACCGCAACAAACTGGAGTTCGGATTTTCCAACCGGCGGTGGCTGTTGCCGGGAGAGATGGACCAGAAAGAGTCAGGCGGTGACTTGAAGTCACCGCCTGACTTGAACGCCCTTGGCTTCCACAAAGCCGGTTTTTTTGATAAACTGATTGACATTCAGCACTGTTGGCTGCAAGCCGACCCTTCCAACGCGCTGCGAAA
>Ga0209172_10002097_pt1 | contig 37365 bp, 31 predicted proteins | sample LarsenN4metaG_FD_184113 | JGI IMG/M metagenome (GOLD analysis project Ga0209172, IMG submission 184113) | Hot spring sediment bacterial and archeal communities from British Columbia, Canada, to study Microbial Dark Matter (Phase II) - Larsen... ... | reverse complement strand
GAGCACGGTCTGGACCACGCGGCGGATGGTGCGCGTGGCCAGCTCCTTGCTGGCGCGATACACGCCCACCAGCCGCGGGCCGCGCGGGCCTGACGACGGCGTGCCGTCCGGCGGAAACAGGCGGACCCTGGGCTGCAAGATCTCCAGCCGGTCGTTGTACGTCTGCACCTTGCCGGTCGCAACCAGGATCGCGCCGCGGTACAGGCCGCGCGGGCCGGTGTGCCGGTCGAACCAGCGCAGCGTGCACTGCTGGGTGCCGTCGTGGATCGTCGCGGTCATGCCCGGCCAGCGCCCGCCGACGCGCTGCACCTCCCCCCGCACGCTGGCCGTCATGCCCGGGCGCAGGTCGGCGATGTCCAGCTCGCCGTGCTCGACTTCGTAGCGGAAGGGGAGGTACTCCAGCAGGTCGGCGACGGTGTGCAGGCCGAGCGCGGCGAAGGCTGCCGCGCGGTGCGGCCCGACGCCTTTGACGTACTGCAATGGGGCGTCAGGCGGGTATTCGATCCTGGACGCTGGATTGGGGGCCCTGGATTGCGGCCCCGCGGCGGGCGTCGCCGGTCCGACTACAGGTTGCTGCGCGCGTGTCGATCCAAGACCCAAAGCCCGGTTTCCAGGATCATGGAATGATGAGCTTCGTCCCGACCTCGAGCCGGTTCGGGTCCGGGATGCGGTTGCGGTTGGCCTCCCAGATCGCGCGCCAGCGCGATGGGTCGTTGTAGAACTTGCGGGCGAGCTTCATCAGCGTGTCGCCCTTCTGCACCACGTGCACCCGCCCGCCGCTGGGCGCCAGCACCTCGTCGCCTCCGCTGCGGCCGCGGGCGGCCTGGCCGCCGGTCGGGTCGCCGCCGCCGGCGTACGTGTCGCCGGCCGTCGTGTCGGTTGAGCCGGTCGTGTCGAGGCTGTCGAGCGAGGCCGGCTGGGCCGCAGGCGTGGTCTCGACGCGGGCCGTGGTCTGCGCATTCGGCTTCTGGCAGCCGGCCTGGAGCAGCGCGGCCAGTCCCAGGAAGAGCAATGCCGTCCGCTTCATCGGTTTTCCTCCTTGAAAGTGTCGAAGCGTCTCCGCGCCTCGTGGCGCTGCGCATAGCAAACCGCAAGCCGCCCGGTTTGTAAAGCGGGCGCGACAAGCCCCCTTGCACAGGCAGGCCTCCCGCACACTGCTCGCTCCCGTCAAAACTTCGGGCGTCGTCGGCCGGGCCACGTCCGGCCCCTGCCTTCCGGTCAGGGCGTAGTCGGCCACGGGCGGGTTCTTGCGCGGCTTGAGCTCCCCGGTCGCGTCGTAGATGTGCAGCAGCTTCTCCTTGTCGAAGATCAGCTCCTGCCGCGCGCCGCCGACCAGCTCGTAGTGCGGCGTGAGCTCGATGGCGTCGCAGGGGCAGGCCTCCCCGCACATGCCGCAGTAGATGCAGCGCAGCTCGTCGATGTATGCCCTTGACAAGAGTTCGGGGGGGGGTATAAGGGCCTGGCGCGAGCCGATCCGAGCGGAGGCCGCTCCCCAGGTTTCACGGACTATGTCGGATGAACTGCATAGAGCGCTTATCAGAACCCCGCACGCCAGTGCGGGGCCAAGCGGCACGCCACTTGCGTGGCGGGTTCTGATAGCACAGCTCAAAGCACTCACGATGGTCACTGCATCCCTCGCTATGCAGATACCACCCACGGTGCCGTGCAGCGAGAGCGCGCACGACTGCGAGTACTGTGTGACGCTGTGGAACGGCGGGCAGTGCTGCGACACCATTCATTGCTCGTCGAACACCTATTGTTCCGGCCTGCCGGTCACGGACGCGCAGGGACGTGTAATCGGCTGTGTCGCCCAATGCGTTCGGTGTCCTGTGCGCCCGCGGTAGCATGCAACGGCTCCGCGCCGCGGTCACTGCCGGAGGACGTTGGGCAAGGAGAAAGGGAGGCTAGGCACCATGCGGCACCGGGTGTGGCTGGCGGCTGTATTGGCCGTCGGCGGTTTGGCGTTTCTGGCCTGGCGCATCGGCGGGACCGGGCGCGGGCGGAGCTTAACCGCGAGGGCCCCGGACTCAGCCCGTGTTGTCCATCGAAGCTCCCCGGGAAGCTACGACCTGGTGCCCGCACGCGAGACGCTCGAGGCGGCTGTAGGAGATGCTGCCGCCGCCGTCGCGCAGAAGCTCCAAGCGCTCCGGACGTCCGGCCAGGAGGTACCGGCCGCCGAGCAGTTCCTGGAGGAGTTTCGGGAGGTTCTGCGGGTTTATTGGGTTGGTTCGAAGGACGACTATGTTGGGTTCCTGCGTGCGCGTGGCTTGCAAGTCCCGCCTGACCTGATGGGACCGGAGGCACCGGAGCTGTGGGAGACGAGCGTTTCCGCCGTCCGTTGGGCTCCGCTCAGTAGCGACATCCAGATTCGGGCGCGTGTCCGGCAGGGGAGGACACTGCCGGACCCCGAGCCGGCAGCCGAGGACCGGCGCGAGATGAGGGTGCGGGGTCCGGGGCAGGTGGACGCGGCCCGCGAGACGAACGACACCTACGAGGTCGTGCTCCCCGGCTTGGTGCGCACCTTGGAAGGCGAAAGTGTGGATAGTCGTTGGGCAGTTTGGTTTGTGTATGACCCGTCACGTGAGCGGTGGCTGCTTGGGGAGATGAGGTTCTACGATCTGCCCGCCGGTGCGCCCGTTGCGGCGCCCCCTATTCCATAGACAGCGGGAGTGCCACAGTGTCGGGAGCGAGCCGGATGTTCAGGGTCAGGTGCCCAAGCGCCCGAGGCCGCTCCATCAGATCCGCCTTTTCGCTCGTTGAGCTGTTGGTCGTCGTTGGGGTCCTTTCCGTCCTGCTGGGGTTCCTGCTGCCCTCCCTGGCCAAGACCCGCGAAGGCGTCCGCCGGACGCGCTCGCTGGCGAACTTGCGTACCTTGGGCCAGTGCCTGGGCATTTACGCTGATGTGCACGGCGGCGCGTACCCATTCATGGACGCCGGACAGCCCGTGAGCGTGGGCTGCAATGGAACCCTATCGACCTCCGATTACTGGCACGTGCAGATGCTATGGCCCGCGCTCCTTCAGGCTGTCGTGCCGTGGGACGGGAACGTCGACGTCTTCCTCTCTCCGGGAGCGTCACGACCGCCGGCCAGTTGCGGTTGGCCGTCCTCGTATCTCTACAGCCACAGCTTTGTCACACGGCCGTCCTTGTGGCGCGAGGGCGCGGAGGCAGATCCCCGGCTGCTCGCCCCGACGCAGATACACGAGCTTCGCTACCCGGCCGGCAAGGTCCTACTATGGGACTCGGAAGTGCCGTACCTGTTGGAGGAGCCCGGCGATCACTGGCCGTACCAGGAGGTTCCACTCCTGTTCGCCGACGGGCACGCACAGCTCCGCAGGCCGGCGGACGCCTCTGAGCCGGTCGCCAACCCATTCACAGGAGGGACTACCCCCCTGCATAACACGCGTGACGGGGTGCACGGGCGCGACTATTGAGGCCGGCCGTGCCGTCTTTGAGAGCCCTCGCCGAAAACCGCCGTATCCATGCCGTGAACGCCACACACTGCCACACCCCGCGTTGTCGGCAGGCGCCGAGCGCCAGCCGCAGCGCTGCCCCTGTCGTACAAGCAGAGTTTGTATGGGACGGTATCGATGAATATCCAGCCAATCCGGGCCCCGCTCAAGGCGATTGTGGCTCACATGATGCGTCGTGCGGGGCGGGGTTGCTGCGTGTCACCGTTTCCGCGCGTGGGAGTGCACACGATCTGAGCCGTGCTACAGCTTCGGCTGCGTCGTCGGCCGGGCCACGTCCTGCCCCTGCCCGCCGGTCAGGGCGTAGTCGGTCACGGGCGGGTTCTTGCGCGGCTTGAGCGCCCTGGTCTCGTCGTAGATCGCCAGCAGCTTCTCCTTGTCGAAGATCAGCTCCTGCCGCGTGCGGCCGACCAGCTCGTAGTGCGGCGTGAGCTCGATGGCGTCGCACGGGCAGGCCTCCTCGCACATGCCGCAGTAGATGCAGCGCAGCTCGTCGATGTCGAACTTGACCGGGTACTTCTCGCGGTCCGGCCAGGGCGATTCGCCGGCCTCGATGTGGATGCAGTGCGCCGGGCAGGCCGTGCTGCACATGAAGCAGGCCACGCAGGCCACGCGCCCGTCCGGGTCACGGTTCAGCCGGTGCACGCCGCGGTAGTTCTCGACGCGGAGCGGCCGCTTTTCCTCCGGATACGCGGTGACGACCTTTTCGCGCCGCTTGAGGTTGAACATGTGCCGCAGCGTGGTGCGCATGCCGTCGATGATCTGCGGCAAATACAGCCGCTCGGCGGGCGTAAGCTGCGGCTCGGGGACGATGTAGTAGTCGCTGTCAGGCATCGGCATCCATCCTGGCGCGACAGGTGACAAGTGACAGAGCCCCAGGAGCGCTCGTGTACTCTGTCACCTGTCACGTGCCACTTGTCACCTTCCTGTCAGTGCCTGGTTCGGCAAGACTTCCACCTCCGGCAGGTCCTCCTGCCGGCCGGTGATCGGCCGCGGGCTGCGGACCGCGACGTACAGCGACAGCCCCAGCACGATGGCGTTCAACGCCAGGCAAGCCAGCACATTCCGTTCCCAGCCCAACGCGACCAGCACGCCCGCCCCGGCCAGCAGCCCCATCCCCATCGGCACCAGCCCCTTCCACGCCAAGCGCATGATCTGGTCGAAGCGGAAGCGCGGCAGCGTCCAGCGCACCAGCATATACAGGCCGATGAATAGGCCGACCTTGCCCCAGATCACGGCGAACTTGATCAGCGCCGCCCACCACGTGTCCACGCCCGCCAGCCACGACACGACCGGCAGCGGCGCCCAGCCGCCGAAGAACAACGTCGCGATCAGCGCGCTGGCCACGATCATGTGCGCGTACTCGGCCAGGTAGAACAGGCCGAGCTTCATGGCGCTGTACTCGGTGTGGTAGCCGCCGATCAGCTCCTGCTCGCACTCCACCACGTCGAATGGGGCGCGGTTGGTCTCGGCGAACGCGGCCGCCAGCAGCAGCAGGCACGCCAGCGGGTGCAGCAAGATATTCCACACGCCGCTGGCCGCCTGTTGGTCCACGATCACTTCCAGCCGCAGCGTGCCGCAGGTCAGCAGGACGATCAGGATCGCCAGACCCAGCGGCACCTCGTAGCTGAGCATCTGCGCCGTGGCCCGCATGCCGCCGTAGAAGCTGTACTTGTTGTTGCTGCTCCAGCCGGCCAGGACGACGCCATACACGCTCAGCGACCCGAGCGCGAGGATGTAGAGCACGCCGATGTCGAGGCTGGCGACCTGCGTGGTGACGCGCGGGTGGACGCCGGCGGGGTGGGTCCAGGGCCACTCGATCTCGCCCGCCCAGGGGATGACCGCGAAGGTGACCAGCGAGATGGCGAACGCCAGCCCCGGCGCGAGCAGGAAGATCGGCTTGTCCACGTTGGCCGGAATGCTCTCTTCCTTGAGGATGAACTTGAGGCCGTCGGCCACCGGCTGCAGCAGCCCCCAGAAGCCGACGCGGTTGGGGCCTTTGCGGTCCTGCACGAAGGCGGCGATCTTGCGTTCCGCCAGAATGCAGGCGGCGCAAAGGTGAATGATGATGAGCAGTGAGATGGCCATCATCAGCACGCTGAACCAGAACTGCGACGAAAGGAAGGCGCGAATCGCGTCCCCCCAGATGCCCCACGCCAGCCACAGCAGCACCAGCGGCAGCACCGCCAGCACCGCCAGCGCGCCGAAGATCACGCCCGGCCGGCCCAGCACGCGGTCCATCGCCGTCGGCGTGCGATCCTGCGGCAGGTAGACGCGATAGCTCATGCCGGCGAATCCTCGCGCCGCACGGTCGGCGTCTCAGCCGTCTGGCGGCCGAACCAGAGCCGGCAACCGTCCGGGCCTTCCAGCTCGAACTCCTTCATGTCGTAGAAGGTAACGCGCAGGTCGCTCGGCTCGTAGCCGCGGGCCTTCAGCGACGCGTGCAGGACTGCCACGTCGTCCGGGCCGCCGCGCGTGCTTGACCTTCGTGGCCCGGCGCGGATACGTTCCGGCCTCCCGGCTGTGGGAGCTGCTTCGGTGGCGCTGACGTTTCTGCGCGTGCGCGTCTCCAACCCCGCCCGACAACGTTCCGCAAAGTGGATCGACTTCCTGGTGGACTCCGGGGCCGTGTATTCGGTCATGCCGGCGGCTGAGCTGAAGCGACTGGGCATCAAGCCCACGTCCAGCGAGGAGTTCATCCTGGCCAACGGCGAGAAGCTGCGTTTCCCCGTCGGCAACGCGAACTTCGAATACAAGGGCAAGATCCGGGCGGCGCCCGTCATCTTCGGGGAGAAGGATGTCTTCCTGTTGGGGGCGACCACGATTGAGGCCCTCGGAATGATCCTCGATCCCATCCGCCGCCAGCTCAAGCCGTTGCCGATGCTGCTTATGTGACCCGCGCCGCGGTCGGCGGCGTCGTTCAGCAGCTTCCACCACAATCAGAGTCGAAAGACGACCACCACCGCCGCCAGCGTCCCCAGCAGGGCCCCGCCGTAGCAGACGGTCGCCAGCGCCCGGTCCGCTCCGTGCACGCCCAGGTCCATGACGACGTGGCGGATGCGGTGGGCGCAGTGGAAGAACGTGAGGCCGATCACGACCAGCAACAGCAGCCGCACCGGCCACCAGCCGACCACGCCGTGCACGCGCGCGAACTGCTCCGCCCGGTCCGCGCCGGAGAACGGCAGCATGAACCCGGTCAGCAGCGCAAAGACGGGGATGAACAGCGCCGCCAGCACGCCGCCGGCGGCGAACAGCGACCACCAAAAGGCTTCACCGGACGTTCTCATCGCGCCGCCCTTCTCCCAGCATCCCAGTAGCGTCGGCCCGCTGTGGCCGACGCGGCAGTCCTGAGATCCTGCGGCCGCCACAGGGGGCGACCGCTGCGCAATCCCTTTCGAGTTCCCGGCTCTGCCGTTGTCCACAAGCGGCGTTCATTCTCTGCGCCCTCTGCCTTCTCCGCGCCTCGCGGTTGCATTTCGTCACGTGTCACCGCAGCAGCGCCCAGGCAACGACGACCGACACCACCGCCCACGGCAGGTAGCCCGCCCCGATCGCCAACAGCGCATCGGGCACGCGCTCCTCGCCCGTGCGAACCGGCATGATGCTCGGCGTCAGGTTGAACCAGGTGACGGCGTGGAAGCACGCCGCCGCGAATACCAGCAGATGCAGCACCACGGACAGTGGACTGCGCAGCATCTCCATGAGTGAGGCATAGGCCTGCGGCCCCTGGCCGATGCGGTACAGGAAAACCAGCAGGAACACGAGGTAGCCGGCCACCACGAAGCTGGTGAACTCGCGGATCATGAAGCGAAAATAGCCCGGCGAGCGCGTGAACCACCAGTTGCCGGGCCATTTTTCCGGCGGACGCGGGTTCACGGCTCACCTCCGCGCGAAGTCGACTGGGCCTGCTCGCTCACATTCGCTCGCTCGCGCCTCGGGCCCGGATGGGCGCGGGCGCCGCGCGGCATCAGCAGCTCCTTAAACCAGTCCGTCGCGCCGGCCACCTTCGCCTGCTGGATGGCCGCCGCCGGGTCCACGTGCTTGGGACACACCGCGCTGCATTCGCCGACGAACGTGCACTCCCAGACGCCTTGGTGCTCATTGATGACGTCGAGTCGCTGCTCCCGGCCGCGGTCGCGCGAGTCGAGGTTGTAGCGCTGGGCCAGCGCGATCGCCGCCGGCCCGACGAAGCCCGGCTTGAAGGCGTACTCCGGGCAGGCGGCGTAGCACAACAGGCAGTTGATGCACATCGAGAACTGCTTGTAGCGGGCCAGCTCGGCCGGCGACTGGCGGAACTCGCCGCCGTCGAGCTCGTTCACGTCGTCGCGGATGATCCAGGGCTTGACGCGCTTGAGCTTGGCCATGAAGTCGTCGAGCACCACCACCAGGTCGCGCTCGATCGGGAAGCTCGCCAGGGGCTGCACGCGGACCGGACCCGGCAGGTAGTCGCGCAGGAACGCGGCGCAGGTCAGCTTCGGCCGGCCGTTGACGTTCATCCCGCAACTGCCGCACACGCCCATGCGGCAGCTCCAGCGGAAGCTGAGCGTGCCGTCGACCTGGTCCTTGATCCAGTTGAGGGCGTCGAGGACCACCCAGTCCTCGCGGTAGGGCACGTCGTAGTTGCGGTACGTCGGCTGGCCGTCGCCGTTGGGGTCGTAACGATAGACTTCCAGCGTGATGGTCGTGTTCGCCATCGGTTCGCCCGGTCCTTGCGCGCGGTCAGTCGGTGCGTCCCGCGCCGATCAGCCTAGAAGCCATCATCCTCGGCTTCCGGGAGAATCTCCTGGGCAACGAGGTCCTTCCAGGCGGCCAGAGCCGCCGCGTCGCCCCCGCCCGCCACCAGCCGCTCGCGCACCGGACCGGAATCTTGCTTCAGTTCGGGAAAGGCGAGCAGCAGCATGGCCAAGTCGCGCCAATCCGTGCCAGCCTTGGGCCGCCCACGCCGGTGGGTCAGGCCCATCACCTTGCCGGCCACCAGTTCCGCAGGCGATACGACCAACAGGTCATCGACGCGTCGAGTCGGCGGCAGGGCGCCGACCGAACGCACATCCACCAGATGTCGATTCTTCGGTTGACGGACCTGATAGATTCTGTGTCCGATCCCTCCCGCGACGTGGCCAATCCGCACGGCGATCCGGAAACGCTTGTGCAAGAAGCGCTGGATCTCCTCGGCCAACTCGGCGGCCCGTGGGGACAGGATGTCGATCTCCTGCGTCATGCGCGGCTCGTCTACGTAAGCGTTGACCGCTTGTGCGCCGTACAGGGCCGCGTCATCGCGGCCGCGCAGGAACTTCAGCACGGCATCCTGGATCGCGGCCAGCGGCAGCGGCTCACGCATGATGAACTCTCGGAATGTCAGCGCGCCGTCGCCCAGTATCGGCGACCGGTTCGAGCGAGATCGGGGAGACCCGCGCGCGGTACAGCTCCCGTCGCGATCGTGCGAAATCACTCGACGGGCTGTCGGTTTTGGTCGTGCAGTGCGGCGACTCACGGTGCGGATTCTATGAGAGCCAGTCCGGTGTGTCACGCGGCGCGGGCGCAGCAATCTCCATGGGAGCGTCGACTGCTCCTCACTCCCTGGGTTGGACTACGCGCCGTACACCCGTTCGGCCGGCGGCCACTTGGTGATGACGACGTCGAGGTACTCGATCCGCGGCGGGGCCTGCGGGTCGGCCGGACGGTACGCCAGCGTGTGCTTGAGGAACTTCTGGTCGTCGCGCCTGGGGTAGTCGGTCCGTTGATGCGAGCCGCGCGATTCGGTCCGCTGCAGCGCCGAGTGCGCTACCGCCGCCGCCACGTCGAGCATGTAATCCAGCTCGATCGCGGCCGTCAGCTCCGTGTTGAAGCTCAGGCTGCGGTCGTCGAGCTTGACATCACGGTACCTCTGCCGCACCTCAGCCAGCTTGTCGCACGTGGCCCGCAGCGACGCCGCAGTGCGATAGATGCCGCAGCCGGCCTCCATCGCTTGCGCCATCTCCGTGCGGAGCGTCGCGACGCGCTCGCGCCCGCCGTCCTTCCGGATGTAATCGCGGGCGATACGTTGATCCTCGTCGCGGGCCTGCGCTTGCAGCGCGGGCGAGACGCCCGCACTACCCGAGTGCTCGCGCGCGAACGCCGCCGCCGCTCGACCCGCCCGCGCCCCGAACACCAGGCACTCCGTCAGCGAGTTCGACCCCAGCCGGTTGGCCCCGTTGATGCTCACGCACGCGCACTCGCCCGCCGCGAACAGCCCCGGCAACGGCGTCACGCCGCGCGCGTCGGTATGCACGCCGCCCATCATGTAGTGCACCACCGGCCGCACCGGGATCGGCTCGTGGACCGGATCGATGCCGGCGTAGTTCTTGGCCAGCTCGCGGACGAAGGGGATCTTCTTGTCGATCTTTTTCTCGCCCAGGTGCCGCACATCCAGGTGCACGACGTCGCCGTACGGCCCCTGGATCGTGCGACCCCGCTCCATCTCCTTGACGAAGGCCTGCGAGAGCCGGTCGCGCGGCCCGAGCTCCATCGTCCGCTTCTGTGGGTGGTTCGGGTCGTTCACGTCGAGCGGCTTGCCCAGGCCGTAATCCTGCAAATAGCGGTAGCCGTCCTTGTTGACCAGGATGCCGCCCTCGCCACGGGCTGCCTCGGTGATCAGGATGCCGGTGCCCGGCAGCCCGGTCGGATGATACTGCACGAACTCCATGTCCTTGAGCGGCACGCCGGAACGGTAGGCCAGCGCCATCCCGTCGCCGCATTTGATGGCGGCATTGGTCGTGAACGGGAAGATCCGCCCCGCGCCGCCCGTCGCCAGGATGACCGCCTTGGCTGTGATCAGGCGTACGCACCCGCTGCGCATCTCGATCGCCGTCAGCCCCTGGCAGCGCCCGTCCTCGACCAGCAGCTTGGTCGCGAACCACTCGTCATAGCGCACGATACGGTCGTACTTCAGCGACGTCTGAAACAGCGCGTGCAGCATGTGGAAGCCGGTCTTGTCCGCCGCAAACCACGTCCGCTCGATCTTCATCCCCCCGAACGGACGCACGGCGACGCGGCCGTCGGGCTCGCGGCTCCAGGGGCAGCCCCAGTGCTCGAGCTGGATCAGCTCGCGCGGACACTCCTGCACGAAGGCCTCGACCGCGTCCTGGTCGGCCAGCCAGTCCGCTCCGCTGATCGTGTCATGAATGTGGTGCTCGAGGCTGTCGTTCTCCTTGATCACGCCCGCCGCCCCACCCTCCGCCGCGACCGTGTGGCTGCGCATCGGGTAGACCTTGGACACCAGCGCGATCGACAGCCGCGGGTCGACCTCGGCCGCGGCGATCGCCGCCCGCAGCCCGGCCGCTCCACCGCCGACGATCACGACATCATGCGTCATGGATTCCGCCGCGCCCACTGGCGCGAAAGGATAGCCACAGCCGGCGACGTGTCCAGTCCGGCGGCGCGCAGCGTTTCTTTCAGAACCGCTGAAAAGCCGCGCCGCTGCGCCTTTGCGGCTAGCCGTGCGTCAGCGACGAACGGGCGGGTGGCACGGTCTGGCTCGCTTGTGCGAGACAGGCCGTGTCTCGGCCCGCTGCCGGCCTCGCTGGCGCGAGACCGTGCCACCCAATCCGAAAGACGATGATTGACGCACCGCTAGCTCTCGTCCTTGTCGGCCCGGCGGGCACGGGGGTGAACGTCGGCCCCGCTGCGCAGCGCGGCGGAGAACGCCAGGCGGTGGAAGCGCTGCACGGCCCGCGCCAGCCGCTGCAGCGCCGCGCGGCCATCCAGCGACAGCTCCAGGCCGACGAACTGCACCGCGATCGAAAACCCGCGCTCCGCGTCCGCACGCGCACCGCGGAAGTACGCGCTCAGCATCACCGGCGGCCGGCCGTCGGGCAGGTGCATCTCGATGCCCAGCGTCGTGCCTTCGGCCCAATCCGGCGGCAGCGGCGCGGTCGTACGGAGCAGCGCGCCGCCGCAGGAGATGTCCACCACCTCGCAGTTGAGTATGCCGAGCGGCGTGGACTGTGCGGCCTCGCGGGCGTAGAGCCCGCCGGGCCAAGCCGTGGCCAGCAGGCACGTGCCGGGGGGCACGGGTGTGCGGTGGTAGGCACGGCGTTGGAGCTCGGTGAGCGTATCGGGCCAGCGGTAGCGAATGGCCGGGAGGCTGGATTGATCTTCGAGCACGAAGCGGCCGCGGGCCTCCACCACGCTGACGAAGATGATCTTGCGGCTGCGGTAGCGGAAGCTGACGCCGACGTACTGCCCTGCCACCAGCGGCACGGGCGTGGTGCCGTGCGTCTCGACGTGGTCCAGCACGAAGAAGCGCCGCTTCGGGTCGCGCTCAAGGAAGCGGCTCTTGAAAAGCTGCCAGCCGTCGTCCTGCTGCACGCTCACCACGGCCAGGGCCCGCTCGCTCACGGCCTGGTCGAGGATTTCGGCGGTCTCCTGCGGCGTCAGGATTCGTCGCGGTCTCATGCTTCACCGTCCGAGCTAAGGGAGTCGTTCATCAATTCGCACAGGCTCGCCCGCAGGCGCTCCAGCGTGTGCTGCGAAACCTCGTCGCCCGAAGCGACGCTGAACTCCAGACCGACCGTCAGCTCCTGGCTGTCGCGGCCGAGCGATTTGTTGCACACCGCCGCCGGCAACTCGAACAGCTCGTCGAACCCGGCCAGCTCGAACTGCACGCGGACGCAGTCGCCCAGTAGCAGCACTTCGTCCAGATCGAAGCCGGCCAAGGTGCACGCCAGCCCGGACGCGCTAATGTTCTTCAGCAGCCCGAACGTGGCCGTCGCCTGCCCCGCCGGCCAGATCCGCACCTGCGAGGCCACCGTCGCGTTGGTGCGTTCGAAGCGGCGGCGATTGAGGAGCTGCACGACCTCCGGCGTGGACAGATACAGCCGCGGCCCGGGCTGCTCGGCCACATCCAACACGGCGCTGGTGAACAGGTAGCGCTGGGTCTGCATCTGCAGCCACACGTCGCAGCAGACGCCGACCAGGCTCAGCAGCGGGCGCGACAACCCCGGCGCCGCCAGATCCACCAGCAGGAGATGACCTTCCCGACCGGCCAGCGCGCCTTCCAGCACCTCGCCGCTACTGCTGCGCAGCTCGATCGCCAGCGAGACGCGCGCACGCAGAGCCTGCTCGATGGCGCGCGCCGCCTGGCGCGGCGTGAGATCCAGGGCGAAGATCATCGCTTCCGCTCCACGGCGTCGGCGCGGCGACGGAGGCAGTCACCGGCTACCCTGCGGATCAGAACCGGCGGTCTGGCGACCGTCGGCCCGCGCGGCCTGCGCGCGCACGCGCGATCCGGGCAGCCCCATGCGGCCCCTCGTGGCGAGGCGACCTCCGGATCGTTGTTTCGTCTCGGGGCGCAACCCGCTTGATTGCCGCGCGTTACGCGATCAGCGGGTCAGCCGATAAGCGGGCGCGGTGATTCGAGGCGTGATCGGGCGTTGCCCGATCGTCCGGAAAGATGCGCCTCAGCCGGCGCACGGACCGGTGACGCGCGACACGGGTGCGCGAATTCGTTCGCGCGCGGGACGAGCGCAGACTATCGGCCGCGACGAAGGCTCTCGGGAATCCCGCCCAGCGGACCGCGCGCGAGCGGCAGCGCGCATCGATAATCGCTCCTGCCGGTTCGCACCACACGCCCGAGCCGGCCTGCGCGCCTTGCGGTAACCTCCGTCGCGGCGGTCGGGGGGAATCGGACGTGCGCCGCGCTCGTCAAGCCCCGCGCCCGAGCCGTCGGAAGGTCAGCAGCCCGCCCAGGGCCAGCAGCCCCAGCCCGCCCGGCTCGGGCAGCACCTTGATGCGGTCGATGCCGAAGTCAGCCTGAATCGCCGGCGGATTGGGACCGAACGGCGCCACGTCGTGCCGGAACAGCAGCCGGTCGGAGTTCTGCAGCGCGTTGGCGAACGTCCCGCTGCCGTGAATCCGCACCCAGTTGGCCGAGCTGGTGATGTCCACCGTGTACTCGGTCCAGCCGTCGTCCGGCGGCTGGAAGCCGATCGTGTAGATCCAGAAGTTGATGAGCGCGGTGCCGACGCCGACGTGGATTTCGGTGTTGTCATTCGGGCCGACGTCGCGCAGCCAGAAGGAGAAGCCGGTCACGCCGTCGGCCAGCAGGTTGCCCGTGTACTCCGGTTCCAGCGATCGGACGCCGAGGAACCCGGGGAACGTCTCATTGCCGACTCTGAGGTAGCCGTCGTCGGAGCCGCCCACGCCCCCGGACGGCAGTGGCTCGTATACCTCCGACCCGCCGCCCCAGCCTTCGGTCGTCCCGCTGTTGAAGTCGGTCGTGAATCCGAGCTCAGCCGCCGGCGCGCCGCTGGCCGCGGCGAAGGCAACCAGAGCCACCGCCGGCTGAAGCGATAAGGATCGCATGTTTCCCTCCTCCTCCGTAGGGGTGTGCGGATTGCCCTCTAACCCGCACTTTAGGCCGCTCGGCCCTCGAACGCAACCCCATCCGCGCCGCCGGTGGCATCGCAGTTTCCTTCAAGGGGTGCCATCTGTGAGCAAGCCTCCGGCAAGTGCATCGCCGGTTCTTTTCCTGATTTAACACGCCGACTGCCGCGACGTGTCCTCCGCGTCACCCTCGCTCCGGGTTCGGATTGGCCGCCAGATCGCAGCCCGAAGGGCTGCACGAGAGTAGCCGGGGGCAGAGCGCAGCGCCGCCCCCGGTCGAGGAGCGCGAGAAAACACCATGACCCTGAAGGGGTCGTCCCCTTGGACGCAGCCGCAGGTGAGGTGTCGTCTGCGCGTGGCAAAGCCGAAGACGACCCTTTCAGGGTCGTGATGGATCGGCGCGGCCGGCCGCCAACCGTGGGCGGCGCTTCGCTCTGCCCACGGCTACTGATGGTCAGCCTGTCAGGCTGGGCCTTGCTCTCCCTGATCCACTTGCAAGAGGTAGATCGGAGGCGCAGAGCGTTATCGTGTCCGCGACTGCCGGCTTGAGACGTTCCTGTTCCATTGGCCCTCAGCACGCCGACCAGCCGCAGTCCCAGCATTTGCGGCAGCCTTCCTGCATCGCCAGCGCGCCGCCGCACTCGGGGCACTTCAGCTTGTAGAACGCGGCCGGCTCGTGGTAGTGGCGGAGCGGGCGGGCGGCGGCGGCGAAGCCGGCGGCCGAGAGGCCGGACGCTGCGGGCGCGGCCCGGACGGACACAGCCGGGGGCGGCTGGGCCACACGATTCATAGCCGGGGGCGGCTGGGCCACACGATTCATAGCCGGGGGCGGCTGGGCCACACGATTCATAGCCGAGGGCGGCTGGCCCGCACGGGTCGCCGCACAGGAAGACCGGTCGGGAAACCGGTCCCCCATGGACACAGCCGGGGGCGGCTGTGCCACACGATTCATAGCCGGGGGGGGCTGGGCCACACGATTCACAGGCGAGGACACCTGTGCCACACCGATCGCGGCCACGGGCGGCTGTGCGACGTACGAGGCCGGCAGCGCGGTGAGGCGCAGGCCGCCGGGCCGGGGCGGGGCGAGCGCGGTGTCGGGCGCAGCCAGGCAAGTCACGGCCGCAGGCAGTCCAATACCGATCACGGCCGCGGGCGGCTGGGCCACACGGGTCACCCCAAGAGACCGGTCGGGAAACCGGTCCCCCACGGACACAGCCGGGGGCGGCTGGGCCACACGATTCACAGCCGGGGGCGGCTGGGCCACACGATTCACAGGCGAGGACGCCTGTGCCACACCGATCGCGGCCGCGGGCGGCTGTGCCACGCGAGCTGCCTCATAAGAAGACAGGTCGAGAGACCGGTCCCCTAGAGACGCGGGCTGACGCTCGCCCGCGCTCACGCCGCGCGCGGCGTCGCTCATCCCCCGCTTCACAGCCGCGGGCGGCTGCGCCACACGATCGTCCAAGAGGCTACGGCGTTCGAGGCCGGCGAACGGGGCGTCCGCGATGCGGGCCGACGGGCCGCAGCAGCCGCCGGCCGGGCCGGTCGGGTCACCGGCTCCGCTGTCGCTTTGCAGCCGCGGACGGCTGCTCTCCATTGCGCTGCTATCCGCTGGACGGCTGTGCGTTGATCCGGCGGCCGTGCGGCCGCCGTTGCCGCCGTGGCCGGCGGGGTCGTCGAGGGGACGGTCGAGCGCGGCGTCGTCGGAATGCGGCGGGGCGGGCTTGTCGAGCTCGGATAGATCCACCTCGCCCAGCAGCAGCGCGCGGAGGCCGAAGCGCTCCTTGGCCCGCAGGTATTTCTTGAGGGCCGCGGCCAAGCCGTCGGGCAGCGACATGATGCGGCCGGCCCGCGTGGGAATCTGAAGCGACGAGCCGATGCCCTCCCACTGCTTGATCAGCGGACGCAGCCCGCCGCCGGCCCGCAGCCAGAGCGACGCCGTGCGGCAGATGGCCTCCAGGTCGCTGTTGGCGACGTCGCCGCCCTTGCCGAGCTGGGCGAAGACCTCCAGCTCGCGCTCGGTGTGGGGGTCGACGGTGATCTTGACGTGCATGTTGCCGAAGGGGGTCATCTGGCGGATGCGCAGGCCGCTGACGATCTCGGGCAGGTCGGCGGGCTCGAGCCGCGCGAGCCCGGCCGAGGCGGGGGGAGCCTGGACGGATGCCGCGCCGGGCGCGGGCTCGGGACTCGAGTCTGCGATCGGGAACTCAACCTCCCTGGTCGGCCACGCCTCGTCGCCGGGCCGCCTTGCGGGTTCGGGGGCGAAAGCAGAGCTTTGCGCTGCGGGTTCGCCAAGTGGCAAGGCGGGGCGGGCGGGACCCCCGCACTCCCCTTTGGCGCTTCGTCGCTCCGTCGCGTCGCCGCTCACTCGATCCGTCGCTTCTACGGTTGCTGCGCTCGTCGCTTCGGCGCCGCGCACAGCCGGGGGCGGCTGTGCCACACTCACCGCCGACGGCGGCTGTGCCAAACTGCCGGCCAGCGTCAGGTGCTTCTTGCCGCTCTCCTTGAGGGCCATGGGTTGGTACGCCCGGCAACCGTCGCGGTAGACCGTGACGCCCTTGCAGCGCAGCTCGTAGGCCAGCTTGTAGATCTGCTCAACCTCCTCGACCGTGGCCGAGTTGCGGAAATTGATGGTCTTGCTGATGGACGAGTCGTTGTGCCGCTGGAACGCCGCCTGCATGCGCATGTGCCACTCGGGCGTGATGTCGTGGGCGCAGACGAAGACGCGGCGGACGTCCTCGGGCACGCCCTCGATGTGGGCCAGCGTGCCCTCCGTGGCGATGCGCTCCATCAGCTCCTGACTGTAGAAGCCGCGCTGCCGGGCGACGCGGCGGAAGACTTCATTCACCTCGACCAGCGGCTTCTCGCCCTGCTTCTGGCCGCGCAGCACGTTGCGGTAGAAGGCCAGCGAGAACATCGGCTCGATGCCGCCGGAGCAGTTGGCGATGATGCTGATCGTGCCGGTGGGGGCGACGGTGGTGGCGGCGGCGTTGCGCATCAGGCGGTTGTGCCTGGTGTGCCAGACGCTGCCCTTCCAGTTGGGGAAGGGGCCGCGCTCGCGGGCCAGGTACTCGCTGTAGTTGTGTGCCTCGTCGTGGACGAACTTCATGAAGCGCTCGCCCCAGGCGACGCCCTCCTCGCTGTTGTACGGCACGCCGAGCTTGTACAGCGCATCCGCGAAACCCATCACGCCCAGACCGATCTTGCGGTTGCCCTTGCAGATGGCGTCGATCTCCGCCAGCGGGTAGTTGTTCGCGTCGATCACGTTGTCCAGGAACCGCACCGACGCAAACACCACCTCCTGCAGCCGCCGCCAGTCCACCCCCGCCTGCGGCGTGCACTCGTTTCGGATGACGTTGCCCAGGTTGATGCTGCCCAGGTTGCAGGCCTCGTACGGCAGCAGCGGCTGCTCGCCGCAGGGGTTGGTGGCTTCGATGCGGCCGACATGCGGCGTGGGGTTGGTTTCGTTGATGCGGTCGATGAAGACGACGCCGGGCTCGCCCGTCTGCCAGGCGTTGTTGACGATGATGCTCCAGACGTCGGCCTTGGTGTAGACGCCGCCGCGCAGCTCCGCCGGCAGCTCGCCGGTGATCTTCGGGGTGGTGAAGTAGGCGCGGCGGTCGCCGGGGCCGATCGGCTCCACGCAATCGACGGGGATCAGGCTGCGGATGTTGTACTTCCAGACGTCCAGGTCGCGCGGCAGCACGAAGGCCTGGCCGGTGCGCGGGTTGCGGACGACGTGCGGCGAGTCGGGGTCGCGCAGGAACTCCTCCATCCACTGGTCGGTGACCTTGACGGAGATGTTGTAGTTCGTGAACTGCTCGAGGTCCTGCTTGGCGTGCAGGAACTTCAGGATGTCGGGGTGATGGATGTACATCATCCCCATGTTCGCGCCGCGGCGGAAGGCGCCCTGCTGGATGGCGTTGGTGGCCTCGCTGAAAGCCCGCCAGAAGCTGATCGGGCCGCTGGTGGTCCCGCCGCTGGAGGCGATGTAGTCGCCCGTCGGCCGCAGCTCGTCGAAGGCGAAGCCGGTGCCGCCGCCGGCCTTCTGAATCATCGCGGTGTGCTTGATGCTGTCGAAGATTTCGACGATGGAGTCGCGTACGGGCAGCACGAAGCAGGCCGAGAGCATGCCCATCTCGCGGCCGGCGTTCATCAGCGTGGGGGAGTTGGGCATGAAGTCGCCCTCGGCCAGCAGGCGGTAGAAGCGGTCCTCCCATTCCTGGCGGGCGAGGTCGGAGGCCCCGTACTGCGACTCGACGGCGGCGATGGTCCGTGCGACGCGTCGGAAGAGCGTGCCTGGAGTCTCGACGCACTCACCGCGTTCGTTCTTCTTGAGATATCTGGCTTCGAGAACCTTGCGGGCGTTCTCGGTCAGCGCGGGTTCGGTTTGGGGCGCGCCGCAATGAGCGAATGGGGGCGAGATCATCCCTGAGCTCCCGTAACCGAGGTTTCCAAGGAAACGGACCAGACAGGCAGCGTGCCAGAGTGCCCGTGCCGGTCGGGTTCACCCCTTCAGGCCGAATGGCGCGACGTCCGGAGGGGCAACCTTCAATATAACCCAAGATTTGGTGGTGGTCAAACGGCGTACCCCTATTTCTTGTATTTCTCGCAACCATTGCGCTAACAATCCGTTAGGCGATTGGGGGCCGCTTTGACGGAAGACCGACGGAAGCGCCTGCAATGGCCCGTGACCTTACATTATTCTAACTCAACCACAGGTCGAATGACAGGTGTGTCCGCCCGCACCGGCTCAGGGGCAGGTACGCCCGAAGCTGGCCAACAGGATCGTCAGATCGGCGAGGTCAACGTCGCCGTCCCCGTCCACGTCGCCCTCAGCTACTGTCGCGCCCTGCGGTGTGCCGAAGTTGGCCAGCAGGACGGCGAGATCCAGCAGGTCGACACGCAGGTCGCCGTTGGTGTCGCCGGTGAGGATCGCAACGGGACTGCGTGCCACCGCGACGGTGGCGTCGCTGCGACCGTAGGCGAACAGGCAGCCGTCGGGCGAGAAGCGGACCGACTGCACGCCTTCGAAGATCGAGCCGAAGCCCAGCTCGCTGTCGTACACGTCCTGCAGCGACCAGTCGGCGACCCGCCAGAACTTCAAACGGGCCGCTTCTCCGCTCAGCAGGTACAATCCGTCGGGGGAGAAGTCGACGTCAGCGGAAACGGCGTCGAGCGTCGTTACCGTCGACCAGTCGCTCACCCGCAGGACGTGCGTCTGCGGATCGTAAATCGACCCCACAACCAGCAACGTTCCATCGGGCGAGAAGGCACAGTTCGTCGCCCACAGGTTCGGGGTCGGCAGGGTCGCACCGTCCTCGATCCGAAAGACGTTGAGCCCGCCGCCGTTGGAAGCCGCCAGCAGCGTGCTGTCGGGCGAGAACACCAGGCCGTCCATGGGCCCTTCGCCCTCGCCCAGCTCTTGGATGGGTGCGAACCCGGGCACGGAGAAGAATTGCACCGTTCCGCCGGGGTAGTCGAAGCCGACCGCCAGCAGGAAGCCGTCGGGCGAGAATTCGACCGCGGCAACCGGAGCGAAGAGGCCGCTCAGGGTCTGCTCGATGCCGCCGTCGCTCGTGCGGCGGATCACCACGCTCCAATTCCCGTCCGCCGGCACGGCCTCAAGCTGGCCATCCGGGGACAGAGCTACGTCCCAGATCGCGGTCATGGGGAACGTACCGACGCCCTGCGGCACGCCTGTGACCGCATCCCATCGCCGCAGGGTCTGGTCGAAGGTTCCGGCGGTGAGCAACTGCTGACCGTCGCGCGTGAACAGGGTCTGCCGCACCGGAGCGGCGTGGGCGGTCAACGGAGCGACGGGTTGGCCATCGGCCGGGTTCCAGCGGTGAATGGTGAAATCGGGGTACTGGCCGCCCGAGACCAGCGTCCCGCCATCGGGCGCGAAGACGATGGTGAGCACGGGGCCGTCGTGGCCCACGAGCGTGCGGAGCAGCCCGCTGGTATCAGGGTTCCACAGATTGATCATGTGATCCGATCCGCCGGAGGCGAGCGACGCGCCCTCGGGAGAGAACGCGAGCGTGGACGCGCCGCCGCTGTGGATCATGGTTCGAATGAACTCGGCGGCCGGGACGGCCCAGAGCGTTACGGCGCCGTCGTCGCCGGTCGAGGCGAGCTGCGTGCCATTGGGAGCGAATGTGACCGCCCTGGCCTGGCCGCTGTGGCCGATCCAGGAGCGCTCCAGCATCCAATCGCTGGTGCGCCAGAGTCGCAGCCTGCCATTGCTGAAGCCGCCGGCGAGCCGGCTGCCGTCCGGGGAGAACTCAAGCGCGGTTGTCTCGCCGGCCACCGGCAGTGTGATCACCGATTCGAGTGTGGCCACGTTCCAGATGCGCACGGCGTCGCCGCCCTCGGCCAACAGGGCGCCGTCGGGCGAGAAAGCCAGCCCGCGCGCGGCGATTGCGGTTTGGGGGAAGATGTGCTGCTGCGCACCCGATTGAGCGTCGAAGAGCCGGACGTTCGCGAAGTAGCTGTGGGTGTCGCTCAGGCGAATCGCGGCGGCGACAAGCTGGCCGTTGGGCGAAGCGCGGGCCACCGGGATCTGCACTACCTGCGCGGTATAGACGAACGGCAATGTAATGGTGTGGAGCAGCCTCGCTCCGGCATAATCCCAGACCTTGACAGTACGGTCGTGGCTGGCGGAGACCAGCAGCGCGCCGTCGGCCGAGAAGGAAAGCGCGTTGACATCCTGGCTGTGCCCGCCGGCGAGCCATAGCAGGTCCGGCCGTCCGCCGGCCGGCGACTCCGTTGCGAGCGTGACGCTGAGGGACAGCGCGACACAGGTCTGGATCGCGACCCGGAACGATAAGCAATGGCGTGGGGCGACGAGCATGGAGGGGCTCCCGCAAGGACGCCGTCGGGCCCAGACAGGGCAAGAGGATCGCGCCCGGGGGCTGGCTCGAGTCACAAGTATAACACCAAGCGGACCGGATCTGTCGGCTGAAATTCAGCGGCGAAAGAGGTCGGTGCAGTCCTCCATGTACCCGCAGTTCGGGCACTTCAGCTTGCAGTGAATGCCGAACATCGCCGCCCCGCAAAGCGGACAAAGAAACGCTTCCTCCGGCAGTTGGTTTTCGTCGGCTTGCGGCGGCGGGAGCTGGCACTGCTCCTCGGCTGGTGCGGGCGTGCGGCGGGCTGGTCGCGGAGGCTCGCTCATCAGGAGACTCTATTCCGACCCGCCGTCCAGGGCGAACTAAGCGTGCAGCGCGGCGCCCCAGGCCAGCGCGTCCTCGTCGATATTGAACTTCGGATGGTGGTGCGGAAAGCTGCAGGCCTTCTGCTCGTTGGCGGCGCCCAGGTACACGAATGCACCCGGCGCTTTCTGACAGTAGTACGCGAAGTCCTCGCCGCCGCCCTGCGGCGGGAGCGTCTGAAGCTGTCCGTCGCCGAAGCCGATCTTGCGAGCGGCCGCCAGCGCCCGCGCGGTGACGCCCGCGTGCAAGGCCACGAAGCGGCCGGCAGGCTGGACACGCAGCTCGGCCATCACGCCATACGTTCCGCCGACGCGCTCGATCGGCTCGCAGCCCACGCGGCGCAGCTCCTGGGCCACACCGCGCTCCTGGCCGCTGGGCTCGGCGTGAGCATGGAGATGGCGGCGCCAGGCGCGAAGTTGGTCGGCGATGCCGTGGCCTGGCGGAGCAGTGGGCTCGACACGTACGATTCCCCCACAGCCTGCCGGTCGCGGCCCGCACCCCGCCGGTGATTTACGCGCCGCGCCCCGGTACGATAATATGAGTAGAGCGATTCGCGCCACAAGCGGGGAGGGCTGTGCCTCATGTGGTCGTTCAACGCCTTCTGCGACGAGTTCTACGTCACCACGCGGCTTTTCCTCAAGCTCGATCTTGAACCGTCGCGCGAGACCCTCCTGCATTTCCTCGAGCGCATCCGCCGCGCCTTTCCCGAGATGTCCCGCCTGCGCCGCCGCGACGACGGCGCCCTGGTGCTGGACGAGGAGGGGCAGGAGGAGAGCGGCCGGCGGTACGTCAGGATCGATCCGAACGCGCTGAAGCTCGGCTATTTCAGCCCGCCCGATGCCGCCGCGGTCTCTTCCTTTGCCGGGCTGGTGCTGGAGCAGGCGCCAGCGCACCTGAGCCTCAGCGATCTGGACTACGACTACATGGAGGTCTCGTACACGTTCGACCTGGAGTACCGCGGCAACCACGATGAGCTGGTGGCCGAGACGCTCTTTCCCGACCACCCGTTGATCGCCTCGCTGACGGCCGGCGAGGAGCGGCTGATCGATTGCCAGCCGTTCCTGGGCATCACGCTGACGCCGGACTGCGAGCGGCAGGTGTACCTGGAAATCAAGGGCCGCACGTCGACGTATGAGATTCGCACGGGCGAATACGAGCCGCAGGCGCTGAGCGTGTACACGACCGTGCGGCACTACTGGGGCTTCGGGTCCGACCTGGGCCTGGCGGGCGTGCACCGCGCCCTGCTGGCCCTGGGCGAGAAGTACGCCGGCGAGTGCGCCGTGCCGCACGTGGTGCAGCCGCTGGCGGCGGCGATCGCCAGTCGCCGCTGATTCTCCCGGACCCCCGGCAAGTCAGCTTGCGGCGGGGCGATCCAGGACGCTGAACACGTGGGCAAGGTCGAGTGTGAATCCCGGCAGCAGCGGCGTGGTCCACTTGCCGTCGGCGGCCAGCTTGTGCTCGCGCCAGCGGTCGCCATGGCGGGTCAAGGCGAGCATGCCGCGCTCCTGCGGGTCGACGATCCAGTATTCGAGCACGCCGAGCGCGAGGTACTCTTCGCGTTTCTCGACATAGTCGCGCTGAGCGGCATCCGGGCGGGGCGAGACCACCTCGATGGTGATTGACGGCGTCCACCGGTCCCAAGGCTGCTCGTCGGGTGGGGCCGGCGTGGCATAAATGGAGCGATCCGGGTGTCGTTCGGACACCAGCACGGGTAGCTCGACCTTAGCACCTTCGCCGCCTGCGTAGTAGCTCACTACGCCGGGATGCGTACCTCGCCAGGCATAGATCTGCTCGTCGATCGCCTGGATGATCAGGCCGTGCGACAAGTTGGGGATCGGCGCCACCTGGACGACTCCCCGACCGAGCTCGTAACGATACCCCGGCTCCCCCGGCATGTCGCGGAACTCCTCCAGCGACATCCGCCGGCCGTCATCCTGGGGGCCAATCTGCGCACGTTGGCGGGCGATCGTGTCAGCCATCCATCACCGCCTGCATTATACGCTGTTCCCAGAGCCGCCCGCGACACGCGTGCCGCACTCCGGACAACGCGCCGGCGTGGCGGCGCGAGTCGTAACCGCAATGAACGCACATGCCCGCCAAGCGTCGGCGGCGCCGGCCCACCATCCGAGAAACTGGAAGGATGCGGGCCCTACGCCGCGGCCTGGGCGGTCGTGGGCACGACGCCGAGCAGGTCGTTCAGCACCTCGTCGGTCGTCAGGGCCTCGGCTTCGCCCTCGAAGTTCAGCAGCAGACGGTGGCGCAGGGCCGGCAGGACGGCCTTCTTGGCGTCGTCGAAGCCGACGTTGTAGCGCCCGTCGAGCATGGCGTAGATCTTGGCCGCCAGTGTGATCGCCTGCGCCCCGCGCGGGCTGGAGCCCCAGCGGACGTACTTGTTGACCATGGGCGTGGCGAACGCACCCTGCGGATGCGTGGCCAGCGTCAGGCGGATGGTGTAGTCCTGGACGTGGGGGGCGACCACGACGTGTCGCACAAGCTCCTGCGCATCCAGGATGCGCGGCCCATCGAGCACGGGCCGGATGTCCGGCCGGTAGCCGGACGTGGTCCGGTCGAGGATCATCTTCAGCTCGCCGCGGTCCGAGTAGCCCACCAGCAGCTTGAAGAAGAAGCGGTCGAGCTGCGCCTCGGGCAGCGGATAGGTGCCCTCCTGCTCGATCGGGTTCTGCGTCGCCATGACGAAGAACGGCTCCCTGAGCTTGTGATGCACGCCGCCGGTCGTGACGGACTTCTCCTGCATGGCCTCCAGCAGGGCCGACTGCGTCTTGGGCGTGGCGCGGTTGATCTCATCGGCCAGGATCATCTGCCCGAACAGCGGCCCGCGCTGGAACTCGAACTGCCGCCGGCCCGTGTGCGGGTCCTCGTTGATGATGTTGGTGCCGATGATGTCGGCCGGCATCAGGTCGGGCGTGAACTGGATGCGGCTGAACTCCAGGCTCAGCGCTTGCGCCAGCGTGCGGATCAGCAGCGTCTTGCCCAGCCCGGGCACGCCCTCCAGCAGCACGTGCCCGCCGGCGAACAGGCACACCAGCACGCCCTCGACCACCTCCTCGTGGCCGACGATCATCTTGCCGATCTCGTCCCGCAACGCGCGGAACTCGTCGCGGAACTGGCTGACCCGCTGCTGCACCTGCGCTTCACTGCTCAACGCCATCGTCGTCTCCGCCATCACACCGCACCGCCGGATCGGGTGGCACGGTCTGCCGCAGGCAGACCGTGGACGCCTCCCGAGCGCAACGCCACAGCCTGGATTACCCCAGACCGTGCCGCGCGGGAACGGCGGGCCGGATTCTAGGCAGAACGCGAAGCGCAAGCGAGCGCTTCGGTGGCGGCCGGCCCGGCGCTGCGCGTTCTCATACCGCAGCACGGGCCGTGCCCGCGCATTCAGGTTAGGACCCGAACGAGCGGATGCGCTGCAGCTTGTCGAGGATGGACGTGATCCGCAGGCCGAAGTTCTCGCCCACCTTGACCGCCCACCCTTCGGCGATCGGGCGGTTGTTCACCAGCAGCGTCAGCGGCTCGCCGACCGGCCGGTCGAACTCGATGATCATGCCCAGCGAGAAGCGGCGGATGCGCGCGATCGGCAACGTGCGGCGAGCGAGCTGCACGATCACCGGCAGGCGGATCTTGAGGATGCGGGGCAGGTCGGCCGAGCGTTCGCGCGGGCCCGCGTCAGCCGCGGGGCGCGACGCGGACGACGGCGGCGGCGGATTCAGGCTGGAGGCGGGTTGCGGCTCAGCGACCGGTGTGAGCTGGCCGGCGCCCGCGCGGGCGGCTTCGGTTTCGGCGTGATCTACGGTCATGGCGCACTTGCCGCGCGTTGTCTGGTGGCGCTGCGCGACCCCACCGTGTAGATCGGACGAAGCCGACCGCGAACTATCGCGCTCGCGGTGTCCACGACGGACCCCGGCCGGGAGCTGACACCGGGCCGAATGGGCCAGCCGTCAGGGGGTACGCGGGCCCTACACACGCGGGTTCCAGGTCCGATGCCAGCGCTCCAGCATCAGCAGCGCCCACAGCGGGTGCTCGAGATTGCAGCGTCGCGAGACGTGCTGGCCGACGAGCGCGCCGAGCCAGTCCGCGCGGAAGACGTGGCTGCATATTCCGTCCGGCGCGAGCACGTTCTGCTCCAGCAGGTCGCGCAGCTCGCCGCGGAACCACTCTCCCACCGGAACGCCGAAGCCCATCTTGCCGCGCGTCAGCACCGCGCGTGGCAGCAGATCAGCGGCCCACTCGCGCAGGATGCGCTTGCCGAGCCGCCAGCCAACCGGCAGCGACAGCGCAAATCCCGCCAGCTCGTGGTCCAGGAAGGGGCAGCGGCATTCCAGGCTCACCGCCATCGATGCGATGTCCACCTTCGTCAGCAGGTCGTACGGCAGGTAACTGACGAAGTCGACCCGGTTAGCGCGCTCCACCGCCCCGCCGCCCGCCGCCGCGTGCAGCCGCTCGAACCACGCCAGCGGCTCGTCGAACTCGAGCTGCGCGCGGAACTCCGCGCGGTAGCCCTCGGCCAGCATCGCAGGTGTAAACACATTGACCCACGACAGGTATTGCCGCGCCGGCGGCTCGCGCAGCGCGGCGGCGAAGCGGTGCGCACGGCTTCCAGCCGTCCTCGCCCGCCCACGCGGCAGCCGCTTCGCAAGCTGCGCCGCCGCACTGCCTAGCCAGCCCGGCAGCACGCCCAGCCGGGCGGCGAGCTGAGCCGCGCGGTAACGGTCGTACCCGGCGAAGCACTCGTCGCCGCCGTCGCCGGTCAGTGCGACCGTGACGTGCTGACGCGTACACTTGGCCACGTAGTACGTCGGGATCGCGGACGAATCGGCGAACGGCTCATCGTAGTGCCAGGCGAGCTTGTCGAGCACCTCGCGCGCGTCCGGCGTGACGGTGAACTCGCGATGCTCGGCCCCGAACCGCTGCGCCACGATCCGCGCGTACGCGGTCTCGTCGTAGCGCGCGTCGGGAAAGCCGATCGAGAACGTCCGCAGCGGCGACACCCCCAGCCGGTGCATCAGCGCGACCACGATCGACGAGTCGATGCCGCCGGAGAGGAATGCTCCCAGCGGCACGTCGGCGATCAGGCGTTTCTCGAGCGCGCGTGTCAGCCGCTCGGTCAAGCAGGACTTGGCCTCGTCGTACGAGCCGTCAAACGGAGCGGGCTGAGGCAATTGCCAGTACCGCCGCGGTTCCGGCGCCTCCGCCTGTCCCGCGCGGATGCGCAGGAAGCACCCCGGCGGCAGCTTGCGGAAGCCGCGGTAGATCGAGTGCGGCGCCGGGACGTACTGAAACAGCAGGTAGCGGTGCAGCGACTGCGGGTCCAGCTCGCGCGGCACGCCCGGCAACGCCAGGATCGCCTTGGCCTCGCTGGCGAAGTACAGCCGGCCCGCGTGCACCAGGTACGTAAGGGGCTTCTTGCCAAAGCGGTCGCGGGCCAGCAGCAGCTCGCCGCGCTGCTGGTCCCAGATCGCGATCGCAAACATGCCGCTCAAACGCGCGAAGCAGCCGTCTCCGTCCCGCTCATAGAGGTGGACGATTACCTCGCTGTCGGCCCGCGTGCGGAAACGATGGCCGCAGCGCTCCAGCTCCTGCCGCAGCTCGCGGAAGTTGTAGATCTCGCCGTTGAAGATCAGCCAGACGCTGCCATCCTCATTGCCGATCGGCTGGTTGCCCGTTTCCAGGTCAAGGATCGCGAGTCGCCGGAAGCCCAACCCGCAGCGGCCCTGCGGGTCGAGGTACTCGCCCGCGTCGTCCGGGCCGCGGTGCACGAGCTGCGCCGCCATGTTGCACAGCGCGTCGTGCTCGACGCGCGCCTCAGGCGCCAGACTCAGGATGCCGGCGATGCCGCACATGAAAGGGATTCAGAAGTTCGAAGTCAGAAGTCTGAATGCTGAAGCCTGGAATCTCGAATCTGAGATCTCAAGTCTCAAGGCCCTGGGCGAGAATTCCGCTCCTCGCACCTGATACGACCCGCTGAACGCCCCGGTTCTGCCGCTCTGCGCCTTTCCTGCCGCAACCCCCGCCCTCGCGCGTCATCTCGACGGAAACCCAACGGTCTTCTCTGCGTTCTCTGCCTCCCCTGCGCCTAGGCGGTTGCATTTGGTTGCGGCCGAGGGCCGCGCTGTGCCTCTGCGGTTGCCTTCCGCGCCCGCCGCCGACGCGCTGGCAGCGCGGGCAGATGTGCGTGCCGCGCTGACCGACGCGCAGGGCGACGATCGGCGTCCCGCAACGGCGGCACGGCCGGCCGGCGCGGCCGTACACCCGCAGGTGGTGCTGCATGCGGCCCGCCGGGTAGATCCAGTCGATCGTCGTGCCATTGTGACGGATGGCTTTCCGGAGCACGTGCCGGATGGCCTGGCGCAACGTCGCGACTTGCTCGTCACTCACTTCGTTCGAGTGTGCCAGCGGATGAATGCACGCACGGTACAGCGCCTCGTCGGCGTAGATGTTGCCCAGCCCGGCAATCACCGACTGGTCCAGCAGCAGCGGCTTGAGCAGCCGGCGGCGTGACCGCAGAATCCGCTCCAGTGCCCCCCGCGTGAAGCCGCGCCCCAGCGGCTCGACCCCCAGCGCTGCGGTAATCCGCGCCAGGTCACGCGCGTAGATGATCCGCCCGAACTTGCGGGAATCGACAAACCACAGCCGCCGATCGTCGTCGAAGTCCCACACCGCGCGCACATGCGGCGCCAGCTCGGGAGGGCGAGGCTCCCGCCGAGCCGACCCGGTGTGCCACTGCTCGTGAGCAGTGGCCGTCGCGCGCCAGCGTGTGCGCCCACCACGGCTCCCGGACGCTACGGTCGGTCCGGCGTGCCACTGCTCTTGAGCAGTGGCCGTCGCTTGCAGGGGCGTGCGTCCAACCCGGCCGGCAGAAGCTACTGCTTCGCGGGCAGACACGCCTGCCACGCCCGGCTCTGCCCACTCCAGCCGCCCGCTCATCCGCAGGTGAACCAGCAGGTGACCGACGGGCGCTTGACCTGACCCCGTCAGGTCGAGCACCACGAACTTCGCCCGCCGCCAGACGCGCGCGATCGTTCGGCCGACGATCGCGCGGCGAACACCCGCGACGCTCGGCGAGCACTGCCGCGGCCAATACGATTCGAACCGCGCAATCCGCCGGCCCTCCAGCTCCCGCCGCAGCGCACGCACGATGGTCTCGACTTCGGGCAATTCCGGCATGCGGCCGGCATTGTAGAGCGTCGCGGTCCGTCATGGATCATCGTCGCCGCGCGGTTTCTGCGCGTCCCCCAACGCCCACGCGCCCACGATTCGTTTCCGCTACCGAAGAGCCGACGGCCTTGGACCGATACCAGTTCGACCTCTTTCGCGAGCCGCGCGCGTGCCGACGTACCAGGCGGCGGCGGCTCCTCGGAGACGCAGCCATGTCGATCACGCCGGTCAGCTTTGATGCCTCCATGATCCTGCGGGCGTTCAGCTCGATCTACTCGTCACGCCGGGCGAGTTCGCCCGCCGTCAGCGATGTAACCAGCCTGTCGCCGACTGCGCCCCCGGCCGACGCCGACCGGGCAACCACCGGCGACGGGAGCGTGCTGCCGGCGGGCGACGTCGACCTGGCGCCCACGGGACCCGGAGCTGTCATACCCATCGGCGATGATGTCACGCCGACCGGCGGCGGTCAGGTGACGCCGACCAGCGACGGTGGGGCGACGCCGACCGGTGACGGCGGCGAAGCCGCTCCTGTTGATGACGATCCGCCCATCGCGGATGAGACGAAGAAGCCCGGCGTGATCCGGCTGCTCGAAGCCGGCCACTTCCAGGGCGCCGCCGACGTGCGCCTGCGGCTGAACTTCTACGACCAGCTCGACCACGCCGCGCTGCCCGAGCTTTCGCCGCCGCACGGCAACGGCCGGGCGTACGAGAAGTTCGCGGCCCTGTACGCCGACCGCCGCGCGGCGGACGCGCCCGAGCCTTCGCCGGGCGAAGTGGAGCCAGGCGCAGCGGAGCCTGGCGCGGTGGAGCCTGGCGCGACGGAGCCTGGTGCGGCGGAGCCGGGCGCAGTCGTAGACGCGGCGGCGTAGAAGCAGGCCGCCGCCCGCCTTGGCCTCGGCTGCCACACACTGCACGATTATGTCCAAGCGCTCTACCGGCGGTTCGACGTGTCCAGCCGGAGCTGATCATCCGCGCGCTGAGGCGCGCAGGTGCAAGCCGACTTCCCTTCGCGCGCCCGGCTCCAGCGAGCGCGTCCATGCTGCTCGTTCCGCAGTGTCAGCGGCGCCGGCCTAGCTTTCGGCCCCTTTCGCGCCAGCCATGCAAGCCAACGTCCCTTCGCGCGCCCGGGCCTCGCGCCCAAGCCGGGTGCGCGCGCGAACTGGCCGGCGCATGGCGACTCTGATAGACTGCGACTGCGTCTGGAGGCGACGTGGCGAGTCCGCGCGGTGCGCCACCGGCGGACGGCCACGCAAGAAACGCTGGCATTCCTAGCGAAAACTGAACAAGGCGCCCGTAGCTCAGATGGACAGAGCAGCGGATTTCTAATCCGCCGGTCGGGGGTTCGAATCCCTCCGGGCGCGTTCGGACAAGCCTCCGAGCGGCCGATGTTTACGCGGCGCCACGGCCTCTGTACGAGACGCTGGGAAACAGCTTGCTCAACGGCGCCCTCCGGTCCTTCGCGTGGCATGGGCGACGAATACCGGCCGGAGATGCACGCTGCACTGGCGTCGCTACGGACCGCTACGGACACACGGCCCCGTAGACGCCCAGGAAGATCGCCAGGTCGACCAGGTCCGTGTCGCCGTCGCGGGACAAGTATGCCAGTTTGGCCCGGGCGAATCAATGGGAAATGCCGGCCGTGGTCGGGATCGCGCTGTTAAGTCCAAGCCGCGCGGAGGATTACCGCACGGCGCGCTGGCGTCAGGCTTGCCGGCGCGAAGCGAAGACGTGCTTCTCGCCGGCCAGTGCGCGGCTGTGAAGCGGCACGACCTCGTCGCTGGGCCGTGTCGTGGCTTCGGACGGCCGCCCGTTCACCGAGAACACGTAGAAGCTCCCGTACGTCGCCGAACGGTCCCGTGCCAGCAACCGGCGGGCCAGCTCGGCGTGCGGCGTGAGATGCGGGCGGATGGCTGCGGGCGGGTCAAGCTGGTAGCTGCCGGAACGGTAGATCAGCCGCGCGCCCGGCGCCGCAGCCCGCAGCACGCTGCGCAGGGTGGACTCGAACATCCCGGGCGTCATCCAGTCGAAGATGTCCAGCAGGTTGAACTTGTTGACCGAACCGGGCGGCAGCGCATCCAGATACGGCCCCAGCCAGCCGTACACGACCCGCACGCGCTCGAGGTTCCGCCGCAACGTCTCGAAGTGCTCTTCCAACAGATAGGGCGGGACGCGCCGCCCGCGGAAGCGGCCCGTGCATGTGACGCTGAGGAAGTAGTTGTCGTACACCGGGACTTTCGTGAGCGCGTACTCGATCCGCTCGCGGACGTACTCGTACATGTCGTGGCGCTCGTCCACCAGCCGGAATTGCCGCGGGTGAACCCCGCACAGGTACATGAACCAGCGCGACTTGCACAAGCCGCGCGTGAGCGGCCCCCACAGGCGGTCGGCCACGTAACGGTCGTAGTACTGGCGCTGTCTGGCCAGCGAGCGCAGCTCGAAGAACTCGTCGGCCTGCCGCGGTGGGACGCCCAGCCGCGGCAGCAGGAAGCGCACCAGGCGCGTCGCCAGCCCCATCTTTCCGAACTGGTAGATGCCGCGATAGACCATCCACAGGTTGTCGTCCCAGAACTGCTGCGCCCGCGACGAAAGCCGCGGACGCAGGCAGCGACGGTACACACTCGTGACTACGCCAGGGCGGCGGGCGGCGAAGATGTCGAAGAAGGTCGCGTGGTCCAGCGTCGCGATCGCCGCCAGCTTCAGCTCCAGCAGCGCGTTCTGAGCCGGGTTGCCGTCGATGGCGATGAGCTGCCGCGGGCTCTGGCACAGGAAGTTCAGCGGGTTGCAACCGCCGGACGTGATCGACAGCACCGTGTCGTCCGGGGTGAGCTGGAGGGCCTGGCGGTCCATCTCCGGGTCTTCCCACGACATGTTGAAGACGATGCCGTGGAAGACCACGCGCTCCAGCAGGTCGCGCCGCGCCGGGGTCGGCAGCTCGACGATCTGCGGCACTAGTTGCTCCTGCACCCCACAGCGGTGAAGTTGTATCCGCCGAGCCAGTGCTGCACCTGAATGTCGCCGCAGACTTCGCGCAGCGCGTCGACGTACGGCCGCAGCGTCTCGACGTGGTGGGCTCGCAACCAGGCCCGCATCAGCGGCCCCAGCGGACCCCAGCCGCGGAACGCCCCGAAATCCAGCACGACCAGCCGGCCGCCGGGCCTGAGGTGCTCGTGCGCGCGGCGCAGCGCCGCGGCGAAGTCCGGGATCATGCTCAGGCTGTAGGCGAACAGCACGCCGTCAAAACGCCGGCCCAGATCAAGCCGCGTGGCGTCGGCCTCGACCAGCTCGACCTGGCTCCACGCGTGCGCGGCGACGCGCCGCTCCGCGCGGCGGAGCATGTCGGGCGAGAAATCCACGCCGACCAGCCGCCCGCGAACGGGATCGAGCCGGTCCAGAAGGTAACGGAAGTTCAGCCCGGTGCCGCAGCCGATCTCCAGGGCTGTGCCGTCGGGCGGCAGATTCAGCCGCTCGACCGCCCGCCGCCGGCCATGCAGGATCATCCAGCGCGTCCAGTCGTAGACGTAGGCGTGATAGCGGTAAAAGCGTTGGACGGCGGTGATTTCCACTCGCTTGCCTTCGGTGCGACCGCTGCCCGCCATGATATCCGTTTCGGTCTGCGGTGCACACGGGCGCGGGTCAGTCGTTGCCGCCGATGTAGCCGAGGTTCCGCATCAGCTTCAGCGTCTTGTCCGCGTCGGGGGGCGGTTTTTCCGGCGGTTTGGCGGCCGGCGTGATGCTCAGCCACCAGTCGATGTACTGGTCTAGCCGCTGCACGTCGTCCCATTGCGCGAACGCCAGGTTGTTCAGCTCGCCCGGGTCGGCGATCACGTCGAACAGTTCGCGCGTCCCGTCGGCCGAGCGGATGTATTTCAATCGCCCCTCGACGGCCGCGTACTGCGGCGAGGCGCGGTGGCGTCGGACCGGGTCCGGGCAGGCGATCAGCCGCGGGGCGGCGCTGGAGTCAGCGCCGGGGAACTCCGAAATCGCAATGCGCTGCTCGCCGCCGCTGGCGGCCACGCCCAGCAGGTCGCGGGAATGCAGCGTGGGTTCGAGCGCCTGCGGGCCGAGCGCCGTTCGCACGACCGTCGCGAACAGGTCCGAGAGCTGCACCGGCGTCGCGACGCGCTGCCCCCGCCTGCGGCCGGGCTCGCGCACGATCAGCGGTACGCGCGCCAGGTCGTCGTACAGCAGGAGGCGGTGCGACCACATCCCGTGCGCGCCCAGGTATTCGCCGTGATCGGACGTCAGGATCACCAGCGTGTTCTCCAGCAGCCCGCGGGCGCGCAAGATCTCCATCAGCTCTCGCAGCCGCTCGTCCAGGTAGCGGATCGCCGCCTGGTACTGCTTGACGAGCGTGCTGCGGTCCAGCGGCGTCAGGAACGCGTCGCCGTCGACGTTGGCCCGGTCGTTCAGCACCTCGTGCAGCTCGCCGTACAGCCGCCGCCGCAGGTCGTACGAGCGGTGCAGCTCGGCCTCGGACATGAACCTGCGGCGGTAGGGCTGCGGGACTTCGCGGGACAGGTGCGGCTCCATGTAGTTGATGAAGACGAGGACCGGCCGGTCGGCCTGTTGTTCGAGCCAGCGCGCCAGGAGGTGATTCGTCAGCGCCGCCCCGCGGTCGGAATCGAGCCAGGGCAACCGTGGCGTCAGGCCGAAACGCATGGCCAGGTGGCTGAGCGCGAAGCGCGTCCCGTAGTGGAAGTCGTGGATGACCCGCAGCGTCTGGAAGCCCTGCGGCAGGTTGGTGGTCGACCCGATCAGCGGGTTATTCGTGAACATTGCGGTCGCGTAGCCGGCCGCGCGCAGCGCCTCCGCGGCCGTGCGCGTGGAATCGTCCAGCCACATGAGCACGGCGCCCAGGCCGTGCGTGCGCAGCGGAAGACCCGTAAACATGGACGCGTGGCTGGGCACGGTCCACATGGCGTTGGCAACGGCCCGCTCGAAGACGATGGCCCCACGGGCGAACTCATCGACGAACGGCGTGCGGCCCGGCGCGGCCCCGTAGCAGCCGAAGGCGTCGGCCCGGGCCGTGTCGAGCACGACCCACAACACGTTTGGTCTCGTGCCGGCGGACGGCGCCCGGGCGGGCAGCGCCGCGCGAAACGCCCCCGGATTCAGCAGCGGCGAGCGCACCAGTGCAACGATCACCAGCCCCGCTGCCGCGCCGCAGACGGCCGTCGCCGCCGCGAGCGTCCAACGCAGTCCGCGCCCGCCGCCGCGCGACAGCCATCGGCCCAGGGCGTAGGTTGCGGCGGCAGCGAAGAGGCTGGCGAAGCCGGCCGCGATACCCAGTTCCAGCTCCAGCCGGTGCACCATGTCCAGATCCGCCAGCAGGACCACGACGCCCGCCAGCAGAACGAACAAAGCGGTGAGCGGGGCCTCGGGCGCCGCGCCGGGCCGGCCCCGCACGAGCAGCGCGTACAGCAGGCCGCAGACGAGCATCGCCGGAGTCCAGACCACAAGGTAGGTCAGCAGGTTCCGGCCGAGGGCGGCGGCGACCAGGTCCCACGGCCAGTCGCGGAGGATGCCGCTGCCGAACAGCAGCTCGCTGGCCAGCAGCTCCGCGACCGCCAGCAACGTGCTCCCCACCAGCGCGACCGCGAGCGCAACGCCGGCGCAGCGGGCGACCGAGGGGCCGCGGCCGCTCTGGGCGCTCGCGGGCACGATCTCTGCCCCAGTCGCCGGCGGCAACGGGTCGTTCATGCGGTCGGTTCCCCTGCGTCCCGGTCGGACGCCTCACCCGTCGGCATGGGCGTGGAGCGGGCCGGCGGAGAGCCCTCCGGTCGCACCAGCACCGCGTCGCCGCGAGCGATGCACTTGCCGCTGGACAATCGTTCGCTGTGCAGATTGCTGATCGCGTTGGCGCCCAGCTCACTGGCCAGGGCCTTGAGCGCCAGCACGGCCCGCGCGGTGGTCGGATGGCCGTCGACGAACACAGCCTCGATCTGCCGCACGATCGTGAAGCCGGCGATCTGCCCGGTCGAGCTGGTGGCGACGATGCGGCCGGCCAGCCGCTCGAGCTGCTCCTGCTGCATGTCCAGGTAGCGGCGGCGGAGGCGCAACTCGTCGCGGTGGCGGGCGTAGTAGGCCGCTTCGCGCCGCCCGCGAAACGCCCGTACGACCGTGCTCAGCACGATCACAAAAATCGCGGCTGCGACGATTGCAATGACGACCGGATCGTTCATGATGGTAGTATAGCCGGGTGCCGCCGGCGAACGACGGCGAACGACCGCGAACGCGCGGCCCGTGCGGCGCGTGGATGACCGCGTTGCGGTGGAAGACTCCTCGTCAGGTCGCATACCCATACGACGCAGGCGCACGAGTCGCCTCGGGGCGGTGCGGCGCCTCGTCGACGGACCTGGTGAGTCGGTCTGCATCGCGCAGCCTTCCGGGGCGTCGCCGGCGGGTTTTCGGCGTGTCGCAGTGAAGCGATCTACAACTCTCTCGCGAAGGAGGTGGCTTGATGGAGTGCTGGTACCGCATCGTGGAGATTGAGGGCCAGGGATTTCTGGGCTTCGTTGCGACGGAGCGCGGGTTGCGGCGGGTCTATCTCCCGGAACGCTCGCGGGCCGCGATTCAGAGCGCGGTGCAGCGCGACTTCCGAAACGGGGTTGAGGACCAAGAGCTGCTGCCGGAACTGGCGGCCGCGCTGCTGCGATACTTTGCGGGCGAGCCGGCGGACTTCGCCGTGCGCTTCGACTGGTCCGGGCAGAGCTGCTTCGACATCGACGCCTGGAACGCCTGCCGGCGGATCGGGTACGGTCGCACGGCGACGTATGGCGAGCTGGCGGAGCGGATCGGCCGGCCGGGTGGGGCGCGGGCGATCGGCATGGCGATGAGCCACAACCCCTGCCCGATCGTCGTGCCGTGCCACCGCGTCGTGAAAAGCGACGGCTCGCTGGGCGGGTACTCGGGGCCCGGGGGCGTGGACTTCAAGCGCCGACTGCTGGCCCTGGAAGCTGCGGCGGAAACGGTCAGTGTGTGAGCGCTACAGGTTGCAGGCCGCGACCGCATTCTCAGCCAGCGCCACGGCTGGAACGGCGCCCGGCGCAGCCGCTCGCGGATCTGACCGCCACGGTGCACGGCTTCGTGGCCGACCTGCCCGGGCAGGCGCCGGCGGCGATTTTGTTCTATGGCCGAGCGGCGCGTCAGGGTTCGGAAGAAACTTCCCGGCGGCCGCGGAGGCCCGCCTCAAGCATAGCGCGGTTGGCGTATTGATGTGATCAGCCAGTGCACGCCTGCCGCCCTCAACCCACATTCCTTGGCCGCTGCGCCCGCTTCGCGCCGCGCGACTCGGCGTCATAATCCCACTGCATGAGCACGCGGCACGCAGTCATCCTCGCCGGCGGTGCGGGCACGCGGCTCTGGCCGCTGAGCCGCCGCGCGCGGCCCAAACAGCTTTTGCGGCTGTTTGGCGGGAAGTCGCTGCTGCGGCTGGCGCGCGAGCGGCTGGTCAACCTGTTCGAGCCGGCCCACATCTGGGTCGTCACGTCGGCCGCATACATCGACCAGGTCGCCGCGGAGCTGCCCGATCTGCCGCGCGAGAACCTGATCGGTGAGCCAGTCGGCCGCGACACGGCCAACGCCATCGGCCTGGCCGCGAACCTGCTGATGCTGCGCGACCCGGACGCCGTCATGGCCGTCGTCACGGCCGACCACATCATCGAGCCGCAGGACCGCTTCGAGATGGCGATTCGTGCCGGCCTCGCGACCGCCGGCCGGAACCCCGACTGCCTGGTCACGTTCGGCCTGCGGCCCGTCACCGTGCACACCGGCTACGGCTACCTCCAGCGCGGCGAGCGGGTCGATGTCGGCGTCTACCGCGTGCGGGCATTCAGGGAGAAGCCGGCGCGCGAGCTGGCAGAGCAGTATTACCAAAGCGGCGAGTACTACTGGAACAGCGGCCTGTTCGCCTGGCGCGTCTCGGCCATTCTGCGCGAGCTGGAGCGCTGCCTGCCGGAGAACGCCCGCACGCTGGCCGAGTTGGCCCGCACCTGGCCGCGCGGTGCAGCAACGGCGCCGTCGAAGCCGCGCAGCGCCGGACGTTCGAGTCCCACGCATCCACCCGAACCCCCCGCGGAACTGCCCGGGGAGCTCGCACAGCACTTCGCCTCGCTGTCGAAGATCTCGATCGACTACGGCGTCATGGAGAAGGCCGCGAACGTTCTCGTGGTCGAGATGGACTGCCGCTGGCTGGACGTTGGCTCGTGGACGTCGATCGCCGCCGTGCACACGCCCGACGCGGCCGGCAACGTCGCGCTCGCACCGCAAGCGCTGCTTCTGGACGGCCGCGACAACATCCTGGTGAGTGAGACCGACCATCTGATCGTCGCGCTGGGCGTCGAGGACCTCGTCGTCGTCCACAGCCCCGACGCCACCCTCATCTGCCGCCGCGATCAGGTCGAGCGCGTCAGGGAGCTGGCCGCTCTGCGGCGGCGTCGCTTCGCCGAGGGCTATGAATAGCGGCATCTGAATCAGCAACCGGGGCACGGCTGTGATTTCGAAAGGGATGGTCGTGTCCAAAACGGCGCTGACGAGAGACGAGGTGATCCGGCCTGGCAAGGAGCTCTATGCGCGCGATGTCTGCGCGAAGGTCGAGTCGGATCAGCGGCGTGACCTGCACCCGATCGCCGGGCGAGACGCCCAGGCCACCCCCATAGCGGAACTCGCGGATGCGGGTCACCTGCGAGTCCACGATCTGGCCCTGTGCGTCGAGCGTCACGTCCATCAGCTTGACCAGGCGTCTCGAGTCAGGTAGCAGCCAGCTACGCTGGAACAGCGATCAGGCACATGCACGGAGCGTCGTCCGCACAGAGCAGAAGGATGTCCTCCCCTCCGGCGGACTTGAACTGTTCCTGCCGGTTGGGCGTCCCAGGTCCCAGCTCAAGGGGAATACGCCCAAGACCGGCCTGGTGCGGAAAGCTTCGAGCCAGGATGGGCCCCAAAGTTCGCCAGGCGACGGAAGCGTACTCGTGACGTTCCGCAGGGATCGGGTGCGTCGTTGGCCGTTCGAGGGTGACGGCGTATACCTCGCGCACGCGCCCAAGGGCAAGGTACGTCGCAGTTCCATCGGGCGCTATCAGGCAGCGGTCCTCGACGATACAGCCGGGCGTGGTCGCCCCGAACTCGACGCTCAGAGAGCGATGT
>Ga0209172_10002096_pt1 | contig 37373 bp, 30 predicted proteins | sample LarsenN4metaG_FD_184113 | JGI IMG/M metagenome (GOLD analysis project Ga0209172, IMG submission 184113) | Hot spring sediment bacterial and archeal communities from British Columbia, Canada, to study Microbial Dark Matter (Phase II) - Larsen... ... | reverse complement strand
GCCTCGACGTCGTAATCCCCTTTCGGTCGGGGCGTCCATTCGTACGGCTGACCGGCGCCGCCCTGCATCGGCGCAGACTTGGACGGCGCCTCGCGCGGATCCGCAACGACAATCCGTGGCACCCCCTTCCCCTTGCCGGAGCACTGTTGGGCAACTCCTTGCCGAACAGCCACTTCCGGTCAGCGCGGATCTCCATCGGGCACGCTCGGGAAATCGCGGACATACGACCCGTCCTCACCGATCGTGGCCATCCGCGCGAGCCTCCTGCGCGGCTCACAAGACAATGTCGCCCTCCTCGGGCTCCACGTACGTGCCCGTTCCGACGATGTCGGTCGCGGCGCGGCAGCGCGGACAAAGCGTGTAGAAGCGGACAGAGTCCTGCTCCTGATCGACCAGCCGCGCCACGTCCGCCGTCATCTTTGCGCACTTGTCCTCCGCGATCTCCCCCTCGAAGACGCTCTTCTGGACCCGATCGAAATAGCCAAGCAGGTACTTCGAGAGGCGCGCCCGTGCACGGTCGTCGGTGACGTCGTAGCTAACGACGAGATGTCTGCGCGCCATCGCTCACCTCGACACAAACGGCACGTAAGCCGGGTCGACGCCTTCGACGACCCGGGCGAAATGATACGCCTGCTGGCGGAGGATCTGCTCGAACGTGAGCGTCTGACCGCGCGGCTCATAGAGGTGCGTCTCGCGCAGCCGCCGCCCCCACGCGCGGAAGAACACCCGCCGTCCCGACTCCCCGAGCCACACGGCAGGTTGTGGGCTCGCCGTCTCTGTGGGCTCCACCAGGGGATCGTCGGGTTCGCCAATGAACTCCTCGAAGTCCTCGCGGCGCAGCTCGCGCCGGTTCACGAGCCGCAGGGCCAGCGCGTCCACGATGAGGGGACGGAACTCCTCGATGAGGTCGAGAGCGAGCGATGCGCGCCCGTACTCCGCGACGTGGAGCGTGCCCAGCATCGGATCGAGACCTGCACGGAGGACAGCGGCTTCCATGGTCGTGAGCAGGAGGGTATAGCCGAAGCTCAATAGCGCGTTCACCGGGTCGCGGGGCGGCCGGCGGGTGCGCTCGGTGAACGAGAATTCCGGATTGCGGAGACATCGGCCGAGCACACCGAAGTACGCGGCCGACGCGTGTCCCTCGAGGCCGCGCACCTCGTCGAGCGTGTGGGTCCCGGACAGCGCGGCGGCTGCGCGGCGCATCGCCCCGATCGCCTCGGCCAGGTCCTCGCGCCGGTGCTCTCGCTGGAACCGGAGCAGCAGTGTCCGCTGGTTGGCGATCTTGCCGGCCACGATGCGCCGCGCGACATCGAGCACCCAGCGCTCGTCCCGCGCCCGCGCGAACTGGGCGATCCGGCGCTGGATATTTCTTCCGCCGGGCCCGAGGAGCCGCCCGCGGTACCTCCCGCGCGCGGTGAGGAAGACGGTGTCGGTGTCGCTCCTCAGCAGGACCGCGATGGCGGCCGGCGTCAGCGTGATGTCGCCGAAGACAAGGACCTGGTCGACGTCCACCATCCGCACGCGGTCGATGCAGACGCCGGCGCGCTCGATGTTGAAGGTCTCGCCGTTGACGGCCAGCGTCAGCCCCTGTTCCATCAGGACCAGCCGTGGCAATGGATCACGCTCCCTGGCCCGCGGCCCGTCGCAAGCCGGTTCCCGCCGGCGCGGCGTCCGCGCCCGTCTCGGGCCGTCGCTCCCAGACGAGCGTCGGCAGGCCGGTCTCCGCCCGCTCGAGACGGAAGACGCCATCGTCGACAGCAAGCTCCCCACGGCCGTCACGCTCCAGCCACGCCACCAGCTCGCGCTCGACGGCATCGATCTGCTGGTCGAGGTCGTGGCGCTGGCGGCGCAGCAGGGCGAGCACCCGGGCGCGTTCGATCGGATCCCACGGTGGCGCGGCCGCGGGCGCCTGGGCGGCGGCAGAGGCGTCGAGGGTCCGGAGATGCAGTCGCGGCGTCGGATAGTGGTCCGGCGCGAAGTCGAATCGGCAGTTGCAGGGCACCGAGGCGGTGATGTGGGGTATGCGCTTGCGGATCTTGGGGCAGGAGATCGGGTTGCCGGCGAGCGGACTCTGCAGGCGCGTCGCCGCCGGCGCGTCCACGCAGCGGTCCAGGAGGAAGTTGACGGCGAGCACGCCGGCGCTCGAGTGGCCGAGACTGTGGGCGAGGACGACCTGCTCTTCGTGACTCAGGCGCTGGTGGCGCTCCACCTTCCGGCGCAAGGCATCCAGAACCGGGCAGTGGCGCATGAGGTGGCGGATCTCGGGGTTCGTCTCGAAGTCCGCAGCCGTCCAGATCGGCGGCGGCGCTGGGGGCGCCGGCCCCTCGGCGCGCGCGGGGTCTGCCGTTGCGCCGTCGGCGTCCTCGGCATGGTCCGGGAGCGAGGCGCTCACCGGCACGCGCTTCATCTCGACGATCGCGCCGCGGAGAGCTTCGCGGGACAGCCGCGGGTGCGCGCGAAGGAGCGCGTGTGGATCTGACGCCGCCGTCCCGTCATCCTGCAGCAGCCGGCTCCATCGCCCGGTACGCCGGTGAATCCCGAGCGGCAGCTTGATCAGGTTGCCGATGCCGGGCCCTGCGCTGTCCTGCTTCGGGAAGAACTCCACGTGCAGCTCGGCGCTCCTTGGCGCACATCGGGCAAGGAACAGCTGCCCGAACTGGCGGATCACGGCCGCGTCTTCCGGCTCCGTCAGAAACACCCACAGGTGTCTTCCCTTGTAGCCCGAATCCTCCACCAGGGCCGGGACGCCGAGCGAGCCGAGCGCATCGCGCAGCCGCCGGGCCTCGGTGTCGAGCAGGGCGCGGAGCCGTCGCGCCTCGGCCACGCTCGATCGCGCGGCGGCGAGGCCCCGCTTGGTCGCGTCGAGATCGATCGCGAAGAAGCCGGCGGTGTTGTCCAGGCGCACGACATAGACGCCGACGGTGACGTTGCCGAGCAGGTGGTTGAGCGCGACCCGCGGCGTGAACGGCTCGTGGACCGGCGTGTAACCGCCCCGCCCGTCCGGATTCCACCACTGCCGCGCGTACACGTTCTCGCGACCTGCGAAGAGGTGGGCGAATCTGATGGCGTCAGCCTCGGTCGGCTCGCTCGGCGCCGGCGCCTCCGCGTCCTCCTTCGTCGACGCGTGACGTGCGGCCTCGACCCGCCGCTCGAGGAATCCCAGCACCCCGGCGTCGATGTCGTGGCGCGCTCGCGCCAGCAGGTCGGCGGCCGCCTCGAAGGCCTCCGTCGCGACCAGCAGGTCGACCAGCGCTCCGAGGGCTTCCGCGTCGCCGGGCGCCAGACGCCACCGCTGCTCCGCATAGTGCAGCGCCCTGTCCAGCTCCCCCCGCTCCTCGTGCAGGACCACCAGGCGCGCCAGCGCCACCGCGTCGGCCGGGTCGTCGCGAAGGGCCAGCTGATACTCGCCCAGGGCGAGGCCGAACTCGCCGGCCTCCTCGCAGAGCTGCGCCCACTCCCGGTGCCCGCCGCGCTCGCGGCGCCGGGAGACGATCGCCTCGCGCAGGCGGGCCAGCGCGTCCGGGTTACGGGCGCGGGCACCGGAGGCCAGGCCCGCCGGGATGACGGTCGCGCCGGTGTCAGCTATGTCAAGGCTCCCGCCCCGGTCACCGAGGCTTCGCCCGAAGGCATGATTCTCAGCATCCTGACGGCTCAGTCGGTTCCCGCGGCTTCGGCCGCCTCGTCGCCGCTCAACGTGACGATATCTCCGGCGACGTACGGATCACGCCGCTGCTCCTCGATCTCCCGGCGATCGATCAACGCAATGCGCTGACACGTGACGCCGAGGCGAACGGCCTCGCCAGCGACGCGCTCGGCCAGGTACTGCATGGCGGTTGTACCACCCGTGATGTTGACGTCGACCTTGCTCGCTTCCAGGAGGTGCGGTCGAGCCCACATGACGATCGCTGCCCGCTCGTCGAAGCACGCGTGAGCGTCGCGGACCTCGAAGACATCCAGTGTGCCCGCCCAGCCGGCGCGCTCGCACGCCTCCCGCAGCGCCGGCCGCGCCTCGGGGGAGGTCACGACCAGCGTGACATCCGGCGCGCACCGGACCAGGGCCGTGAACAGCACGCCGGGCGCCCGGCCGAGCGGAGTGACGAGCAGGCGACGCATCGCCCCGGGAGGCGTCGCGCTCCAGGCGTCGTCGTCGCTCGCCATCGTCTCGCACTGGAAGAGGAGGCGATCGAGCCGCTCGGAAAGCGGCTCCACCGTCTCGGCGATCATCCCGGCGTGGGCGATCCGGTTCCTCAGGGTCGCAATTCTGCTCCAGAGCGCGGCGAGCGGTGGCGGCGCGCACGCCTCGCCGCCCAGCCGCCGCCGCTCGACGAGCGCGGTGATGGCCCGCTCCGCCGGCCGGCGCTCGCTGCCGTAATCGAGCCATCCCTCACCGCGGCCGCCGGCGAGAAGGACCCGGTTGATGATCCACTCTCGGAGCAGCAGAAGGGCCCGGTCGTCGAGGCCCCAGTCATGACACAGTCGGGCCATCCGCAACTGTCTGGCCGTCTCGACGGCATCGAGGGCAAGGGCATGCTTGTCCTCTACGCTGGAGACGAGGGCAATCGCCTGGAGCGTTTCGCGCAGACCGTCGACCAGGGGACGCAGCGGTGCGAGCTCCGGCCCCGCGGTCTCGACAGAAGCGAGCGCCTCAACTGCGCTGCGCGCGTGGATCCCGCTCTCCAGCGGGAGCCCTGCCGGAATCGCCCACCCGAGATCCTGGAGGGCGCCTTCCAGTCGGCCCAGCGCCGGCGCGGGCCCCTGGCGCCGGAACAGGACCGCCCTGGTCTCGCGCACGAGCCGAGCGAGCCACCGTGCGTTTCCCGTCTCCCTGAACGCCCGCGCACCGAACGACCACTGGACCAGGGCCAGCAACGGGCTCAAGTCGAGAAGCGGGGCCTCCCCACCGGCCCGCGCCTCCCAGGCGCCGTAGTACACGCCTCGCACCCGGACGTCGCCCAGGGCCGCCAGATACATGAGCGAGCCGAACAGAATCAACGGCAGGCTCCGGAAGGCGTGCGTGACGTCGAGGACCACCTCGCCCGCGCCCCGGAGCGCGCGAGCCGCGTTGGCGAAGACCTCCCAGATCTCCGCCTCGCTCCGGCCTACCGGGATGCGCTCCGCGCGTGCCTCGATACCGAGCGCGCCGATCTCGGCGCGAAACGCGTCCCAGTGCCTTCCACGAGCCTCGTCGGTCAAGAGCACCGTCACACCGCCGATGTCGCCGACGAGGGAGGCGGTGGCGGCGGGCGCGTAGGATGTCTCGTGGACCGGTCCTTCGGCGCCGAGTCTCCAGCGAGCAGGCTCGTACGTGGCGATCCCGAGCGTCGTGACCATGTGCGCCGGCATCTCAGATGCCTCCGGACGGTGATTCGTCTTGTTTGGCCGGTGCTTCTGCTTCGCGCAGCCGAGCCAGAAGCCCTCGCAGCAAGTCGAGGTACGCCGGCAGCGCGCGGTAGACCTCGCACGCCGCCTCCTCGGCGTCGTCATAGAGATGCGCCGTGCGGTTTCTGTCCTCCACCAAGGCGAGCCATCGCCGCCGGTCCTGCGCGATCAGACCGAGCCGGCAGCCGGTCCGGAAGCAGTCGCGCGGCAACACGCCGTCGAGCCCTTCGGCGCGCGCCCACTCTGGGATCGCCCGCCGGGCCGTCTCGAAGGTGAACCTCGAACCGCTGGATGGACGCGTTCCGGACGATGGCATCCTCCGGCCGGCCCAGCCCATCCTCCAGCCCCGCGAGGGCCTGCGCCAGCAACGCCATTCGCCGCGAGGGACCGGTCGGCATCACGCAGGCCGCACCTCGAGCCCCTCGGCGACCGCAGCGCGCCGCACATCGGCAGCCGCCGATGCCAGGTCGACGACATCGAGTGTGCGCGGCGTGGGGAGGACCTCCCACGCCTCGCGGATCTCGGCCATCGCAGCCGGGTCCACTTCCGAGGGGCCGAGGACGTCGCCGGGGATCGCGGACGCGTCATGACGCACTGACTCAGGCCCCCTCGCCCCGAGATGACCGGCGAAGCCGGGCCATCATGTCGTTCACTTCACGCGGGCGCCAGCCGAAGTGCCTCAACCGCGCCTCGATCGCGTCGAGAAGACGGCCGCGCTCGTGTTCCTCGCAACCATCGAGGTCCCGCCTGAGCGCGTCCGCCTGGGGCTTGAACTCTTCGCTGCGCATCGACGCGATCCTGGCCTCGAGCGCCTGCACGCCCGATCTGCGGCCGCGCGGCTCCCTGGCGCCGTCTCGGGCCGCTCGCTCCGGATCCCGCTCCATCCGGCCATACCCTACCGCGCTCTTGGCGCCGAACCCGAGCCAGTCGAACGCGAGCTGGAACGCCTGCTCCATCAGTCCCTGCCATCTCAGCGAGAGCTCCGACGGCAGCCGGCCCTCTCCTGCCTGCACGAAGAAGTCGAATCGGCTCCCTGGAGGGACGGCAAGGAAGAAGCTCGGGCCCGGCTGGCCGCAGTCGGCGGGGCTCTGACCCTCCTGATAGTAGTCGCCGAAGTGCGGGGTCAAAACATCGACGGCGAGCGTGTCGCCGGCGGGCGCGATGAGCGCATCCCAGAAGCAGAGCGCGCCCCTGAACTGGATCGTCTCGCGCAACAGCCTGTGCGATCGCGGCCCGGGCTGATGCTCTTCGGCCAGTGTTTCCAGGAAGTGCGCTGGATCACCCACGTACTTCGCCTTCGTCTCCGCGTCCGTCGCCTTGTCGACGAACGCTGTGACGAGCTTCGGGTCGAACTGACCAGCCCGGACAGCAACGCGAAGGCGCTCGCGCCAGCCCTCGGCCTCCTCCCTGACGATCCGGGCGGTCATGCCGGCGGTGGCACCGGTGAGATACGCGCTGACTCCTTCGAAACCGAACAGCCACCAGACAGACGCAATGTCCCACCCACGACGATCACCCCACAGTCCGAACGCCAGTTCCTCCGCAGCGCGCCGGACGACCCCCTTGATGCTGCTTCCGGAAAGGTACGGAAGCCCGTAGGGGTTCAGGAACGCGAAACCGTTCTCGAGCGGGTGCTCGATCCCTGTTCCGGTGACGAACGGGGAAGTGGACCGAGCGGGCAGATGGAGAATAGAAGATGCGACAGTCCGCGCGAGCCGCACCTGCCGCTGGCGCACAGCATCCGTCAGATCGCGCGAATACGACGCTACTGGAATGAGCTCGCGAAGAGCATCTCGCTTTCCGTCCTCGATCAGCGTGAAGTCCTTCCTGTCCCAGGCGTTGAAATAGAGACCGAACCGATGCCCCGGTGGAGCCTCCGTGAAATCTCGGCCCACGTAGTCTGGTACCGCTGCACGGGGTTCCCTCGACATCGCTCGCGCAGCTGTCACCGCTCACGCCCTCACGGCGGACGCGAACTGCCGGATCCAGCGGAGCAGCGCCATCGCTTCTTCGGTCGCCTGACGATAGAGCGGCGGCGGCGCGGCAGCGAGGGCTCGCATGACTGTGCCGAACATGTCACTGGGCTGGACCGGATGCCTCGGGAACTGACCCTGCCCCTGGAATCTCTCCATGAGCCACGCGCAGATGTGCTGGTTCAACTGCTGATGATGCTTCTCCTTGCCCTGGTAGAACGCCAGCGTCTGCATGAGGCCGTTTCCCATGATGAGCGCAGGAGCGGACTTGGCGAGGTTCGCGTATCTCTCCTCGCAGTCCTGCACCTTCTCCCACGCATAGGCGGTGCGCCGCTGACCGAGATCCAGCATGGCTACCTCTCGTTCTCCCCCTCTGGTGCACGCAGGATCACCTGGCCGCGACCCGTCGTTGCGTCGCCGCCCACCTGCATCAGCGCGCCGTCCAGGCGGGACCACTTCCGGTCGCTGTCGCCGCGCAACACGAGGTCGATCACCTCTCTGGCGGTTAGCTTCTTGGGAGGCGGCTCTGCATCGTCCCGCCCCTGCTTTCCCTGCGTGTCCCTCCGACGCTCCTCTGAGGCGAACAACAAGGTCAGCAGCAAGCTCTCCGGCGGCAGGTTCTCCGTGTAGAACAGCCCGCCTTCGTCAGCGGTCCCGGTCGCATCGCGGATGCGCACGTGCGGCTCGACGACAGTCGAGTTGCGGACGAAGAAAGCGAAGTCCTCATCCGAGAGCAGGACAAGATCGCGGCCAAGCTTGTCTCGGAAGAACCGGAACTCGTCGTCCTCCGCGTCGTCCTCCGCTGTCTGCGGCAAAGCGTGCTTCGCCAGCCACCCGGCGATCTCCCCGAGCCATGCATCGATCGTCGCCTCGAACTTGAACGCCTCCAGCGTGAGGCCGTTGTCCGTGAGGATCTGGCCATCGGCCACGCGGCACCGGTTCGAGCCGGGATCGTCGCCGATAGTCCAGGCCAGGTCGTGGCCCGCGAGCGCCAATGCCCGTCGGGTCCGGGCCAGCGCCGTGGGCGACGTCGCGTAGACGAACGCACGCCGCAGGCTCCGAACGGGAAAGGCGACGAGCTGCGCGTCGGCGAAGCTGATGGCTCCGGCGTGGTCAGACGCGTGAACCTCGGGGCCGAAGATGCGGTCGACCAGGGAGCGATCCCCGCCGCTGGCGATGACATGGTGGCGCGCTGCGCCCTTCAGACCGGACCCGGCCATCGTCGGGTACTCGGTATGTCGCTCGCGCTGGATCGGGTTGTCGATCATCCCGATCGCGGTGCCGGCGCCCATGTGGACCGGGCTGAGGCAATAGATGAACAGTGCTCGAGTCTCCTGGAACATCGTGTCCTCCCCTTCAGTCGCCCTGCGGCCAGGCCGCGACCAGCACGGCGTTGAATCCTTCCGCGCGACGGGCGCCGTCGAACCCGTCCGGCTCCCAGAGGCCCTCCCGGGCCAGCCGCCGCAGGCCATCGACGGACCCTTCCATCGCTTCGAACCAGTAGACCGACCCGACCGGCGCTGCCTGCACGGCGGACTTGGGCCGCTGGCGAGCGAGGTCCCAGCCGCTCACCACCTGCGCCCGAGGCACGCACGCCGACACCAGCTCTGCCCTGACGCCGAAGAGCTCCCAGCGTAGGGGCGCGCTCGCGTCCGCCCCGCCCCAGTCGGCGCCCCTGCGCCTCGTACCTGCTGGCAGCCAACCATCCGGGAAGATCCCCGGCGTCATGAGCACCAGGCGAAAGCGACCCGTACGCTCGATGTCGCTCCATGGCGGGTCGGGCAGCTCGAGGGCGCAGGCTTCGACCTCCGCGGCTCGCCCGTCGCCGCCGAGACGCAGGATGCCGCCGCGCGGGACGAGCCCGTCCGCGCCATCGACGCTCACGACGAAGCCGTGCCGGACCATCGGGTAATCCGATTGCCGGAACGCGACCGCATCCGTGGTGTAGAGGTGACCTTCGAGGGCGGTACGGCGTGGCCCGTCCAGCGCGATGCCTAGCCGCCAGTCGGTCTTCCAGATGTCCTGCGTGGAGACCAGCTGCTCCCGCTGGATGCGTGAGCCAGCCAGGTACGAAGTCAGAGCTGCCCGGCCGAGCCACGAGCGCGCCTCCGGCTTGCCGGCGCCCGCAGCCCGCAGGATAGGGAGGAGCGGCAACCCCAGGCTGGTTCGAATCGAGCCGCGGAGTTTCGCCGGGCCGAGGATGGCGACGTCCACGCCGCGGACAACAAGGTCTGCGGGAGCGGGCAAGAGCGGCTCCACCCCTGTCGCGCTCCGGCGCCCGACGGCGAACAGTCCAACGCGGAACGCCCCAGGATGCTCTGCGGTCCCCAGGCACCGCGCGAGATCCTCGGACAGTGACGCCGTGCCGTCCGCATAATGTCCGGGGTCGACGCCATGGTCGACGAGCATCCTCGAACGCAGCGCGCCCGCGGCCAGCGACGGCCACGGGGGCATCACTACGTCACCGTGCGAGCCCGGATCTCCGAAGAGACGGTTGCCGCGGAGATACAGAACATCGACCGGGGTGATGAACCGATGCTCAGCCATGGGTTTGCCCCGCGCGCGCTGCGGTCCACGTCCCTTTCCGGCTCTCCCGACCGAGGAACTCGGCTACCGATAGCAGCTGTGCGGCCACCTCGCCGGCACCGACACCGGTGCGGGAGCCTAGGCGGCAGGCCACCGCCGCGAGCGAGGCGGCGAGGTCTCGGAGGTCCGCACCGGCTTCCCCCTGGCGCTGGAACTGGTAGGCGATGTTCTTCCGAAGCATCTCTTCGTACATGGTCGAGAGGTTGGTTTGGCTGTGGATGGCTTCACGCGGAAGGTCGTTCAGCCACCCCTGCGCGAGAAACGATGCCCGGCGGGAGAGGTCGCCCGTTCCGAAGGCGCGCTGCAGCCGGATGAGGAGCCCCACGGGACTCTCGTCCAGCGGCTCCGGATCTCCCTCGGCGCAGAACCAGGGGCTGGTCAACTCGACCGCTCCGCCGGAGCGCTTCAGCAGATGGAGGCAGAAGGCGTTGCGCCTTCCACGCTCCTTGGCCGTCCGCTCCGCCTCACGAAGGGACCGCAGAACGCTGCCCAGCGGCGCCGTGTGGTGCGCCACCACGGCGCCTGTCGACGCGGTCGCCCGGCTTCCCATAACCCTGTGGAGGCGCTGTCCAATCCGGACGAACCCCTTGCGGAGATCGAGCCTGGCTCCGTCCTGACCCAGCACTTCACGCCACATCCGTTCAGGCTGATCGCTCGGGAATATGCCGGAATAGGCGAGCCGAAGAACCAGCATTGCGGGAAGCAGGTCGTCCACTGCGACCATGGCCAGGACGTCATCGCCCCCGGCGTAGAGCAGCTTCCCCTTGTACAGCTCCTCCACGATGAAGCGCGCGAGATCCAGCGAGAAGGCGTTGAGCGCCGAGGATATCGCCATGTGGCGGGCCGGAGATGCCGGCCTGGGAGCTGTGACGTAATCTCGCACCGGGCCGTCGGGGAACCGGCTCTCGACTTCCGCCCGGATGTCCGGGTGCCAGATATCGAGATGACGCAGGCGATGAAGGGCGGCGGTGTCGGAGAGCCACGCCCCCATCAGGTCTCCATCCATCAGCACGAGCGCGTAGTAGGCCTCCGGCCGGTGGCCCAGGAACTCGTCGCTCCGAAGCACCCGTTCCACCGCCTCGATTTCCACGAGCCCCGCAGCATCCGCCGCGTCGCCAACCTCGTCGAGCAGAACGGGCAACCGGTGAGCCACGATACGAGCCTCGTCGTCCTCCTCACGCACGCGGCGCGCCAGGCCCGCGGGGAGCGCCGCCCGCTCGGTCACGCGGTCGAGGCGCCGCCGAAGCTCCTCTGGCACCGGCGGGCGATCCGCCCGGTCGAGCCACCGCTCGATACTCGTCGAGAGTGCGACGGTGTGTGTCGAGACGACGTAGCGGCGCAGCTCGAGGCCGGTACCCTCCGCCACGTCACGGGAGAACAGCACCGGCCACAGCCGCTTGAGAGCGCAGAGCGCGCAGAGGTGCTCCCCCTGCCGCGCCCACGAGGGACGCCGGTTCTGGAGCTGCGCCCACAGCGTACCGGTCCGCCGACGCGGCGCCAGCCACAGCTCCTTCGGGTCGAGGGCGAGCCACTCCCGCTCACCGCAGAGCGAGCAGCGATAGCCATGCTGCGGGCGCTGCTCGAACACCCGCACGGACTTGGCGGCGCCGTGGGCACGGTCCGCAAGGCCGTAGAGCGCGGGGTAGACCACGCCAGGAGTCGGCTCGTAGAATGTGGCATCGCCGACATCGACCTTCCTGGACAGCGTCTTCCACGTCACGCTCTCCAGGAAGTTCGCGGGGTCTCCCGGCGGGTGGAAGACGGACAGGGCATCTCCCAGAGCGGTGACGTCCAGTCCACCGTCTGTTGTCGAGAGCGACCACGGAACGACGGCCCAGTGCACCTCGGGGAATCCGGCAACCTGCTCCTCGGCCTGCCGGTAGCACGGCGGCGAGTCCGCCGCGACAACGTCCATGGAAGCATGGCGGACGACCTCGGCGACCGCCTGGCGCGCGCGCTCGCGCATCCAGCTCCGGGTCCGTTCCCGGATCTTCTCGGCCAGGGTGTTCGCCTCAGCATCGGGAACCACGGCGACGAGCTTGTTCGGGAGAGCGGCCGCAAAGAGAGGGTTGGCATCGCTCTCGGCGATCCGCCAGGCTTCCTCAGCGAACCACTCGCTGGGCAGGCCTTTCTCACGCTGCAACCACAGATCCACGATCGCGACTCCCCGGAGCTGCGGGTAGATCACGGCATCGGGACCAGCCTCCTCGCAGATCACCTTGATCCCCTCCCAGGCGATGCGAGAGAGCAGATGGGAACCGGCCCACAGGTCCGACGTGCTCCGTGACTGGGCGATGAACTCCTGCACTGGCCCGAAGCTCACCACCAGCAGCGCGGGCCCCCCCTCGGTGTCGGCTGCGAACGCACCGGCCAGCGACGATGTCAGGTCGAGATGCGCCCAGATCGTGTGGTCGGGGACGCGGGTGTCCGCGGGGAGCAGATCCCAGACGGCACCGAGCGGATCGCCGAGGTCCTCGCCCGGCGGAACGGCTGCGTCGATCGAGGGTCTCCCGTCCCGTGACGCTCGCGATCGCGGCCCGAAGCGCCAGAACGCCAGCGCGGTGCGCTCGTGGTCGATCTCCCCATCGGCTGTTCGGAGGACGCGCGACTGGAAGTGATCGAGGCTCACCGCCCTTATCTGCGCGGGCTGGATCTCACGGAAGCCTTCCCGCACTTCGATCCGGTCGCCCGACAGGGGGTGGATCAGCACGGGCCGCTCGTCGAAGCGCACCTGCGTCCACGCCTCGAAGGGCCCGTCGTCTCGCTGCCGCGGGAACTGCGGCCGGTCCGCCGCCGCCGCCCAGCGATCCGCCCGACGGGCGACGTCGATGAGCCGGGACGGAACGCCCCCGGGAAACAGGGCTTGCCGCAGCGCGCGCACCGTGCCACCCTCGTGGCCCGCCGGATCGCGGAAGAGTACCAGGGCCTTCTCCGCGGGATCGTGCGTCCATGCGACGAGCTTGGCCATCCATCGTTCATCGCGCTGATGCCGATCGCTCATCGCACCCCTCCTACACGCGCTGAAGATCTCGCCGGGACTCCAGGACCTGGTGGACTTCCCGCCAAACGACCAGCTGCTGCTCCACGAGGGGTCGATGTCCAGGCGGGAGCTTCCGGGCCAGCGAGTCCGGCAGACCGCACGGCACGTGGACGATGAGGCCGACATAGCCGCGCGCATCGCGCGCGACCTTGAATCGAAGTTGGTTCGCGATTCTCTCGGTCTGCTTCAGCATCCCGCGGCCCGGCCTCGACCACTGAAGTACTCCATGGTTGGTCACCGGATACGCGAGGACGTGTCGGTTCTCGAACACCGGATTCGTCGCGTCACGGTTCTGGCCGAACGGAAACTGCGTCCGCAGTGCGATCTTGACTTCCGCGAGCGCCCTCATCGTCTCTTCCCACGATGGCTTCGGCACGGTTCGCCAGAGCAGCAGCCCGCGCTCGTCGCTTCCGAGCGCGTGGGGCCAGTCGAGCTCGAGGCAGTCACGTAGCCGTCTCGTAACCTGACCGAGAAACGGCTCCCCTCCAGGGAGATCTTCGACTCCCTTGATCTCGTCGGCCTCCAGGTCCAGCGACCCCCAACCGTTGCGGGATCGACCGCCGACGGTCCCGAACCACGCCATCAGCTGCAAGGTGCCCGCGATGTCGTCGCGCAGCGTCTCCGGGTACGCGAGCACGAGGTCGGCCTGAGCCCCGGCCTCCACCGCGGGAGGCGCCTTGAGTCTCGTCCCGATCCCTGTCTGGAACGAGAGCGGACCGTATCCGAGGTAGAGATGGGCGCCCACCTGGCGGCCTCCCTGGCCTACCTCGGGGTGCCGAACGGGGGGATCGCTGGGCCAGCGCTCCAGCCGCCCGCGAGTCCAGCTCTCGAGCCGGAGGCGCACTCGGCTCTGATACGCCCAGGCGCGCCCGTTCTCGGCCGTGAGCCAGGCGTGGCCGAAGAGCCGCCCCTCCTCCTCTCGGAGCCGACGATGGTCGTACCCGCACCGGCGTGCTGCGAAGACCCGCCACCAGGCGCGGAGCAATGCCTTCAGAGGCGGCGTCCGCCAGCCGCCCACCTGGTGGGCGTCCCCGAGGAACGCGGGCGTGATGAAGCGCAGACCGATCCGTTGCTGGATCATCTTCTCTGATCCTCCTCTCCCGCCACTATCTCCACCGAGAACTGCCCGAACCCCAGCGACGTCGCCTTGCCGGCATGCAGCACGGCGCCGGCCGCGAGGAGCGCCGAGACCGCGGGGCCGGCGCCGACGACCTCGGCGTCGCCCAGCAGGCCTCCGAGCGCGATCCTGCGCTCCTGGCGGCGGGAGAACCTGTGGGCCTCCACCCAGCGCATCCGGGCGCGGGCGACCGTGAGGCCGGAAGCCTCGGCCGCCGCGTCCGGCCACGGTGCGGGCCACGGCAGCCCCGCATGGTAATGACCGAGCGCGGCGATCCGCATCCCGAGGTCGCGCACGAGCGCGACGGGATCGAACGTCGTCACGTAGCGCCCCGCCCGCCTGAGCCGCAGCGGCGTGAGCAGTCTCAGCCGCAAGGCTCTCCCCGGCTCCCTCGACATCGAGGCGACGTCGTGGATGCCCGCCCACGCGGTATCCGCCCATCCTTCGAGCGTTCCGCGAACCCGGTGCCGGCCGATCCCGCGCCGGACCGCTCCGGCAAGCGCCCGCGTCAGCTGTCCGATGAGCTCGCCGGAAGGGTCGATGACGGCCAGGCCGATCTCCAGATCGTCGCCGGGGTCGAGCCGACGCGGGCGCCACGGCGCCGTGTCGAGCGCCAGCGGACCCGGGATTCGCGCCAGCCTGGCCATCGGCGCGTTCGACGGCCGCCCCGGGGCGCTCTCCAGCACCCGCGGATACGCGCACTCGGGCCGCCGCGGGCACTCGCTGCAGAGTCCAGGCGGCACCGTGCAGACCTCCGCCTTGAGCGCGGGCCCGATCACCGAATGCCACAGCGCTCCGCTGAACGCCGGCAGGTCGAGGCCTGCCTCCACTCGAAACCGGAGGCGCCGCCGACGGACCGGCAACGCCGCCAGGTACTCCGCCAGCGGGATCGAGTTCCATCGCATGCGCCACCTATCCCCGAACCCGTCGCTTCCGCGATGGACGCGGGACGGGAGGCGCGGGCGGAGCGGCGCTGAACCCCCGCTCGCGCGGCCCGCGCCGTGAGGACCACCCCGTCATCCCGGAGCCGCCGCTCCGGGGCTCGCGCGTCCGGCGGCACGAGCCCGACACTACCCCCGAGCGCCCGCAGCGGGCGGCGAACCAAGCTTGACGTGGTGGGCACGCAAGCCTGTTCATGCAGGCCGGGCGACGATGCGCACGAGGGGAGGCGGGAGACCGAGCCCACGACGGCGCTTGTCGTCGGCGGTGCGCGGCGCCTCAGTGATGGAATACGCCGCGGCGCGCGGGCCCGGCCCGCCGAGCGTGTCGCGCAGCGCCCGGTTGACCTTGCTGCGCGTCTGCTCCAGCCATTCACGGAATTCCTCCACCTTCTCGCTCGCGATTCCGGTCGTCCGGCCATCGCGATCCACCGGAGCCCCTCGGAGCGCCTCGTACAGCGCGACCAGCTCGGCGCGCCGGTCGTGCACGTCGTCCTCGGCGAGCTGACAGCTCGAGCATCGCCCGCCGGCGCGGCAGGCCTGACGCCGGCATCGCGACCGTGCGAGCACGTAGAAGTGATAGAGCGCGAACTGCTGGGCGGCGAGCGTCAGACACGCGGGGCCGATCCTGATCTCCCGCCGCGTCGAATCGAGCGTTAGAGGATCGAGCCTGAGGCAGCCGGAGGCCTCGGCCTCGACTTCAGCCGCCACGTTGGCGAGGCTGAGCCCGCTGAGCCCGAGATGCCGGACGGCCGGGCCGAGCCGGACGAGCGGCAGCTCCGCCAGCGTCACCTGGGCGCGGCTCGCGTCGACGACGCCTTCAGGTCGTCGAACCAGCCGGGAACGCCTCGGGGGGAAGAAAAAATCCGGCACGTGCTCCCAGGGGGGCGACACGAGCACGTGGTAGAGACGGTCATGGGGACCGCCGTGCAGCTGCAGAGCGGTCGCCAGCAGCGCCCCCATCGTCTTGCGTCCGCCCGCCAGCGAACAGTGCAGAACAGTCTCCGGCGTACTGAGCCGCTGCACGAGGGCCGCGAGCTGCTCGCCGACCGCATCGCTGTGGGCCGTGGTCACGATGTCGTCGAGCGGCTCGCCGTCCGTGTCCGTGAAGACGTGCACGTTCTCCGGAGGACAGCGGAACGCCGCGGGAGGCAGCCGGAGATCGCGGCGCAGCTCCGACAGCGCGCCCCGCGGACCCAGCAGCGCAGCCGTCACCCGCACGGCGCCTTCCCGCGTGGTCGCTATGTGCAGCTCCTCCGGAACGACACGCGGTCGGCTCCGGACAGCGAGGGCGTACAGAGTCTCCGTGACCACCGCCGGCGAGAGCCCGACCGCGCACAGCGCCATCGCGCGCCGGGCGGCCGCACCTTTCTGGCGAGAACCAGACGCATGGTCATGGCTCACGAGGAGCGGCCGATGCCGCCCGGAGCCGGAAGGCATGGGCGGCATTCTTACCCGCAATGTATACATTGCGCAAGATCGGCGGTCCCTCCCATTGGAGCCCGCGACGCATTTGCCCGGCCGCACTCACCGTCTCATCCGGTCGCGACAGGGGTGGTCACACCACGACGGCGGGCTGATGGCTCAGAGCCGGGACCGCCGGATCAGCGGGGGGGCGTTCGAGCCCGGAGGGACGGGGCTGGCCCGGCGGCGGTGCCGCGACGGGCCACAAGGCCCGGAGGACGAGGAAGGGCTACTCCCGACAGCGGGCGGCGGCGAGGTGGGAGCCCGCTCTGGGCTCGAGCCGGGCGTACTCGCGGCAGACGGCCTCCACGACGCAGGGCCAGCGGTGCCGGGCCGCCCACCTCACGCCCTCCCGGCCGAGCCGCCACCTCAGCGCGGCGTCGCCGAGCAGGCGCTCGAGGCTGCCGGCCAGCGCGGCGGCGTCTCCGTCGGGGACCAGCACGCCCGTCACGCCGTCGAGCACGGTCGTCGCCAGCCCGCCCACGCGCGTGGCGAGCACGGGGCTGCCGCAGGCCATCGCCTCCAGCGCGACCATCCCGAACGACTCGTAGTACGACGGCAGCACGGTGACGTCCGCCGCGACGTAGTAGTCGCGGAGCCGGTCCTGGGGCTGCGCGCCGACGAAGCTCACCGCCGCCCCGAGACCGAGCGCCTCGGCGCGCCGGCGGATCTCGGCCTCGTGGCCGTCGAGCGGCTCGTCGGCCTCGCCGCCGACCACGAGCAGGCGGAGCCCGAGCGCGCGGAGCCGGGCGACGGCGTCGAGCAGCGTGTCGAGCCCCTTGATGGGCGCGATCCGGCCCACGTACAGCGCGAGCGGCCGGTCGTCGAGCCCGAGCGCCGCGCGGGCCGCGTCGCGGTCGCCGGGGCGGAAGAGCTCCGTGTCGACCCCGCAGGGGATCACCGCCACGCGCCCCGGCGACGCGCCGTGCGCGGCGAGGTGGGCTCGCTCGACCTCCGAGGCCGCGACGACGAGGTCGGCCTCGTCGACGAGCCGCGCCTCCTCCGCCAGCCGCACGCCGGGCTCTCGCTGGTCGGGTGTCCGCGCGACGTCGTTCTTCAGGCGGCCGAGCGTGTGGAACATCTGGACGAGCGGCACGCCCCAGCGCCGGCGCAGCGCCAGCCCGACCACTCCCGACAGCCAGTAGTGGGCGTGGACCAGGTCGTAGTCGACGCCGCGGGCGATGCGCCAGCCCTCGACGCCGTCCAGGAACTCGTCGAGGTGCTCGTGCACGCGCTCGCGCGCCAGCGGCGCCTCGGGGCCCGCCGGCAGGTGCACGACGCGGACGGCGTCCGCCACGTCGACCACGCGCGGGATCGCCGGGTTCTGGGAGCGCGTGAAGATGTCGACCGCGAACCCCATCCTGCCGAGCTCGCGCGACAGCTCCCGCACGTACACGTTCATGCCGCCCGTCTCCTTGCCGCCCAGCGCGGCGAGCGGGCACGTGTGCACGCTGAGCATCGCGACGGTGAGCCGCGCGGCGCTACGCACGGGGCGCTCCGGCGGGCGCGATCGACACGCGGCAGACGTCCTCCGGCGACGGGCCGAAGTCGTACTTGTACCGCTCCTCGCCGCGCAGGAAGTCGAACCGGCGCTTGCCGCGCGCGATCGCGTCCCGGACGAGGTGGCCGAGGAGCACGAGGCCCGGCGAGAGGGCCGCGTGGTCGGGGTGGAAGCCCGAGTTGTAGAGGCCGACGGTGCCGTCCCACTCGAGCGTGATGAACGACGCGAGCGGCCCCGCCGGCGCGTCGAGGAACCAGATCCGCGCCATGCCGGCGTCGGCCAGCGCGGGGCAGACCGCGCGGAAGAACGACTCCATGCGCGCGTCCATGAAGCGCGCCTTGCCGGTCCGCGACCGCCGGTGGAGGTCGAGGAAGTCGCCCAGGCGCGCCTCCACGTCGGCGCGCGTCGCGACGGCGACGGGGCGGGCGTCGGGCGCCTCGCGCGCCACGCGCCGCATCTTGCGGTTCAGCTCGTGCCGCTGCTTGCCGTCGAGCGACTGGAGATAGTCCTCCCACGTGGCGGGCAGCGCGAGGACGGGACACCGCTCCTCGACGTCGACGCTCGCGGCGAGCCCGAAGGCGCCGGCGAGCGCCGGCATCGCGGTGACCGTCGGCGAGGCGGCGGGGACGGCGTGGAGCGTCCACGGGGCGGCCGACGCGGCGCGCGCACCGAGCAGCGCCGCCCACGCCTCCTCCTCGCGCCCCGCCACCGCGACGAGGTCGAGGTAGTCCGAGACGTCGGCGCCGCCCAGCATCTGCCAGCCGCTCCGCTCGGCCTCGTGTAGCGGCAGCAGCGCGATCGGCTCGCCGCCGTCCTCGACGCGCCACACCTCGAGCCGGCGCCCCTGCGCGAAGACGCGGACCCACTCGGCCTGCCACGTCCACGTCGTGAACGGAGAGCGCAGGCGGCTGCGGGCGTGCAGGGCGCCCCAGGCGGCGGCGCCGACCGCCTGCAGGCGTTCGTGGACGGCGACCTTCACAGGGACGGGTCGGAGTCCGACCGGTCGGCCCCGGCCTCCGCGTCGCCGCCGTCCGCCTCGCCGGCGGACTCGGCCACGGCCTCCTCCACCGCCTCGTCGAAGTCGTCGCCGAGGTCGTCGCCCAGCTCCCGCCCCATCTTCTTCATGAAGCGGGCGACGCTGGCGGGGTCGTTCTCGTCGAGGTCACCGAAGCTCGCGGAGTCGGCCAGCGCGTCGAGGCGGGCCTCCTCCGACTTGATGGTCGCGAACCGGGACATCAGCCGCGTCAGGGCGGCGCCGCCGCAGCGGGGACATCGGGGCGACTCGGCGGAGGGCCGGAGGACGAGCAGGCTCACGACGCGGCGGCACTCGTAGCACTCGTACTCGTAGATCGGCATGCAGACGGAATTCTAGCACCGGGCCCGGGCAGTGTCTCGATGGCGGCCGGCGTGACCCGACGGTGTCAGCCCGGCGGACACGTGGCACGGCGGGCCCGTCGACAACCGTGCGCTGGCCAAGGCGTTCCGGGCCGCGGCACCCTTCTTGCTCGATCCGCCCGTGCCAGCGTGGACGCCCGGGGAGGCCCAGCGGAATGGACGACGCGGACGAGGTCCGGCCCGCCGACGAGCGGCTGCTGATCGAGGCGGTCGTCAGCCTCGCCCGCACGCTGCGCGACGAGCGCGACCGCCTGGCCGAGCGCCTGCGCGAGGTCGAGAGCGAGCTGACGTCGCTCAACGCCCGGCTCGACGTCCAGCGAGACGCCCCCCAGGACACGCCCTAGGCGCCGCGCGCGCGCTCGAAGATCTGCTCCATCCGCTGCACCGCGCGGTCCCAGTCGTACGCCGTCGTGACGTGACGCCGGCCCGCCTCGGCGATCGTCCGGCGGAGCGCCTCGTCGCCGGCGAGCCGCGCCAGCCGCGCGGCCAGGTCGTCCACGTCGCGCCGCCGCGCCACCAGCGCGGTCTCCCCGTCGCGCGCGTAGTCGCGGCAGCCGCCGTTGTCGTACGTCACCAGCGCCGCCCCGCACGCCATCGCCTCCATCGGCGGCATACCGAGGCCCTCGTCCCACGACGGGCACAGGTAGATGTCGCAGCTCGAGTAGAGCCAGGCGAGCCGCTCCTGGGGCGGGTCGCGGTGGAACTCGTCGTACGGCACCGCCCCCCGCGGCGCCTTGACCCCGAAGCCGACGAGGAACAGCGACGGGACCGAGCGCCGCGCCCGCCTCACCGCCTCCACCCCTTCCGCGACGCCCTTCCAGGGATAGTCGTGGTGGAGCATGAGCACGCGCGGCCGGGACGTCGACACCGGCGCCGCGACCGGATGGAACAGCGCGGGATCCACGGGCGTCACCAGCACCTCGGCGTCGGCGTCGAAGCGCTCGCGCAGCACGTCGTGCAGCCACGTCGAGATCACGATCTTCGCGAGCGGCAGCCGGTACGTCTCGTCCACGAGCTCGGGCGCGCCGTGGTAGAGGCTCTCGTCGTGCTGGACCAGGTAGAGCTTCGCGCCGCAGCGCGGGGGCGCCTGCGCCACCACCGGGGCCGACTGCCAGGCGGTCGCGACGACGACGTCGGCGTCGGGCAGCGTCGCGGGGGACCAGCGCGCCACCCAGCGCACGCGCGGCCGGAAGCCGGGGATCCACGCGGGCCCGGCGCGCGCCAGCGCCCGGCGCAGCGCCGACAGGCGGCCGCGCGCCGGCACGACCAGCTCCACGCGGTGGCCGCGGGCGGCCAGGCGGTCGGCGTACGTGAGGATGGCCCGCACGCCTCCCGCGATGCGCAGGTGCGGGCAGAGGAACGTGATCCGCACGCGGTCAGATCGCCATGGACACCTGGCCGGTGCGCCGGTAGGCGGCGGGGTCGAGCGGCACGTTGATGCACCACACCTCGCCGGACGCGAGCGCCCGCTCGAGCGCGGGGCCGATGTCCTCGGGGCGGGTCACGAGCGCGCCGCGGCCGCCGAGCGCCTCGACCATCAGGTCGTAGCGCGTCGTCGGGAGCGACGTGGCCACCGCGCGCTCCTCCCCGAAGAACGACCGCTGCGGGTTCCGGATCTGGCCCCAGCCGCCGTCGTTGCCGACGATGCAGGTGATCGGCAGGCCGAACCGGACGGCGGTCTCCATCTCCATCCCGTTGAGCCCGAAGGCCCCGTCGCCGGCGATCAGCAGCACCGGCTGGTCGGGGTGCAGCAGCTTCGCCGCGATGGCGAACGACGGGCCGACACCGAGGCAGCCGAACGGCCCGGGGTCGAGCCACTGCCCCGGCCGGTGGAGCGGCACGACCTTCGACGCGCAGCCGACGACGTCGCCGCCGTCGCCGACGACGATCGTCTCCGGCGTCACGACGCGCGCGATCTCCGCCGCCCAGCGGTAATGCGACACGGGCACCTGCGACGACGCGCACTGCTCGGCGAGCGCCTCGCGCGCGCGCCGCTCGCGGTCGGCGACCTCGCGGCGCCAGGCGTGCCAGCGGGCGGCGACGCCGCGCGGCAGCGCGTCGCGCGCCTGCTCGAGGCTCCGGCCGATGTGCGCGGCGAGCCCGACCTCGATCGGGCGGTTGCGCCCCAGCTCGGCGCCGTCGCAGTCGATCATGCACACGCGCGCGTCCTCGGCGAACGTCGGCGGGCGGCCGTAGCCGAGGCGGAAGTCGAGCGGCGCGCCCAGCACGAGCACGACGTCGGCCCGCGAGAGCGCGAAGCCGCGCGCGTGGGAGAACACCAGCGGGTGGTCCGACGGCAGGCAGCCGCGGCCCGCGCCGTTCATGAACACGGGCACGCCGGCGGCCTCGGCGAACGCGGCGAGCGGCTTGGCGGCGTCGTCCCAGTAGACGCCGCCGCCCGCCATGACGACCGGGCGCTCGGCGCGCGCCAGCAGCGCGGCGAGCCGGCCGACCTCCTCGGGATCCGGCAGCGCCGGCGCCCGGTGCACGTAGCCGCGCGGGATCGGCGCCAGCCGGTCCTCCACGCGGTTCAGCAGGAGGTCGACGGGGATCTCGACGAACACGGGCCCGGGACGGCCGGTGAGCGCCGTCCGGATCGCGGTCGTGAGCACCTCGGGGATCTGCCGGGTCTCGACGACCGACCACGCGCCCTTCGTGATCGGGCGGAGCAGCGCCACCTGCTCCATCTCCTGGAGCGCGCCGAGCCCCCGGAGCCCGAGCGGCGCCGCGCCGCCGATCAGCAGCAGCGGCACCCGGGCGGAGTGCGCGTTCGCGACGCCCGTCACGGCGTCGGTCACGCCCGGCCCGGCGGTGACGATCGCCACGCCGAGACCGCGCGTCAGCCGCGCGCAGGCGTCGGCGGCGTGGGCCGCGGCCTGCTCGTGGCGGACGTCGATGACGCGGATGCCCTCGGTGAGGCAGCCGTCGTAGATCGGCAGCACGTGGCCGCCGCACAGCGTGAACACGTGCCGGACGCCCGCCTGCGCGAGGACCCGCGCGACCAGCTCGCCGCCGCTCAGATCTGCCATGGCCCGCTCCCCGCGCGGCGCGCCGCCGCCCCGCGCGTCACCAGAACTTCTCCCACCTGACGGCCCGGCGCGCGAGCCCGCGGCGCATCAGCGCCTCCCGCACGCGGTCGATCATCGCCCCGCCGCCCGACACGTACGCCACCAGGCCCTCGACGGACGGCGCGAGCCGCTCGACCACGGCCTCGGCGGCGCCGCGGGCGCCGGACCAGCCGGGCGGCGCCTCGTCCACGACGGGATGATACGAGAAGCCCGGGTAGCGGCGCGCGAGCGAGCGGAACTCCGCGTCGTAGGCGAGCCGGTCCGGGGTCCGCGCCCGGTAGACCAGGGCCGTCGGCCGCCCGAAGCCCGTGTCGTACAGCTCGGCGAGGATCGCGCGCACGGGCACGATGCCGATCTCCTCCGCCACGAAGAGCGGCCTGCGCCCGTCGGCCCGCGAGTAGATGAACCCGCCCAGCGGCCCCTTGAACGTCACGGCGTCGCCCGGCGCGAGCCCGGCGAACCACCGCGAGCCGATGCCGCCCGGCGCCACGTCGGCGCACAGCGTGATCGTCGAGGGCCGCAGCGGCGTCGAGGCGATCGAGTAGGCGCGCACGGTCTTCGGTCCGAAGGGCACCGAGACCCACTGCCCGGCCTCGAAGGCGAGGGCCGGCGGCTCCTCCATGCGGAGGTCGGCCTCGAGGATCTCCGTGGTCAGCCGCCGGACGGCGGCGACGTGCGCGCGGCACGCCACCGCGGGATGGCGCGGGCGCGGCTCGACGGGTGCGGCCGCCGCCGGCCCGGTCGCGGGCGTCATGGTCAGCGGGCGCGGAAGCGCGGGAGGATCTCGGCGGCGATCGTCTCGAGCTGCTCGCGCTCCTGCGGCGGATCGCAGATCGCGTTCAGGAGGAAGTGGCGACAGCCGGCGGCGCGGAAGCGCTCGAGCTGCTCGGCGCACTGCTCCGGGGTCCCGATGACGCCGTACTTCTCCGCCAGCGGCCCGAAGTCCTGGGCGTAGCGCCGGCTCAGCCGCGCCACCCACGCCTCGCGCGCGCGCTCGTAGTCGCGGCCGACGGTGATGAACGTCAGGTGCGCGGTGGCGAAGCCGTCGAGCGAGCGGCCGGCCGCCGCCGCGGCGGCGCGGATCTTCTCGAGGCTCCGGGCGTAGCGCTCCGGCGTGACGACGTAGGACACCCAGCCGTCGCCCTGGCGTCCGGCGCGCGCGAGCGCGGCGTCGGAGCGGCCGCCGACCCAGATGGGCGGCCCGCCGGGCTGGACCGGCTTCGGGTCGATCGAGACGTTCTCGAACGACGTGAAGCGGCCCTTGAACGTGGCCGGCGTGTGGCGCCAGAGCGCCCGGACCACGTCGATGGCCTCGGTGACGCGGGCGCCGCGCTCCCGGTGCGGCACCCCGCACGCCTCGAACTCCTTCGGGTTCTCGCCGCCCACGCCGACGCCGAAGACGAGCCGGCCGCCGGACAGCGCGTCGAGCGTGGAGGTGACCTTCGCGGCCACCGCCGGGGCGCGCAGCGCCAGCAGGTAGACGGCGGTGCCGAGACGGATCCGCTCCGTGATCGAGGCGTAGGAGGCGAGCAGCGTGAGCGACTCGTAGAGCGGCAGGTTGAAGGACACGTGGTCGCCGCACCACACCGAGTCGAAGCCGAGCGCCTCCACCCGCCGCACGAGCTCGAACTGCTCCCGCGGCGGGTGCAGGGACAGGAACGCGCCGAACGACGTCACCGGGGGAAGGCGTCCCGCACGCCGCCGTCGACCGTGATCGCGCAGCCCGTGGTCTTCGCCGAGCGGTCGGAGGCGAGGAACAGCACGGCCTCGGCGACGTCCTCGGGCAGCACGCGCACGCCGAGGAGGTTGCGGCGCCGGTAGAAGTCCTCCAGCTCCTCGACGGCGATGCCCTGCGCCGCCGCCCGCTGCCGGCGCACCTCCTCCGACCACAGGCGCGAGTCCTGGAAGACCGCGTCGGGGTGGACGAGGTTCGAGCGGATGCCGTGGGGCGCGCCCTCGAGGGCGAGGACCTTGGCGAGCTGGGCCTCCGCCGCCTTCGCCGCCGAGTACGCCGCGAAGTCCTTGCCGGGCGCCATCACGTTCTTGGTCGCCACGAACACGAGCGCGCCCCCGAGCCCCTGCCGCACCAGCACCCGCATCGCCTCGCGCGCGACGAGGAAGTGGCCCGTGGAGTTCACGGCGAACGACCGCTCCCAGTCGGCGAGGCTCATGTCGACGACCGGGGCCGAGTGCGCCACGCCGGCGTTCGACACCAGGATGTCGAGGCCGCCGTAGGCGAGCACGCACTCCTCGAAGGCCGCGCGCACGGACGCCTCGCTGGTGACGTCCATGGCCAGGCCGAGGGCGCGGCCGGCGCCGGCCGCCGCCGCGATCTCGTCCGCGGTGCGGCGGGCGCCGTCGGCGTCGACGTCGCCCACGACGACGTGGGCGCCCTCCGCCGCCAGCCGCCGGGCGACCGCGCGGCCGATGCCGGAGGCGCCGCCGGTGACGAGGGCGATCCGGCGCGCCAGCTCCTTCTCCGGCGGCGCCAGCGTCAGCTTGTAGAGTTCGAGCGGCCAGTACTCGACGTCGAAGGCGTCCCGGGCCGACAGCGACACGTAGCCGCCGAAGAGCGTGGCCTGCCCGATCACGTCGATGGTGTGGTGGTAGATGTCGCTCACGATGCCGGCCGTGCGGCGGTCCTTCCCCGCGGCGAACATGCCGAGCCCGGGGACGAGCACGACCCGCGGCATCGCGTCGAGCAGCCGGGCCCCCTCGAACCGGTGCGCTTCGAAGTACGCGGTGTAGGAGCGCGCGAACTCCGCGATCGCGCGCTCGACGGCCGCCGTGGTCGCGGCGGCGTCGCCGGGCGCGTCCAGCGGCACGAAGCACGGCAGCCGCTTGGTGAAGATCGTGTGGTCGGGCGTCGCCGGCCCCACCTGCGACACCGCCGGCGCGTCCGCCGACGACACGAACTCCGTCACCCGCGGGGCGTCGTCGAACGTGACGATCACGCGGCGCTCCGCGCCCAGGAGCCCGCGCAGGCGGGGCGCGACGGCGACGGCCACCTCCCGGCGGCGCGCGGGATCGGCGACCGGCACGCGCGGGCCGCCGAAGAGCACGCGTCCCCGGCGGCGCTCGGCGATCGCGTCCTCCGCGCGGCTGATCAGCTCGATGGTCGCCTCGTAGGCCTCGCGCACGGTGGCGCCCCACGTGATCGTCCCGTGCTTCTCGAGCACGACGGCCTTCGCCTGCGGCTGGGCCTCGATCGCCGCCGCGACGTCGCGGGAGATCGAGAAGCCGGGCCGCCGGTACTGGAGCGCGATCACGTCCTTGCCGTAGACGGACGGCAGCACGTCGCGCGCGCGGTCGTTGTTGGTGAGCGACACGATCGCGTCGGCGTGCGTGTGGATGACGGCGAAGGCGGGCAGGAACCCGTGCAGCAGGGTCTCGATCGACGGGCGCGGCCCGCCCGGCTCCTGCAGGGCCCGCGCGAGGTAGTCGACCATCTCCTGGTCGCCCATGTCCTGGCGCTCGAGCAGCGCGAGGATGTCGTCCATGCGGACGCCGGGAAAGTCCGTGCGCGCGATCGACTTCAGGTCCGAGCCGCTGCCCTTGACGCGGAGCACGTCGACGGCGCGCCCGCGGTGATCGCGCTCCGCGCGCTTGATGGAGGTGTTGCCCCCGCCCCAGACGACGAGCGAGGTCTCGGCGCCGACGAGGCGGGAGGCGTAGACGAGCAGGTCGAGGTCGGAGAGGCCGGACGCCTCGGCGTCGTTCCACCGCGAGCGCATCGCGCTCACGATACCACGAACGAGGCGGCGGGCCGTCCGGCGCCCGCCGCCCGCCGGTTCGGGCCGCGCGCCTCAGGGCAGGTCGCGGGCGCCGAAGATCGTCCCGCACTGCTGCTTCGTCCGGTATGCGCCGTAGCCGGCGCCGACCGCCGCGCCCGCGAGGCCGCCGATCAGCGCGCCCTTGCCCGCGCCGTCCCCGCCGTCGGCGACGGCGCCGCCCGCGGCGCCGAGGCCGGCCCCGATCAGCGTGCCGAGGAGCCCGGGCTTCGCGATCCGCCACGCGCGCTCGCCGCCCGTCTCGCAGTCGGCCGCCGCGCGCGGGGCCGGCGCGGCCGCCGCCGTCCGGACCGTGGCCGCCGGGGCCGGCGTCGTCGTGACCGCGGTCTGGCGCGCGCTCGCCCGCCGCACGGGCGCCAGCGCGGCGGGCCGGGCCGTCGCGGCAACCGCGCGAGCCGGCGCCGGCTCCGGCCTCGCCGCCGCGTCGGGCTCCGTGGAGCCGGCCGGGCGCAGCACGTACGCGGTCGTCAGGCCGGTCAGGAGCGCGGTGGTGAATACGACCGCCATCCCGATCGTCGCGAGCTTCCACCGGTTCACCATGGCTCGTCCTCCTGCCTCTCCGACGCCGCCGGCGCCGCCGCTATTCGATCCGGCCGACGCCCCGCTGAGCCGCCCGCGTGGCCGCCGGCACCGCGCTCGTCCGGGCGGCCGCCTCCCCGGGCCACGCGGGGTCCGACGGGCGCGGCGCGCACCGCGTGCAGGGCGTGCCGGGGCAAGCGCCGCGAGTGGACGCCGACCGCGCTCCGACCGTACCCTTGTCGCCGGGACGAGGCCGCGAGCCCTCCACCGGGGGCGGCCGGGCGGCGCGTCGTCGCGCGGGGCGCGAGCCACGACGACGCCGGCTCGCTGCCGGCGACGCCCCGGCGCCGGGACCGGTGCGACGGCGCGGCGGTTCGGCCCGCGTCTCGACACCACCGCGCCGGCATTCGCTGCGCGACGTCGGAGGACCTGGGAGGCCGATGAGCATGAGCGCGCCGATCAACGACCTGATGATGAAGTACCCGCTCACCCTCACGCACTTCTTCGAGCGGACGCGCCGGCTGTTCCCGAAGAAGATGCTGGCCACGCGCGTCCCCGGCCGGGGGCTGGAGCGGACGACCTACGCCGACTTCGCCGACCGCACGGCGCGGCTGGCCGGCGCGCTGCGCTCGCTCGGCGTCAGGAAGGGCGACCGGGTCGGCACGTTCGCGTGGAACTCGCACCGGCACCTGGAGGTCTACTTCGCCGCGCCGCTGATGGGCGCCGTGCTCCACACCGTCAACATCCGGCTCTCGGCGCAGGACATCACCTACATCGTCAACCACGCCGAGGACCGCGTGCTGATCGTCGACGCCTCCTGCTGGCCCCTCCTCGAGCCCATCCGCGGGGCGCTCCGCAGCGTGCAGCACGTGATCGTCATGCGGGACACGCCGGGCGCGGAGGTCCCCGACGGCGCCCTCGACTACGAGGAGCTGCTGCGGACGGCGACGCCGGTCGCGGACTGGCCGGCGCTGGACGAGACCGACGCCGCCGGCATGTGCTACACGTCCGGCACGACCGGCAGCCCGAAGGGCGCCGTCTACACCCACCGCGCGATCTTCCTGCACGCGATGGCGTCGTCGATGACCGACGTCCTCGGCATCTCCGAGCGCGACGTGATCCTCCACATCGTGCCGATGTTCCACGCCAACGCCTGGTGCGTGCCGTTCGCCGGCGTGCTCAACGGCGCCACCCAGATCTTCGGCGGCCCGAGCCCGCAGCCCCGCGACATCATCGAGATCGTCCACCACGAGCGGGTGACCGTCGTCGGCGCCGTGCCGACGGTGTGGATCGCCATCGACGCCATCCTCGAGCAGGAGCCGCAGTGGGACATCTCGTCGATCCGCTGCATCCCGATCGGCGGCTCGGCGGCGCCGCGGGCGCTCATCGAGAAGTTCGACAAGAAGTACGGCGCGTTCATGCTGCACGCCTGGGGCATGACCGAGATGACGCCGCTCGGCACCGTGTGCCGGGTGAAGTCGTCGCTGGAGTCGCTGCCCGAGGACGAGCGGTACGCCTACCGCGCCAAGCAGGGCTACCCCGTCGCCGGCGTCGAGCTGCGCATCGTGGACGACGCCGGGCGGGAGCAGCCGTGGGACGGCCAGTCGATGGGCGAGATCCAGGTCCGCGGCCCCTGGGTCATCCGGTCCTACTACGACAACCCCGAGGCCGCCGACCGGTTCACCGCCGACGGCTGGTTCCGCACCGGCGACGTGGCCGTCATCGACCCCGAGGGCTACGTCCAGATCACCGACCGCACGAAGGACCTCATCAAGTCCGGCGGCGAGTGGATCTCGTCGATCGACGTCGAGACCATGATCATGGGCCACCCGAAGGTGCTGGAGGCGGCCGTCATCGCGGTGCCGCATCCCCGCTGGGTCGAGCGCCCGCTCGCCTGCGTCGTCCCCAAGCCGGGGGTGTCGCTCGACCCCGCCGAGATCGTCGACTGGCTCAGGCCCAAGCTCGCCAAGTGGGCCCTGCCCGACGAGGTGGTCCTGATCGACGCCGTCCCCAAGACCAGCGTCGGCAAGTTCGACAAGAAGGTCCTGCGGGAGCGCTTCAAGGCCTGGCGGCCGAAGGACGCGTGAGCCGCGCCGCCCGGCGGCGACCCGTTGGCTTGACACCGGGGGGAAGCCCCTCTACTCTCCGCCCCACGAGCCGTCCGGCGTGTCCGTCCCTGGCCGCTCCGTTCCCGAGCAAGAGGAGGCGCCCATGGAACGCTCCAGTCGTCGTGACTTCCTCGCCACCACCGCCCTGACGGGCCTCGCCGGGATCCTGGCGACGGGCATCCCGCCGGCCAGGGGCCAGCAGCGCGAGATCTCGTACCTCTGCTGGAACAACTTCGCCCCGGCGTCCGACCGCAAGCTCGCCGCGATCGGGCAGCGCTTCACGAAGGACACCGGCATCAAGATCAAGATCGACCACATCGCCCACGCCCAGCAGGCGGCGAAGTACGCCTCGGAGGTCCAGAGCCAGGCGGGCCACGACCTCGTCGAGATGCGGATGCACTTCCCGTGGCTCTACGAGACCCAGCTCGTCGACGTCTCGGACGTCGTCGCCGATCTCGAGAGGCAGTACGGCAAGGCCCTCTCCTCGGCGTACGAGACGGCCCAGGTGAAGGGCGTGTGGCGCGCGGTGCCGCAGTACCACCTGTTCTTCGTCGCGACCTACCGGGAGGACCTGTTCAAGAAGGCGAGCCTCAAGATCCCCGACACCTGGGAAGAGCTCTACACGGTGGGCAAGGAGCTGAAGAAGATGGGGCACCCGGTCGGGATCCCCATCAGCCAGAACTACGACTCGATCTCCACGGCGGGCCCGGTGCTCTGGTCGCTGGGCGGGATGGAGATCGACAGGGACGGCAAGACGGTCAGGATCAACTCCCCGGCCACCGAGCAGATGATCGAGTGGTACAAGAAGATGTACCGCGACTGCATGGAGCCCGAGGTCCTGTCGTGGACCGACTCCAGCAACAACGACTCGATCGCGGCCGGCAAGGCGGGCTGGATCCACAACCCCGTCAGCGCCTACCTCACGGCCCGCAACCGCAAGATGGTCACCGCGGACGGCATCAACCACCACCGGAGCCTCGCCGGCCCCGCCGGCCGCCACGAGACCGACGTGCCCCGGCACATCGGCATCTGGAAGTTCTCGAAGAACGTCGAGCCGGCCAAGGAGTGGATCCGCTACCTGCTGGGCAAGCGCGAGGTCTACGACGAGTACATCATGTCGGGCGACGCCTTCCTGCTGCCGGTGTACGACCGGCTGCAGGATCACCCCGTTCTCAAGACCGACCCCAAGTTCGCGGCGCTGAAGGCCGAGGGCGTCCAGTTCCACTGCTACGGCTGGCCGGCGCCGCCGAGCGACAAGGTGCAGCGCATCACCAACGAGTTCATCCTGCCGAACATGATCGCCAAGGCGGTCACGGGCACGCCGACGAAGGAGGCGGTCGCCTGGGCCGAGAAGGAAATGAAGCGGATCATCAGCGAGTGATCGGTGGCGGTCGGTAGCCTCCGCGTCGGTCCCGTCGCCGGGCGCCGGGGACTCCGGGTCCGGGAGCTGCTCGACCACGAGCGGTTCCTGGGCCCGGCGTTCGTCACGCCGGCCCTGCTCCTCATCGCCCTGCTCGTCGCCTACCCGTTCTGCATGGCCGTGTACTTCGCGCTCTCGAACGCCTTCATCGGCCGGCCCAGCCAGTTCGTCGGGCTGCGGAACTTCATCGCGCTCTGGGAGAGCGACTCGTTCCGCCAGACGTTCCAGAACGCCTTCGTGTTCACCGGCATCGCGGTCCTCTTCAAGCTGGTGCTGGGCATGGCCCTGGCCCTGCTGCTCAACGAGCAGCTGTGGTTCAAGCGGCTCATCCGCGGCACCGTGCTCCTGCCGTGGGTCATCCCGACGGCGCTCAGCACGCTCGGCTGGTGGTGGATGTTCAACTCGCTCTACAGCGTGGTGAACTGGACGGGGATCAACCTCGGGCTCATGGATCCGCCGGGGCCGAACTGGCTCGGCCAGAAGTACTACGCGATGGCCGCCGTCATCGCCGTGAACGTGTGGCGCGGGCTGCCGTTCTTCGCGATCACGATCCTGGCGGGGCTCGTCTCGATCCCGCGGGAGCTCTACGAGGCGGCCGAGGCCGACGGGGCGGGCGCCCCGGCGCGCTTCTGGCACGTCACGCTGCCGCTGCTGAAGCCCGTGCTCGCGATCGTCGTCCTCTTCTCCACGATCTTCACGTTCAGCGACTTCAACATCGTCTACGTGCTGACCCACGGGGGCCCGATCAACTCGACCCACCTGTTCGCCACGCTGTCCCGCCAGGTCGGGCTCGAGTCGGGCCAGATCGGGCAGGGCGCGGCCATCTCGCTCTACCTCTTCCCGGTGCTCGCCGTGGTGGTGTGGGTCCAGCTCAACTTCGTGCGGCGGCAGCAGTACTGAGATGGCGGTCAAGCGCCAGCCGCTGCTGCGGAAGATCGTGCTGCACGTGGCGCTGCTGCCGTTCCTCGTCTTCGCGCTGTTCCCCTTCTACCACATGACGCTGACGTCGCTGAAGACGGACCGCGAGCTCTACGACCGCGGCGCGGTCCCGCTGCTGATCCGCGAGGGGCCCACGCTCGAGCACTACAAGAAGCTGGTGTGGGAGACGGCGTTCCTGACGTGGACCAAGAACAGCCTCCTGGTCACCGGGATCGCCACCTTCGCGTCGGTGGTGATCGGCACCATCGCGGCCTACGCGCTGGCCCGCCTGAAGTTCCCGGGCGTGGGGCCGTTCGGCACCGGGATCTTCGTGACCTACCTGGTGCCGACCTCGCTGCTCTTCCTGCCGCTCGCCCAAGTCGTGCACTGGATCGGGCTGGCCGACTCCAAGTGGGCGCTCGTGGTCACGTACCCGACGTTCCTCGTGCCGTTCTGCACGTGGCTCCTGATGGGCTACTTCCGCACGGTGCCCAGGGAGGTCGAGGAGTGCGCGATGGTCGACGGGGCCACCCGGCTGCAGGCGCTGGCCCGCATCGTGCTGCCCATGGCCGTGCCCGGCCTCGTGTGCGCCGTGCTGTTCGCCTTCACGCTCTCCTGGAACGAGTTCATCTATGCGCTGACGTTCCTGTCCTCGTCGGAGGAGATCACGGCCAGCGTGGGCGTGACCCAGGAGCTGATCCGGGGCGACATCTACTTCTGGGGGTCGCTGATGGCGGGCGCCGTGCTCGGCTCGGTGCCGATCGTGATCCTCTACGTCTTCTTCCTCGACTACTACGTCTCGGGGCTGACGGCCGGCGCCGTCAAGTAGAGCGCCGCGCCCGGCGTCAGGGCCCGGCCTCGGCCGCCGGCGCCGCGATGCCCAGCGCCGCCAGGGCCGCGCTCGCCGCCTCCACCGCGCCCCCGGCGTCCGGACGTCCGGCCGCGGCGTGGAGCCGCGCCACGTCGAGCCGCGAGCGCGCGGCCAGCGGCCGCATCCCCAGCTCCTCCGCCAGCGCGATCGCCGCCAGGTGGCGGCGCTCGGCCTCGCCGACGTCGCCGCGGCGGCCGCCCACCTGCGCCAGCAGCCGCAGCGCCCACGCCTCGTGGCCCCGCTCCCTGAACGTCCGCGCCAGCCCGAGCGCGTGCTCGGCCAGCACGGCCGCCTCGTCCACGCGGCCGGCGGCCAGCATGCCGTCGCCCTGCAGCGCGACGAACAGCGCGTGGACGCCCATCAGCCCGATGGCGGCGTGCTGGTTGACGGCCTGCTCGAGCAGCGGCAGCCCCTCCTCCACGCGCCCCGACCGCGCGTACGCCCAGCCCAGCCAGACGCCGATCAGCGGGAACCAGAACGGCACGTGGCCGACCCGGCACAGCTCGAGGGCGCGCTCGAGCACGGCGATGGCGTCGTCGAGCCGGCCCCGGCGCGCGCCGGCCACGCCCCGCCCGAACGAGGCGACGACCAGGTCGAACGGATGGGCGGCGGCCTCGGCCGTCGCCATCGCCTCCTCGGCGCGCACGCGCGCCTCCTCGAACTCGCCGAGCTCCACGCAGCACCAGACGAGCCACGCCCGCGACAGCACCGAGGGCAGCCCGGTCTGGCCGAAGCGGTCCGTCGCGCGCGCGCCGGTGAGCTCCTCCACGTTGGTGCGGAGGACGTCGATGCCGCGCCGGTACTCGCCGAGCGCGTACCACGCCTGCCCCAGCCGGAAGTTCGACACCACGCGCAGCGCGAAGTCGCCGAGGCGGTCGGCGATGTCCCGCGCCCGCAGCCCCGCCTCGATCGCCCGGTCGTGGTCGCCCATCCAGGCGAAGAACTGGCTCATGTAGGCGGAGAGCTGTCCCAGCCGGCGCTCGTCGCCGAGCGACTGGGCGATGGCCTCGGCCTCGCGGAGGTGCTTGATGAGCCGCGGCAGCTCGCCCAGCGGCCAGAGCGAGTTCCGCAGGTTGAACCTGAGGTCGATCGACGCCTCCAGCACCTCGCGGGTCTCGGGGAGCCGGCCGAGCGCGTCGAGCGCCTGCTCGAACGACACGACGGCCTCCGGGTGCGCCGAGCGCGCCAGCGCCTTCGCCCCGGCGCTCCGCCCGTAGGTGACGGCCTTGGGCCAGAGCTCGCCGCGGAAGGCGTGCAGGGCCAGCCGCTCGACGTGCTGCTCGAGGCGGTCGGGGTAGATCCGCTCGATGACCTCCACCATGCGGGCGTGGAGCGTCCGCCGCCGCTCATGGAGCAGGCTCGCGTAGGCGACCTCGTGGGTCAGCGCGTGCTTGAACGTGTACTCGATCTCCGGGAACAGGTTCAGCTCGTACAGGAACTCGGCCGCCTGGAGATGGGCGACGCCGCGCCGCAGCTCGTCCTCCGGCAGGTCGGCGATCTCGCGCAGGAGCGACAGCGGTACGTCCTTGCCGATCACCGACGCCGACTGGAGCAGCCGCTTGACCTCCGCCGGGAGGCGGTCGATGCGGGCGGCCAGGATCGCCTGCACCGTGGCCGGCATCTGGATCGCCGCCATCGGGCGGGCCAGCCGGAAGCTGCCGGGCTCGCCCACGAGCACCTCGGTCTCCACCAGCGTGCGGACGCTCTCCTCGAGGAAGAAGGGGTTGCCCTCCGTCCGCTCGATCAGCCGCCGCTTCAGCGGCTCCAGGTCGGGGCCCGGGCCCAGCAGCGCGTCCAGCAGCTCCTCGGCGCTCTCCGGCGTGAGCGGCCGGATCTGGATCTGGGTGTAGTGGCTGCGGCCGCCCCAGCCGTGGCGGTACTCCGGCCGGTAGTTGACGAGGAGCAGGATCGGCGCCGCGGGCAGGCTCTCCACGAGCCCGTCGAGGACCGCCTGGCTCTCCGAGTCGATCCAGTGCAGGTCCTCGAAGACGAGCAGCAGCGGCTGGGCGCGGCTCTGTCTCAGCAGGAGCTGGCGGACGGCGTCGAGCGTCCGCCGGCGGCGGCTCGCCGGGTCGAGGGCGAGCCACCGCTCGTCGTCCACCGGCGCGTGGAGCAGCGAGAGCAGCGGGGCGATCGCCGGCGCCAGGTTCCGGTCGAGGGCGAGGACCGCGTCCGTGACGGCCTCGCGGATGCGCGCCGGGCCGTCGCGGTCCTCGATGTGGAAGTAGCTCTTCAGCAGCTCGATGACCGGCAGGTACGTCGTGGCCTTGCCGTACGAGACCGATCGGCTCTCCAGGACGCGCCAGCCCTCGACCCGCGGGGAGCGCGTGAACTCCCAGAACAGGCGCGACTTGCCGAGCCCGGCCTCGCCCACGAGCGCCACCACCTGCCCGTGGCCCGCGCGCGCCCGCTCGAGCGCCTGCGGCAGCACGCCGAGCTCGGACTGGCGGCCGACGAAGCGGCTGAGACCGCGGGAGGCCGAGACCTGCAGCCGCGTGCGGCTGGCGGCCGTCCCCAGCAGCTCGAAGATCTCGAGGGGCTGGGCGAGCCCCTTGACGGAGACCGCGCCGCGGGAGGCGGCGGTGACGTATCCCTCGGCGAGCCTGCGGGTCTCCGGCGTCATCAGGATCGCCCCGGGCTCGGCGGCCTGCTCCATGCGCGCGGCCAGGTGCGTCGTCTGGCCGACCGCCGAGTAGTCCATGCGCAGGTCGTTGCCGATGGACCGGACGACCACCTCGCCGGAGTTCAGCCCCACGCGGATCTGGATGGTGAGCCCGATCCGGGAGCGCACCGTCTCCGCGTACGCGCGGATCGACTCCTGCATGGCGAGCGCGGCGTAGCAGCCCCGCACCGCGTGGTCCTCGAGCGCCAGCGGGGCGCCGAACAGCGCCATGATGCCGTCGCCCATGACCTGGTTGACGGTGCCCTCGTAGCGGTGGACCGCGTCCATCATGCGCTCGAGGACGGGATCGAGGAGCCGCCGCGCCTCCTCGGGGTCGCGGTCGGCGAGCAGCTCCATCGAGCCCTTGAGGTCGGCGAACAGCACGGTCACCTGCTTGCGCTCGCCCTCGATGGCGCTCCTCGACGTCAGGATGCGCTCGGCGAGGTGCTTCGGCGTGTAGGCGTCGGGCGAGGCGAACGTCGCGGCCGCGGCGGGGGCCGGCGTCGTCGGAGCCGCCGCGGAGGTCGCGGCGGCGGGAGCGGCAGCGGCCGGAGGCGCAGCGGCCGGCGCCGCAGCGGCCGGAGCCGCGGCGTCGGTCGGCCGCCCGCAGCCGCCGCAGAACTTCTCGCCGGCCTCGTTCGCGAACCCGCACGCCGCGCACGGCGCCGGGAGCGGCGCCCCGCACGACGCGCAGAAGCGTCGTCCCTCGCGGTTCTCGCCGTCGCACTGCGGGCACTTCATGAGCGACCGTCCACGGTGGCGCCAGCGTAGACCCGCGCGGGGGCAGGGTCAACGTATCGCGTCATGCCGGCGTCGCGTCCCGCTGCGCGCCGGGCTCCGCGGGCGTCCCGCCGGGCCCCGCGGCCCGCGCGGACGGCCGGCCCGGCGGCGCGAGCCGCGCCGCGATGCGCTCGGCCGTCCGGATGGCGAGCGCGACGATCGTGAGCGTCGGCGGCGAGGCGCTGCCGGTGACGAAGCACCCGCCGCCCGCCAGGTAGAGGTTCGGGACCTCGTGCGCCCGCTGATCGGGGTCCACGACGCTCGTGCGCGGGTCGGTCCCCATGCGGTGGGTCCCCATCTGGTGGCCGGCGAAGGAGAGCGGCCCGGGCTTCACCTCGAGGGCGCCGAGCGCCGTCATGATGCGCCCCATGACCTCGCGGGCCTCCTCGAGCGCCGCGCGCTCGTAGGCGCCGATGGCGTGGTGGATGTGGGGCGCGGGGACGCCGAGCGCGTCGCGGACGCGGGGGTTCAGCGTGACCGCGTTCGTCCGCTCCGGCAGCTCCTCGGCGTAGATCCGGATGCCCATCCACCGGCCGAACTCGGCGCGCACGTGCTCCCGGAGGTCGGCCCCCCAGCGCCCGCTCGCGACCGCGATCTGCTCGGGCGTCGGTCCGGCGGCGTTCAGGAACTCGAGGAGGAAGGCGCCGCGCCGGCCGCGGTCGCCGCCGACGGCGAACTGGCGCGTCATCGCGGTCGAGAAGCCGATGCGGTACGGGTGCACCCTGTCGCGGACCCGGGCCTGGATCGTGACCGACGGGTGGGTCATGAAGCACTTGCCCACGAGCCCGCTGCCGTTGGCGAGACCGGCCGGGAACCGACGCGAGGTCGAGAGCAGCAGCAGCCGCGCGTTCTCGACGGCGCCGCCGGCCAGCACGAACACGCGCGCCTCGGCGCGCCGCTCGACGCCGTCCGGCCCCGCGTACACGGCGGCGCGGACCTCGCCGGCGTCGTCGGTCACCAGCCGCTTGACGGTCGCCTCGGTGACGACTCGCGCGTTGCCCGTCGCCTCGGCGGCGGCGACGTGGGTGAGATCGGCGGTCGCCTTGGCCCCGGTGGGGCAGACGAAGCACGTCCCGCACGCGCGGCACTGCGGCCGCCCGTCGTACGCGACGGAGTTGCGCGCCTGGGGGAGGTGGTGCAGACCGATACCGAGCGTCCGGCAGGCGCGGGAGAAGAGCCCGTCGGAGTGGCTGAACGGGAACGCGGGCAGCGGGTACGGCGCGCTCCGCGGCGAGGCCCAGGGGTCGTCCGCCGTCCCGGCGACGCCGAGGCTCCGCTCGGCCGCCGCGTAGTAGGGCTCGAGGTCGTCGTAGCGGATCGGCCAGTCGTCGCCGACGCCGTGGAGGGAGCGCAGCATGAAGTCGCTCGCGTGCAGGCGCAGCGCGTAACCCTCCCAGTGCAGCGTGCTGCCGCCGACGCCGCGCGCCCGCCGTCCCTCGAGCTGGTACGGCTGGGGACCGCCGACCGTGTAGCGGTCGAGCGTCTTCGGCGTCCGCTCCCAGGGGTTCTCGTGGCGGAGCCAGCGCCGGACGCCGTCCCAGCGCTTCGCCGGGTCGTGGCGCGGCCCGGACTCCAGCACGGTGACGCGGAGACCGCGGCGCGCCAGCTCGAGCGCCAGGACACCGCCGGCGGCGCCCGCCCCGACGACGACGACGTCAGCGTCCACCGCGCTGCTCCAGGCGCTAATGATGCTCGCGGAATTTATGGACGCCCGCGCCCGGCGGCGGGAGCCGACGTCGCGCCGTCAAAGTATTCCGCGAGATTCATTGGACGTCCCCGCGCGTGTACCGGTCGAGGTCGCCGCAACGACCGGGGAACGCCGTGTAGCCGACCGCCTCCCACC
>Ga0209172_10002095_pt1 | contig 37428 bp, 28 predicted proteins | sample LarsenN4metaG_FD_184113 | JGI IMG/M metagenome (GOLD analysis project Ga0209172, IMG submission 184113) | Hot spring sediment bacterial and archeal communities from British Columbia, Canada, to study Microbial Dark Matter (Phase II) - Larsen... ... | reverse complement strand
GCGGGAACGGCAACGCGCCGAGCAGGAGATTCAATTGCGTGCTCAAGCCGAGCAACGCGCTCAACGTCTGGCCGAGCGGTTGCGCGCTCTTGGCGAAGACCCAGATCAAATCTAACCGGAGCGAATCCAAAGATAATACCATCCGTAACCTGATGAGCCAGACCGTCGTCATAAATATTTAGGCGATCAATCACGTCCTGTATCAGTTGGTCATAGGGGTTCGGGAGCAACACATATTAAGAACTCCTATTACCGAAGTCTCCCTCCGCCAGGAGGAAAAATATCGATAAGGAGAATTTGCAATGAGATATAGAATCGTGTTTGTTACAACTTGCTTTGTGCTTGCTGCTATTACTCTGGCCTGGGCTGCGGATATAAATGGTAAATGGATTGCTCAGGTCCCCGGACGAGATGGCCAAACTCGTGAGATGACCTTTAACTTTAAGGTCGAAGGAGATAAGCTGACCGGCACAGTATCGGGAAGGCAGGGCGATACCCCAATCTCCGATGGCAAGATCAGTGGAGATGAAATCTCTTTTACGGTGACATCCAATTTCGGCGGCAATGAAGTGAAGTTCCTCTATAAAGGGAAAGTTACCGGAGACGAGATCAAATTCACTCGCACCAGAGAAGGAGGGAATCAGCCGCCCCAGGGGTTCACTGCGAAGAGAGCAAAGTAATCTGGAAATGATCCGGCCACTGCCGAGGTGGATTCTCGCGCCGGCAGCCGTCGCAATGTGAAGACTAAGATTCTCCGGTCCTTTCACGAAACCGTGAGAATGGATTGCGAGAGGCCCTGGACAGCAGCGCCCTTCGATCTCTGTAGATCGCGTTTTTCATACAGTTTCGTGATAAGCCGATTCTCTTCAATGGAGGACAAGATGAAAAAAGTGTTTGCCATAGTTACCGCGCTGTTTTTAGCCTGTGTCTCTATATCGGCTCAGGATTGGGCCAAGCAGCGATTGGAGAAATCCCCGCGCCATCAAGAGTGGGTAATGGTCAAGAACGGCGACCGAACAGTTCATTCATTTCTGGTGTACCCTGAAGTCAAGAACAAAACTCTCGCTGTGGTTGTCATTCACGAAAATCGTGGGCTGACCGACTGGGTTCGCAGCGTGGCCGATCAACTGGCCGAGGCCGGTTACATCGCCATTGCTCCCGACCTGCTCTCAGGCATGGCCCCCAATGGGGGTCGCACCAGCGATTTTACCGATGCAAGCGCCATCGGCCAGGCATTTGCCAGACTCTCGCCGGACCAGGTGACCGCCGACTTGAATGCAGTGGTTGATTATATGAAGAAGTTGCCTGCTGCCAACGGCAAAGTTGCAGTGGCCGGGTTCTGCTGGGGCGGGGGGCAAACCTTTCGCTTTGCCACCAACCGGTCGGATATAGTAGCGGCTTTTGTTTTCTACGGCACCGGACCTGATAATAAAGAGGCGATTGCCAGGATCAAGGCCCCTGTCTACGGCTTCTACGGCGGCAATGATGCTCGCGTGAATGCGACCATACCCACGAGCACCGAATTGATGAAACAGGCGGGCAAGACTTATGAACCGGTAATCTATGAAGGCGCTGGGCACGGCTTTATGCGCGCGGGCGAAGATCCGGCCAATACCAATGAGGCAAACAAGAAAGCGCGCGAGGAAGGCTGGGCGCGATGGAAGAGCATTCTCAGCAAGCTCTGATCCGTTCCTGATAATAGAGGAGGGGGAATTCTATGAGACTCGCCATAACCCTGTGCTTAACTTGCTGCTTTGCCCTATCGGCACCATTCGCAGCAGGAGCATTAGAGCGAGCCGAAACGGGCGCGGCCTCTCTTCGATCATCAGCTTCCCCCATAGCGATGGGGCAAGAAGCTGATAAATTGGTCTATGCCGACTTTGAGTCGTTGAAGGATAATCGGCCCACCAGCAATCGCGGCGGCAGCGTGTTCTTGTTCTCATATCAAGAGCGCCCGACACTTCCCAGCCGCTATAGAGGCGCGGATACATCTAATGCGCCCGAAGTCGTCAGAACAAGAAAAGATAGCCCTAATCGGGCTATCACCTTCGATTATATTCTGCAAGGGCAGAATCAGTACGCTGGCGTCGGAGTTCGAATACACGGCCAGGCGGACAAGGACGGAAAGCCTGTCGCAGACGATGTGAGCGAATACAAATACTTGATGCTGGAACTCTACGTGACCGGCGTGTCTTCAATAACCGTCGAATTCATCAGTCAGGGGCAGGGCATAGAGATGTCGAGCGGCTATCCGCAAATGACCTTTAAAGTCAATCCAGGCCAACTTAACACTTACAGGATACCGCTCAAGTCACTGGCCCAGCCGTCATGGGCAGAAGTGAAAGTGAACCCCAAAGACGTTCTGAAAAAGTTGACTTCAGTGAGTCTGGCTGTGACTTGCAACAAATGCACGGGGGCCAGAGGAACAGTTGTCGTTGACAACCTCGTCTTCCAAAATTGATCGTCAGTTTCTGAGGGGTTTTCAGACGGCTTGAGCGACGCCCTGAAATAATGAAACGGCTGGGAGCGCAGGCATCCTTGCCTGCTTTCTTGCAATATAGCGCCGTCTGGTAGGCGAGGCGGGGCACCCTCTCTCGTCGCGGCGCTCCCAGGGAATTTTCTGAGGAGTCTTTCAGACGGCTTGAGCGACGCCCTGAAATAATGAAACGGCTGGGAGCGCAGGCATCCTTGCCTGCTTTCTTGCAATATAGCGCCGTCTGGTAGGCGAGGCGGGGCACCCTCTCTCGTCGCGACGCTCCCAGAGGATTTTCTGAGGAGTCATTCATGTCGTCTTCGACGACGCGAGAGAAATAATGAAAAGCCTGGGGGGACTGGTCTCCTTGCCTGCTTGCTTGCAATCTAGCGCACCCTGGGCAGGCGAGGACGAGAGGCGCTCCCTGGGCAGTTTCTGAGGGAATTGGATGAAATTGTTTCACATCTGCCTAATGCTTTTGGTAGGGGCCCTCTCCGGCTTGTTGTCTGCCGACGCTGCGCAATCGCCTGAGCCGATGGACCGCGGGCTGGTGGTCATAGCTACAGCCGACGAGAATGTTTACATCGGCTGGCGGCTGCTGATGACCGATCCGCCTGATATTGCCTTCAATGTCTATCGCTCCACCGCCGGAGCAAAAGCTATCAAGCTCAACCGGCAACCCATCACACAGTCAACCAACTTCGTTGACAACAAAGCGCCGCTGGACCGAGCAAACGCCTGGTGGGTAACGCCTGTCATAAATGGCCGCGAGCAGAAAGCTTCCGACCGCGTGGAGCTGCCGGCGAATACTCCAAAGAGGCAGTACCTCTCGATCAAACTTCAAGGCGACTATCAGCCTAACAAGCTCGGCATCGGCGATCTGGATGGCGATGGCAAACTGGATTTCGTCATCAAGCAGCCGGGCTTGAACATTGATCCCGGTCAGAACTATTGGCGTCGCAGTCCTGACACTTATAAGCTGGAAGCCTATCGCCACGATGGAACCTTTCTCTGGCGAAAGGATCTCGGCTGGAATATCGAGCTGGGCATCTGGTACTCGCCGATGGTGGTCTTCGACCTCGACGGCGATGGCAAAGCTGAAATCGCTCTGAAGACCGCACCCACAGACGTGGACTACCGCGACGTGGAAGGGCACGTCTTGACGGGGCCGGAGTATCTGTCGGTGCTCGATGGCATGACCGGCAAAGAGATTGCCAGAACCGACTGGATCGCGCGTGGCAAAGTCAGCGACTGGGGCGACAATTACGGCAATCGCGCTTCTCGTCACATGATCGGCGTAGCCTATCTCGACGGCAAGAGGCCCAGTGTAGTGGTGCATCGGGGCACCTACACAACCATGAGGGTAGATACTTACAACTTCATTGACAAGCAACTGAAAAAAGTCTGGAGCTGGAACGGCGATCATGAAGCTCCTCCTGTTCGGGGGCAAGGGATGCACGGCCTGAAGGTAGCGGACCTGGATGAGGATGGGCGCGACGAAATAATTATCGGCGCAGCGGCCCTCGACGATGACGGCAAGCTGTTCTGGAATACCGGCCTGGGGCACCCCGATGTTGTTTACGTGGCGGATATCGATCCAGCGCGCCCCGGCCTGGAGATCGCCTACGGAATCGAGCCAAAGCGCGGCGAGGACGGCATCTGCCTGGTAGAGGCGCGCACCGGCAAAATCATCTGGGGCTTGAAGCAGCCTACAACACACATCCACGACCAAGGTATGGTCGGCGATCTAGCTCCGAACTTTCCGGGAATGGAGATATACTGCGGCGAAGCCGACGGCTCCAGGTTCTATCTGCACAGCGCCCGCGGCGAATTGATTGCAACAGAGAATCTCGGAGGCCTCAGCCCGCGGGCCCTTTACTGGGATGACGGGCCGATCAAGGCTTATATTCCCGGCCCTTCAAGGTTCAGGCGACCTCAAGGGGCCCCACCCGCGAGCGCGTCGCCTCCGGGAGATGCGCCCGCCCGCAGGCCGGGACCTCAAGGCGATCCGATGGTCTCGCCGATACGGAAATACAAGGGGCCCCAAATTGGCGAAATCGCAGGCCGCATCGTGGGCCTGGCCGACATTATCGGCGATTGGCGCGAGGAGGTCATCACCAGCGTGGACGGTGAACTCCGCATCTACACCACGACTATTCCCGCCACTACTCGCCGCGTTACCCTCTTGCAAGACCGGCTGTACCGCAATGACACGGCGTTTCAATCCATGGGCTACTTCTATCCACCCCAGCTTGGCGGCAAGCTTTTCGAGACGCCTGCGAGAAGCGTCGGTCGCTGAGATATACCATAACAGAGAAAGGAGAAAATGATTTTGCAAAATCTTCAGCAACTATTCTCAATGGTTCAGGCGCTTCGACGTTCGCTGATAGCAATAACCTGTTTTGCTGTTCTGCTGATAGTATGCACCTCTTTTGCAGCAGATGACGATTGGGCTCGATGGCGCGGGCCCAATAATGACGGGATGGCTCGCGGCGATGCCCCCATCGAATGGAGCGATACCAAGAATATTGCCTGGCGCGTGCCCATTCCCGGACGAGGCCACTCTTCGCCAATCGTCTGGGGCGATAAAATCTTCCTCACTACCGCTGTGCCTACCGACAGCGGCGCAGCAGCGCAACAGCCGGCAGGCAGTCCGGGAGACGGCGCAGCACCGGCGCAACGACAGGGGCGCGGCCCCGGAGGCGGCGCAGGCGCCGGACGCGAGCATAAATTCGTTGTGCTTTGCCTCAATCGTCAGACGGGAAAAGTCTTGTGGGAACGTGTAGCCAAGGTCGCCACACCACACGAAGGCTATCATAGCCGCTACGGGAGCTTCGCTTCCAACACCCCTGCTACTGATGGTAAGCACCTTTACGCTTTCTTCGGCTCACGCGGCCTGTACAAATATGATCTTAATGGGAACCTGGTCTGGGAGAAACAGTTCCCGCCTATGCGCATGCGCAACCAGTTCGGCGAAGGAGTGGCCCCTACCCTTGATGGCGACACCTTATATCTAAAGTTCGATCAGGAAGAGGGCTCTTATACGCTGGCGCTCGACAAGAACACCGGCAAAGAGATCTGGCGCGTTATGCGCGACGAGATCAGCTCCTGGTCTCAGCCCCTGGTCGTCACGCATAATGGGCGCAAGCAGGTGATAGTAAGCGCATCGAATAAAGTGCGCTCTTATGACGCTGCTACCGGCAAGCTTATATGGGAATGCGCCGGCCTCGGCAGCAATGTGATCCCGGCGCCGGTTACCGCCGGAGGCATTGTCTATGTCATGAGCGGCCACCGCGAGCCGAACCTGCTAGCGATCCGGCTTGGCCGCGAAGGCGACCTGACGGGGACCGATGCAATCGCCTGGACCAACAATCGCGGCAATGCTTATACTGCGTCTCCGGTGCTCCACGACAACAAACTATACTTCGTCACCGACAGCGGGATGCTGAGCTGCCTGGATGCTCGCACCGGCGAGGCGTACTATCGCCAGCAGAGGCTGCCGAAGCCTTACAACTTCAAAGCCTCTCCGGTAGGGGCCAGCGGCAAGTTATATCTCGCTACTGAAGAAGGTGATGTAGTGGTGGTGAAGATGGGCGAGAAATATGAAGTTCTCGCCATCAATACTCTGACCGACCAGACATTCATCGCCACGCCTGCTATCGTCGGCGGCAGTATCTATCTGCGCAGCCAGGAGGCGCTCTACTGCATCCGGCAGTGATCTGACTACAGTGACAAGTGTGAGTGATGAGTAGTAAGTAATGAGCGACAAGTGATAAGTGCTTCTTGCTCGTCACTCGTCTAAGCTGGAGATGGAGAAACGTATATGAATCTAATTACCCACCTGCCGGGGGAAGCTGGCGTTGCAAAGAGTTCTCTCTTTCCTCGATTAACTGGCAATTATCAGTCCTGGCGGACGCTGCTGTCGATGCCATTTCTGGCGCTGCTGCTGATTGCTGCTTTGGCCGCCTCAGTCGGGTTGTCGGCTCCACGCGGGCAGCGACAGCCCGATAGTTTGTCTGCCGCAGAATTTTCTCGTTTGATACGCGAGTTATCTGAAGAGGGAGGCTATTTCCGCTCAGACAATTTCACTTCTAACGAGACTCCCTATCTGCACATTGTAGACAAGCTGCGGCAGCTCGGCGCTTCCGGGGGGGCCTATATAGGCGTTGGACCGGAACAGAACTTCACTTACATTGCCAAGATACGCCCGCGCATAGCATTCATTGTGGACATCCGCCGTCAGGCGATGATCCAGCACCTGATGTACAAAGCTATCTTCCATCTTTCGCCCAATCGCGTTCAATTCCTCTCGCGCCTGTTGAGCCGTCCCTTGCCGAAGGAAAATGTTCCCGCGCCTGATGCTCCGGTGGAAGAGATACTTGCTTTCTTCAACAAGGCTTCTGAGGATGACCAGGCTTATGCAGCCAATCTGGCCGAAATCAGTAAAGTGATTCAAGAGGAATTCCAGTTCCCCCTGCGTGAGAGCGATCTGATGAGTCTGGAGTATGTCTACAGGCACTTCCGCGATGAGGGCCTGAATATCGCATTTCGGATTAATGGCCCGCGTGGGAGCTACTTTCCTACATTGAAGGAGCTGATTCTGGCGACCGATCTGAACGGAAAGCTCGGCAACTTCCTCGCCAGCGCGGAGGACTATAATTTCGTGCGCAGCCTGCACCGTAAGAATCTCATCATCCCGGTTGTGGGGGACTTCGCAGGCAAGAAGGCGCTGGCAGCGGTGGGCGATTATCTACGGAAAAGCGGCTTTACGGTGACCGCCTTCTATGCGTCGAATGTGGAGCAGTACCTGTTTGAGAGCGGATCGTTCGCTGCCTTCGCCAACAATGTGCAGAAACTGCCCATCAACGACCGGAGTCTCTTTATCCGCTCCGCATCGGGACGTTATTCCCATCCAGCGCGACTGCCGGGGCATCGGTCTGCTACGCTGCTGCAAAAGATAGAGGTGTTCTTACGCGATTTTGATGAGGGGCGCTATCAAAGCTACTACGATTTGGTTACGACGCACTATATTGCGGCTGAAAAGCAGTAGGTGTCAGGTGCTAGCCGTTAAGATATCAGGGTGATACCGCGCTTGTGGTGTCACCCTTCAACACTGCACGCTATTTTATATTGACTTACCGCCAAATAACTTTGTTGATCTGAAGCCAATTATCATGCTCTTCATGGCCTGACTACTTCTCAGATGACCTGTAGCCAGAGGCTATGCCTCTTGGCCGCGTTTGACATTCAGATAAGCTGAATGTCAAATTGTATCTATGACTCTTCAGGAGAAGCTCGCTACATTGCCGACCAGCCCCGGATGCTACCTGCATAAAAACAGCGCGGGAAAGATCATCTATGTGGGCAAGGCGAAAAACTTGCGCAACCGCGTGCGCCAGTATTTTCAAGCCTCTCGCGGCAACGTAAAGGCGGCCAGGTTGGTATCGAAGATAGCGGACTTTGAATATATAGTCACCGACACCGAAGTCGAGGCCCTCATCCTTGAGAGTAATCTGATCAAAAAACACAAGCCGCGCTATAACGTCTTGCTCAAGGACGATAAGCAGTACCCTCATATCAAATTGACAATCAACGAGCCTTACCCCAGAGCGATGGTTGTGCGCCACGTTATTCCCGATGGCGCGCTCTACTTCGGTCCCTTTTTGCCTGCTTCCTTCGCTTACGAAACGGTAGACCTCATCAACAGGCTCTTTCAATTGCGCACCTGCGATATTGAAATAGACGGCAAACGCGAGCGGCCCTGCCTGGAATACCACATCAAACGCTGCCTCGGCCCCTGTGTCAGGGGCCTATGCACAGATGCGCAGTACCGAGAGGCGGCGCATGACGTTAAAGCATTTCTCGAAGGCAAGAACAAGCACCTGATTAAAAGCCTGGAAGAGCGCATGATGAGAGCTTCGGATGAGCTGCGCTTCGAGCTTGCCGCGCGCTACCGCGACCAGATTCGCGCCATTCAGCGCCTGGGCGAACAGCAGAAGATGATGCAACTGGGCCAGTCGGATATTGATATATTCGGCTATTACCGCAATGGGCCCCGGCTTGCCCTTCAGCTATTCACCATGCGCGAAGGCAAGATCATAGGCAAACGCGAGTTCTACTGGGAAGAGATCGAAGATCCATTCGATCCACAGGAATTCCTGGGCCAAGCTCTTGAGCAGTACTATACAGTCGGCAACTATGTCCCCGATGAAGTGCACGTGCCCGTTGATTTCAACGACCGGCAACTCCTTGAAGAGTTCTTGAGCGTCAAAAGAGGCAAGCGCGTGCGCATACTGGATCCGCAGCGCGGCAAGAAGCGAGAGCTAATGGACCTGGTTGAGAAGAACGCCAAAATAAATTTCGACCAACGCTTCCGCGTGCTCAAACCGGATATGCAAAAGGTTCTCGGCGAGCTTCAGGAGGCGCTGGAGCTGCCCACATTTCCTAAGAGAATCGAATCGTTCGACATCTCCAATATTCAAGGCTCGGAGAATGTAGCATCAATGGTCGTTTGCGAAAATGGCATGATGAACAAGAGCGAGTACCGCAAGTACATCATAAAGAGCGTAGAGGGGGCCAATGACTTTGCTTCTATGCATGAGGTTGTAAGCAGGCGCTACTCGCGTTTGCTGCGAGAGAAAAGGGCGCTACCCGATCTTGTCTTGATCGATGGCGGGAAGGGCCAGCTTGCTGCCGCTGCCGCTGCGCTATCGGAACTGGGCCTTGAAACTCAACCGGCTGCTGCTATTGCCAAGCGCGAAGAGCTCCTTTTCGTCAAAGGGCGCGAGAATGCTCCCATCGCCCTTGATCATCATTCTCCTATCCTTCACCTGATCCAGATGATTCGTGACGAGACTCATCGTTTCGCCGTCACATTCCATCGCAAGCGCCGCCAGATGCGGGATCTGACTTCGGAGCTTACCAGCATCCCCGGAGTGGGCGAAAAGCTTAAGGCGCGATTGCTCAGGAATTTCGGCAGTCTCAAGCGCGTGAGCGAAGCTTCGGTTGCCGAGCTGACTCCATTCGTGGGCCCCAAACAAGCTCAGCGCATAGTCGATTACTTTGCCAGTCGAAGCCAAAATATTAGCGGCGACGATTCTTGATCAGGTAATAAACTGCGCCGCCTCCGCCTCCAAGCAGCGCGCCTACTGCGGCGCCTTTCTTGCCGCCGACTAAAGCGCCGACTCCGGCAGCTATCGCAGCCGGAGCAGCAATTGTCAAAACGGCTCTGCCCGTTGGCCCAAGCCCGCGCCGACGCGATTCAATATATGCCGGCCGGTAAGCTCTAGCCGTGTAATTTACTCTGCCATAGCCGTTCCGGCAACGGGTGTGAGCTTCGGCCTGAATGGGAGCAATCGCTATAGCTAGGATAATGACGCTCAGCACAATGGTTAAATACCTTTTGACAGAATCTCCGGTCATCTTCTATCACCTCCTGCGATTAAACTTAAGATTTACTGCTTGAGACCCCAACACACTTCTTTTTGCAATTAAAGCGCCGGCAGCAGCTTCAGCGCTACTGTCGATTGATCAAAATAAGAATCTTCCCGTGCGGCGCTTTTCAAGTCCCGGCGGCAACGAGCCCCTGTCCCTCAACTGGCGACGCAGGCCGGGAGGCAGATGGCGTCGTTTGGCCAGGCCCGGAGGCAGATTTGATCGGTCAAAAAATAGCTCGGTGTCAAAACGGTCATCATGTTTATGGCGCTTATGTTTCGGATGAAAACGGACAAAGCTGCCACCTTTGTGACGATGACGATGAAAGAAGAAGTCATCATCACGGTCATAGTATTGAATGGCTCTCTTATGCGGGCCATGACCTCTGCCACAACTTCCGTCGCGCCCTTTGGCCAATACGGCAAACTGGCCGGACAAGAACATCAAGCTGATTGCTACAAAAGTGGTCAGATATTTGATCCTCATAAGTTGATCTCCAATTAGAAAAAGTTAGGCGAGGGGATCGCTGTCGGTCAGTGCAAGCCACATTCCAGTATAGCGGAGAAATATTCTTGAAGAGCAAAAGCAGTTAATTAGAAGGAGTTTTTCATGTCGCCTTGAGCGACGCCCTGAAATGATGAAAAGCCTGGGGGCGCAGGCATCCTTGCCTGCTCATGCGCTGTATCGCAAACAAGCAGGCAAGATGCCTGCGCTCCCAGAGTATTTTCTGAGGAGATAAACGGCTCCGCAGCTGGACCTGCCGGAGATTAAAGTTAAACAGCGGCGTATGATTTGGTTGGCTCTGTGCACTATTTGGGCGATTCTTACAGTTGAGAACCGGCAGCGCATTCTTCTGACAACGTCACGATCTTCCAGGCGGTTCTGTCTCGCAGGAGCTTCGCTACCAGCGCCGTATGCAGAGCATGTCCGGTTCGCTCGGCCTCAATTCGGCCAAGCACAGGCATTCCAAACAGGCTGAGGTCCCCGATGATGTCCAGTATTTTGTGCCTGACGAACTCATCGGGAAAGCGCAAGCCCTCTCTGTTGAGCACTCTGTCATCATCCATGACAACGGCGCTCTCCATCGAGCCGCCGCGAATCAATCCGTTGCTGCGCAACATCTCCACTTCGCGCAAGAATCCGAAGGTTCGCGCCGGAGCAATCTCCTTTACAAATGTCCGTTCGGTTACTGCAAGCTGAAATCGCTGAACGCCGATCACCGGGTGAGGGAAGTCGATCAGGCAATCTATGTAAAGGCGATCTGCCGGGCTGATGGAGATCCGCTTGTTGCTCTCTTTAATCTCAACTCGTCGGGTGACGCGGAGCGCCTGGCGAGGCTCTGTCAATTCAACAATCCCTGCTTCTTTAATCAGGTCTACGAATGGCTCGGCGCTGCCGTCCATTATCGGCACTTCTAAAGAATCAATATCAATGAAGGCGTTATCAACGCCGGCGCCCGCGAGCGCAGCCAGTAGATGCTCGACAGTAGCGATCATCACCCCCTTATGCATTAGCGTGGTTGCATAGCTGACGTGAGCCACATTCTGAGCTTGAGCGAGAATTTCAAAGTTAGATAGATCGGTGCGTCGGAAAAGATAGCCTGTGTAAGCAGGCGCGGGCATAAGGGTGATTGTCACAGGCGAGCCCGTATGAAGCCCCACGCCGCTGGTTTGAACAGACCTGGCAAGAGTAGTCTGATTGCGCAACTAAAGAAGCCCCTTCCGGCATTGAATTCAACCGCTGCGAACATTCCTTTGATAGACAACTCTTGTGCCGCGTGCGATCAGTTGAGCTTTATCGGCTGAATCTCCAGTAGATTCAATTGCATTCAAGGCGACAATGGCTGAGCGCAATCACCGGCTCTGTTGCATAACAGCTACAGTGTAATGGCTACAGGTGTGGCAGATAGGCACGGAGAGTTAGCAGTTGAAGGATCTTTTCTGCGTCAAATCGATCTTAACGACTGAGCCTTCAAACAAAATGATGTTAGGTAACTCGCATTACACTATATCGCTCGCGGCTCATCCCTTGGCTATATACGATACCTGGGGGACTGTAGCAAAAGTAATGTTACATATTGTGTTGCAGCCAACTACCTTTTCACAGGCGGTTTCAAAAGTAATCTGTGCAAAAACTATGCTGCAGCGCGCTAGCGCAAAGACGGCGCCACTATCTCGACCCATTCAATATCCGCTCTCGGGCTTGGGGCCCCAGCAGGGTTATACCCGCTTACTATCGCCAGCTTGGGCTTTGAGATCGTCTGTGCGCACGTCCCGCTCATCTTCGTGTAGCTCACTCCGCCATCAATGGAATAATAAGCCGTGTAGGTCTGAGTAGCAGGGCTCCGATCCAGCCGCAGCGCAAAGTTCGATGAGATGCGAAAATCGGTCTTGATGGAGATAGATGAATGGGCGCTGCCTGATTCGTATTCAAATCTCAGCCGCTGATCATAACTGAAGTAACGCATCACTCCGATGTAATGATCATCGTCCTGATAGACTGCCAGTCCGATTGCCTGAGTCCTTGCTCCGGGATCGAAAGCGTTGACTTTCATCCGTATGCTCGTCCAATCCGATGGCAGATCACGAAACAGCGTATTGCGAGAGTTGTTGTCAGATAGCTCCAGCGAGCCCTCTTGCACCGGGATGCGCAATCGGCCCGGATGGCTCGACGCGCTGAATTGCACCGGCTCCGCTGCGTCTTCAGTAGCTCTAATCTTGCCCGAAGCCGTCACGGCATTGAAGCTCCAGCCATCATTGATCAAGGCTGCGCGATTGGTATAGCCCATGTCGATAAAGTCTGTGCCGGAAGCAGTGTACTTGAACCCTTGCGCGACGGTGTAGGCCCCCTTTGACGTGTTGACGCGCACATCGACCGGCGCATCTGCCGAGGAAGCAGGAGCAACACAGATAAGCTCGGTTGATGAGAGCAACACAATACCGGTAGCTCTCTGTGAGCCGAAAAAGACGCTGGCGCCGGAAGTGAAGTCCGTTCCTTTGATCCAGACATGCGTCCTCCCAGAAGTTGGGCCGGAACGCGGATTGATGTTGGAGATGCTCGGCGAGCCTGAATAGATGACATCTGCTATCACCTGAGCCAGCAATTGCGCGGCCCGGCTGTGCCCCGCGCGACTTGGGTGCACTCCGCCATCGGTTCGAGTGTAGTCGGTGTAATCGCCCGCGTTTCCGCTGAGCAACCATCCGCTGGTATCGACGTAGTAGCAATTCTTGTTAGCAGAGACTACTGCTTGCTTCTCGGTCAGGTAAAATGAGTTCGAGAAGTCGCGCAGTATGAAGATGGGCACAGTAGAATAATTCTTTCTGATAGCATCGACCAGCGCCTGAAGGTTGGCCTTGAATGTCGCAGGAGAGAGATTGTTATTGCGATCATTATGCCCGTACAATATGACTACTGCGCGCGCGGATGGGAACTGGCGTGGATGATTCTTGAACTTGAACGGCCACTCCTGAGGCGGCGGAGGGACCCCTGCCCGCACATTCACGAGGGTCTGCCCCGACACTCCAATCGAAACAGGTTGCAGGTTGAGTATATCTCCGGTCCCGATAGCAAAAGTCACTGTGCCATCCATTCGATTCTGCGATAAGCTGCTGTTATAGACCAGATCGCCTTCAATACGACTGTCTCCGATGAATTGAATCTCAAAGTCCGGCCTCGGCCATGACGGCGCAAGCAGTGTCCCTGCCCCGCTGATTACTGCTGCGGTGAAGATCAGCCCACCTCCATTCGACCACCTGTCGGGAATGAACGAGACGGATGGATTATTCCGCTGCCATATCACTATGCGATGCCTGGCCGGGCTCAGGCTGGTCGAGACTGTGATTTCGCCAGAAACAGGTATTCCCAGATCGGGCAGCGGAGCATCGTCTATCTGCACCTTGATCTGCGCCGCCTTGTCTGCCGGGGCCCCAAGCGCGTTGAAGCGCAACTTGAGCAAGCTGGTGGCTTCAATCTCAAACTCTATTCGCGCGCTGGTGAATATAGATCGCGCTCCCGCGCTTGTGATATCCCACAGGCCCACATAGCGAAATCGCTGATCGCTGGCGGGAATGACTTTTTGAGACGGCGCAGGCGAAGGATCGCCGCCGAGTTTGAAATCCCCCGATTCTTCTCCGCCGCCAAGAGTCTCTGCCGGATGAGACCGGTCGAAGTAGTTCTCATAACCCAATCGTATTGCGGCGACGCTCTTGGAGATCAAAAACGTGGCCTGTACCGGAACGGCCACCTCTGCTCGCGCTGAATCGGCGCGATTGGGATTGCCTGCCTTGCCATCGAAGATATAGTTGCGCACTCCGCCTGCCGACACATAAGGCCGATAGACATAATCATCATCGTCCGAGCCGCCACCGAGCGTCGCCTGAGCGACGATCTGCCATTGATCGCTTGCGTCGTAAACAGAAGCAGTAATAATGGCCTCGTCAAAGGTATTGGGGCCCGTAGCGCTTGAGCGCCATTCAAAACTCGCCACAGGAGCCGGAGTTTGCGCGCGCGTAGACAGAGGGCCCCATTCAAGCGGCGCAGATAATGAAAGAGCCAGCAACAGCAGTAATGCGACCCGCCTGAATAATAACTTCAGTTGAAGATTGCGTTGACCGGCATGAGCGAGTCCCGTTTTCATTGACGAACCCCTTGCTGTGGATATATCGCTCGCTCCCAGATTATTGATGCGCCACTACTAATTAACGCCGAATCGACGCCTCTTTCCGGTTAAATCAAATGAGCCTCTTAACTCGATGCGCTTGGCCACAGCTTTGCTGGCGCAGGAGAATAAAATGAGCAGTAAAAGAATCCCGGCAGAACCGCTGCTGTCCCCACAATGTGCCCCAGCAATCCGATAAGAAATGACTCAGCCGTAGGCGCCCCAACAAGCGAGAAGAAGTAAACATACAACCCTTCTCGCACTCCGTATCCGTCAAACGAGATCGGCGCCCTCGCTATTGCCATGATCACCGGAACAAATACAACGAACGCCCAGAAAGGTATATCAAGTCCTAATGATCGAGATACCAGAAAAGCCGAGAGAACAGGCGAGCATTGCTCCAGCAATGACCAGAGAAGGAATCGCGCGATTGGGCCGCGATGCTCTTGATATGACCGATATGAGCGATAGACCTCGGCCAGCTTCTCCATCCGACCGCGCTTGTGGAATTGAAATCGCCGGTCGAACCATCGAGTCAATTGAGCACTGAAAGAGAGGGCCAGCAAAGCGAAGAAGATCAATAACGAGAGAGCCAGAGCAGCGGCTATCTTCCACTCGCTGGCGCTTACAAATGTGATGAAGAAGATCAAGCTCAGCGCGCCTATGAACAGAGTGGCGGCAATTCCCAGAACCCTTTCCAGAATGATCGAAGAGATAATATCTTTGACATTGCCCGTCCGGCCGCAGATCCGGTAGGCCCGCACCATATCTCCTCCTACCGAAGCGGGCAAGAAGGTCCCCCAGAAAGTGCCGATGTAGTAGCTGCAAACCACTTCGGCAAAGGAGATGTTAATGCCTTTTACTTTAAGAAGTATGCTCCACTTATACGCCATGAGAACGCGATCCAGATTGGCTATCAGGGCCGTCAAAGCGATAAGGGGCCATCCCGAAGGCGCAACAGGCGGCAACTGGGTGAAATCGGCTGAATAGACAAACAAGGCAACGAGGAGGAGACTAATGACCAGCCGAAGATAAAACAAGAGCTTCTTTTTCATGCCGTTCCTCGCCTAGCGACCGGAAGAGAGCTAACGTCTCTCCGGCGCACTTCTCCCAGCTAAAATGCTTGACGCGCTCGAATCCTCTCCGTCGCAAGCGCCCGCGCAACTCGTTGTCAAGCAATATCTGACGCATCCCATCAAAAATATTCGCCGGGCTGTATGGATCGACCAGAATCGCAGCATCGCCCGCAACTTCCGGCGTGCATCCGGTCCGAGTGGTCACCACCGGACAACCGCATGCCATCGCTTCCAGCGCGGGAATCCCAAATCCCTCATAGAGAGAAGGGAAGACCAGCAGGTCCGCAAGATTGTAGAATGCTGGTATATCTTCATCCGGGACAAAGCCGGTGAACCTGATTTCATCCCGGAGCCCCAGCTCATTGATCAGCTCTAAATCCTTCTGGAACTTCCAACGCAAAAAGCCGACAACCACCAGCTTATGATCGAACTCTTGGCGCAGGAGCCTGTAAGCGCGCAAGGTGTTGCCGAAGTTCTTGAGAGGGCTCAGTCCCCCAACAAACAACGCAAATCGCTCAGGCAGATCATATCGGCGCCGAACCGGCTCGGTTTCAGCCGCGCTCATCGGGCGACAGAGTTCATTGTAAGATTCATAAATAGGATGTATCTTCCGCCGATCTACCTTGAGATAGCGCGCGATCTCATCGCGTCCCTGGTAAGTCGTCGAGATGATGGCAGCAGCTTTCCGGCAAAACAACGGCATCGTCAATCTGACGTAAATGCGATCGTGCCATTTGAAGACCGGGGCGACGGCAAACTGCTCGGCGCCATGAAGAACAAAGACGCTCCTGGTCCCCCCCAGCAGGGGGACCGATAGTTTCGGATTAAAGATCAGATCGAACCCGTAGCGGCGCGCTGCCCTGGGCACCGCCACCTGATCCCAGAGCAATTTATTTGGCGCTGATAGCACTATCTCGCGCACATTCTTATATTGGGAGTAGCGCCCAAGCAGATTAGAGTCGTTATAGAGAAAGTAGTATTCGTTCCCTTGATCGATCCTCAAGAGCTCGCGAAGAAGGTTTACGGTGTATACAACGATCCCGCCCTTCTCATTCAAATTACGCAACATTACACCGATCTTCATATCTTCATTCAATAAACGCCACAGAGTCACAGAGAGACGCCTGATTTCAAGCCGTTGACCGGGCTGTATCTGTTATTTGCTCTGTATCTCTGCGCCTCTGCGGCAATCTGGATTTAATCACTTTAGCCGGCGCACCGACTGCAACTGCGAAGTCGGGCACATCTCTGTTCACCACCGCCCCGGTTCCTATAATGCTATCCTTTCCCACTCGAACTCCATCGAGCACTTTCACCGAAGCGCCCAGCCAGACGCCATCGCCTATCTCTATCCCGCCCTTTGAATAGGTCCCCTGCAAGGCTATCGGCATGTCGAGCCGCTCACTGTGATAGTTGCCACCGCCTACGATATAGCAATAAGCGGCAATCACAACATTGTCGCCTATCTTCACCGAGCTTTCGTCGATTGAATGAACTATGCAGTTATTGCCGATGGAGACACCGGAGCCGATCTCTATCGATCCATTCTTGCAGCCGAGCACAGTGTTGCGGGTGATGAAAGAGTTATCGCCGATGCGAATCCCCGGGTTCCCCTCCCCTTTGGCATCCAGCACACAATAATCATCTATCACGACATTGTCGCCGATGGTGATCTTCGCGGGATGGCGTATAGTGAGGCCGCGACCGAAGAGCACATTCTTGCCTGCGCTCTTGAATAACCCTCTATAGAAAATTTTTCTCAGCAGCAAGCCAATCGCTCCAGGGAGGTTCCCCAGCAACAGTATTGTAAGCTCGTAGCGAACCAGCTCCAGCAAGCTGCCGCTGCCTGTTGCCACCTCCTGATACTTCTTGAGCACAGACTTAGACGAGTCAGAGATTATCGGTTGTAGCTTTTCGTATTTCTTCATAACTGGAAAAGCAAGTTCTATGCTGCGACCGGCGCCCTTTCCGCTACCAGCTCCTGCACCCTCTCTATCTTCTCACCCTCAATAAACATCCTGTGCCACAATTCAAGATTGAGCAGCACCCAGATTCTATAGTTGTGATCTATCCGCCCGCCGACGTGTTCTTCAAGCATCCTGGCACTGGCCCCTCGCTTGAAGTACCCCCGATCTATCATGCTCGAAGAAAGCAGTATCTCTTCAGTCAACTGCTTCAGCTCATTCCTGAACCAGTATGCCAGCGGGAAGGAGAAGCCTTGCTTTCTGCGCCTGAGAAGTTCAGGCGGCAAGAAATCTCTAGCCACAGCTTTGAGAATATATTTGAGTTTGCCTCCCTTCAGCTTGAGATTGGCCGGTATCGAGGCTGCAAACTCTGCCACTCGCTCGTCAAGGTAGGGCGAACGACCCTCTATGCTGTGAGCCATCGTCATGCGATCAACTATCATCAAGAGGTGTTCTGGCAAGCGAGTCATCACATCGGTATAGAGCATGCGATCAACCAGATCGCGGGCGTTATCGCACTCCATAAACTGAGTCAGACACTCGGTCGAATCTGCTCCCCCGACTTCGCGCCATAGCTCATCGGTATAAAGCTCTCGCTTAGCCTCATGGCCGAAGCGCAAGAAGCTCAGGCTCTCGGCGTAGCGCGCCCCCGCTTGCTTTTCCGACATCGCATCCAGCCAGCGCAGCTTCTGCGCCAGGCTGTTATAGCTGTAGCTATCGGGGAAGTGATTGATGATCTGTTTGAAAACAGTTTTGCGCAGGAAGCGCGGGATCAAACAATAGTAGGCGATGATCTTGTTTCCCAGGTAGCGATCATAACCGGCAAACATTTCATCGCCTCCATCTCCGCCGAGAACAACTTTGACATGCGGACGGGTGATCTTTGCCACCGAATATACGCCGAAGGCGAACGGATCGGATGGCTCGTCAAGGTGATAGATCATCTCCGGCAGGACTTCTATCAGGTTCGGTTTGACCACCATCTCGTGGTGCTCCGTGCGCCAGCGTTTGGCGACAAGCCGCGCATAGGGAAGCTCATTGAAGTCCTGCTCATCCACTCCAATTGAGAAGGTCTTGATCGGGCGGTCGGAGATGAATGCCATGATCGAGGCGATGGCGCTGGAATCTATTCCACCGCTCAGGAAGGCCCCCAGGGGCACATCGCTGATCATGTGAGAGCGAACTGTCTCAATGAGCAACCGCTTGAGCTGTTCTATTGTCTCTCTCTCTGAAAGCTTCAGCTTCTGGGTATAGCGCAGCTCCCAGTATTTGCGCAGCGCCGGGCGCCCATTCTCCAGCAGAAGAGTATGTCCGGCGGGCACCTTCTTGATGCCTTCAAACAGCGTCTCAGTTCCGGGGATACATCTGAGCGAGATGTAATTGTGCATAGCGCGAGGATTCAAGCGCGGGCGCACATCCGGATCTTTGAGCAATGATTTGACCTCGGAAGCGAATGAGAAGAAGTGGGGGCCCTCAGCCGTATAGAGCGGCTTCTGGCCCAATCTGTCTCTGGCGAGCAGCAGCCTTTGCCGTTTCTCATCCCAGAGGGCGAAGGCGAACATTCCGCTCAGCTTCTCCACCAACCTTTCGCCCTCCTCTTCGTAGAGATGAACAATAACCTCGGTGTCGGTTTGAGTCTTGAATTGATGGCCGGAGCGAAGCAAATCGTCGCGCAGGCTCCGGTGATTGTATATCTCGCCGTTGAAGACTACCCAGACGGTGCTATCTTCATTAGAGATCGGCTGTTTGCCCGTGTGTAGATCGAGGATGCTCAATCTGCGATTGGCCAGACCGATGTTCCCGTTGATGTAGAAGCCTTCATCATCAGGCCCCCGATGACGAATTGCCCCGGCCATCTCTGACAGCAACTCCTGATCGACTCCCTGTAAGCTCCACTTGCCGCATATTCCGCACATCTGGATGATCTCCTCTGTACAGCAAGGCGGTCAGGTTGCCAACGGACGCGCACCATCAGCAATCTGACCGCCTTGCTGTACATCTCACGTATTACGCATCATCTTTCTCATTGCTTCTAGAGTGAGCACAGTAAAGATAAATGCCGCGCATACTCTCAATGCTTGATTGACCTTCACAAACGGCGCCAGGCGACCGCACTCAATGACAAATGCGCATACCAGAGCCATTCTCTGGTTGAAGCCGCGAAGCAACATCCAGCCGATGGCGACGAATGTGAGCGCGATTGCTGCGCCCGCTAATCTGAAGTTTCCTCCGGCGAAAACTCTCATCAAGCCGGAGTAGATGTTGCCCACGAAATCGGCTGACAGCCAGAGTCCTAAAATTGAAACGACTATCCACTCAAATGCCCTAACGTTGTCCGGCAAAGCGCCTGGCATCCGGCTTTGTAGGTGGAAATTGATCATGGCCGCCATCGCGCCTATCAGCAGGATTATGCTGGGGCCCCAGGCGGCGGGGTTCCCCCTTCCATCTTGAAGTCGAGCGCCCTGGAACCAGAAGATCGCCAGCGACAGAACGGATGCAATCAGCGCGAGGCTGCGCATCCTCTTAAATTCTCTGTTGTCAAAACGAAACTCAATCACGGCTGACCCCTAAATCCGGCATCGCAGGAACAACCGATCTATCTCCGCTCGCGATTTGTATGCCGGGCAGATATTGTCGTTGAAGTTTCAACCTGGCGATGGTGTACTCGGCAAACGAGATTAAAAAGAGAGTGGCCCCGATCAATTCAGCTCCTTCTTCGGTCACCGGCTCAAATCCTCGCGCCTGGCCGCTCAATTTGAACTTCAGTTCTATCATCTCTTGCGCCGGCGCGCTGATCCACAGCAGCGTTGCTGCCAGAGCCAGCGCCTGAGAAAGACGACTCTCGGAAACGCGCCAGAAGAAAAAGATCAACAAGTAAAGAGCCACAAGAGCCATTAGCGGCGCAAACAGTCCTACCCAGGCGGCGAGATGATCTTTAAACAGATTGAGCGAGTCGAAGCTCTCTCCCAACCTCTCGTGAATCGAGCCGACTTCATCAAAAGAGAGAACCGCGCAAATCCCGGCAACGGGGAGCCAGCCGTAGTGAAGCTGTTTCTGAATAAACGAAGCCTGTGCGCCTCCTGCGCCTCTATCCACCCAAAAACAGAGCATCGCTGCGAAAGCTACCAGCAGGAAGACCAGGCTTGAGAACCAGACGCCGATTACATTTTCGCTGGCAAGATTGAGCTGTGATAGAACGAATCCGAGAGGCGTGTTTCTATCGACTATCTCAGGGCGAGCGCAAATCAGGCAGTTGATCGCCAGCAGGCCGATGTCACCGGCGCAAATGATCAGATAGAACGCCCTTAACTGGCGGGCTGTGATTTGAAGCTTCAATTGTCTGTTTTCCTCTTGCATATCTCGTCGCCGCCTGTGGCGCCGCTTAGCGCGGGGCCGCGCCAATCTTGAAGACGTAGTAGGGGGGCCTGGCTACAAACATCTCTCCGCGCTCATTGAAGGCGATTCCTTCAATGTGGCGGAACTCGCGCCCGAACTGCGCAAATACGCTTGCTGTTCCATCGGGGGTGAAGCGAAATATCTTCCCCTGGCCGGAATCGCTGACAAATATCATCCCGTCTTTATCTATGGCTATCGATTCCGGAGTCTTCAAACCGCAAGAAGAGGTAGCAAAGATCTGCCCGCGCCCATCGGGAGCGAACTTGAAGAGCTTGGCGCCAATGTCATCGGTGACGAATAGATTGCCTTCCCGGTCGAATTCAAGCTCTTCAGGCGAGGTCAGCCCGCTGGTGGCATCGGCAAACACGCTCATCTTGCCATTAGCGGCGAGCTTGAAGATTGCGCTCGCCTTCTCATCTCCGATAAAGAGGTTCCCATCTCTATCAATGGCTATACCTTCAGGGGATTTCAATCCATCCCGTTCGCTTGCGATAACGCGCGCATCGCCTGCGGGGCTAACGCGGAATATCTGGCAGCCTTCATCGTCGGAGACATAGAGGCCCCCATCAGGGGCCCAGGCGACTGCTTCGGGCGATTTGAGGCCATCCCGCGCGCTCAGCCATATTCTGCTCTCGCCTGCGCTGTTGAAGACCACAACTTTCCTGCCTTTCTCGTCGCCGACGCACAGGCCAAAGCGAGGGTCGAATGCCATTCCATCAGGCGCGCGCAGGCCCGCTCTACTGCCCAAGAAGAGGCTGACGGGCCGGTCGCCTGTTGCCCTGGCTGCCTGGCGCGGCGACGCGTTGCTATAGAGCTGAACCCCGATAAAGATAACCATAAAGGTCATCGCAGCCGCTGCTGTCGCCCAGCCTCTGCGCCATCTTGCGCGTTCAGAGATCATCTTGCGGCCCGCGATCTCGACCAGGCTCCGCAACAGCATGTGGTCTTTGAATTCAAGCAGCGCCACCGTGAAGCTGCCGAGAAACATCATTGCCCCCAGGAACTCGAATATCTCCTCAAAAGTATTGAAGATGACCTCCAGGGGAATCCCTGATACCGTTTCGGGCAAGCGCAGGCTCCTGATGGCAAGATCATCAAAACTATCTGCCGCCTGCGAAATCAAGAACAGCGCCGCAGTTGAGGCCATCAGCTTGTAGAACACGCGATCAGGCTTGATAAACTCTCGGCGGAGCGCGTTGAAAAAGAGAGCAAGGAAAACTATCCCGCCGATTCCGTAGCCGAGAGTAACCAGGTCTTGCAAGCTGCCTCGATGGCTCATCTGGCCCAGCGCTGCGCCTATTCGCTCGTGAAACATCAACAGCTCGTCGCAAGAGGCCCAGATCATTGCCGCGCCTGCAAGCAGCCAGAACATTTGCAGCTTGAATCTATCTTCGCCCTCATAGAGCCTGGAATAGATAAAGAGATTCGCCAGCGCGGCAAGCCCTGCCAGGATCAGAGCAGAGCTTGTATAGCGGGCGATGATGGATTCTTCCGATATGAACTCAGCCTTGTCGAACATCCAGACGAGCAACAGTATTCCAATGCCGATGATGAGCAGCCACACAGGGGCCCTTGCTTTGAAGCTGAAGCGAGGGATCTTGAGGCTGGCCGCATAGAGCAAGAGCGCCAGTGCGGAGAAGCCGAATATGAGATGAGCGCGCAGCAAGCGCGTCGGGCTCAGCTCTCCATCGAGAGATACTTGCGCAGCCACAAAGCGAGACACCCGGCTTCCCAAAATCGCATCGGCCAGAGCCGCCAGCAGACATAGCCCGGCCAGTATCGTCAGATACCTCCCGAATGGCACGATGCAATAGTCTGGAGTTTTACTTTCTTCTCTCTCGATCTTTTCAATCATCTCTATTTCAACTGCTCTCCTCAGAGAACAGAAGGCAGTAGGCAGTAGGCAGTAGGCAGGCGCTCCTTCTTCCAACTGCGCTGTTCTCATTATTTCTCTCGCGTCCTCGCCGACCATCTGAAAGGCTCCTCTGGCAAGTCCTCATCAGCTTCTTGAATGCTGGTTTCAATCCAAAGTTTGAAATCTAAAATCACAAATAGTTATGCTCCCTGTACCACTGGGCGGTATTTGCCAGGCCCGTCTCCAGGTCCACCTTTGGCGCATAACCAAGCTCTCGTTTGGCGCGAGATACATCAAATGCGCGATTCTGCCGGAACCAATCTACTCTTCTTCTGAACAGCGGGGGCTCCACTCCCAGAGGCTTGCAGGCGATTTCGCATAACAGAGCGGTTGCCCAGAGGGGCGCGAATGGATAATGCCTGATCGCTAGCTTCACTCCAAGCGCCTGAGCGATCTTGGTGACCAGATCGTTCAATGTGTAGTAATGCTCATCGCCGATCAGATAAGTGCGGCCCGCTGATTCTTTCTTCTCGACAGCCAGATCGAATGCATCAATCAGATTGTCTATGTAGACCGGGTGATAAGTAGTCTGCCCGTTGCCGAACATAGGAAAGCTGCCTGAGCTGACGCGCTTGAACAGCATGAAGAACCGCTCAGGGTCCCCAGGGCCATAGATCGCTGTCGGGCGCAGTATCGTGACATTCAATCCTCTGGCAATATATTCCTGGGCGACCTTCTCGCCTTCGTACTTGGTGTATTGATAATAATCTTCAGGGGCGATTGGAGAATCCTCGCTGCCGGGAGGGTTCCTGACATCGCCGTGCACCCCTTGAGTGCTGCAATAGACAAACTTGTCTACGCCATGTTGGAGCGAAGCGTCGAGCAGATACCTTGTGCCGTTGACATTAACATCCCAGTAGACATGTTTGGGCAAATTGATTTTGCGGAAAGCGGCTGCCAGATGGTGGACCACCTGACATCCCTTTACCAATCTGTTGACCAGGGCCCTGTCGGTGACGCTGCCGATGGTAATCTGCGCCCCTACTTTTTCCAGCTCGTCAAAGAAGAGCCCCTTTTTATTGTCAAGCACCAGCACTTCGTTGCCGCGCTTGAGCAGTCTCCTGACAAGATGGCTGCCGGTAAACCCTGTTCCTCCTGTAACCAGAACCTTCATTGCCATACCTCCTAATCAGTGCAAATTCAGCTTCACATCCTTTTTGTTCAAGCTCTCAATGCCGGATCGGGCCAGCGATGGATCGATAAATTCACAGACTGAAGCCTGCGCCGCATCACGAACCGAAGTCGGCGCTATACTCAATCGCGTTGACAGCCAGCCGTAGACCTGCATGAGTTTTTGCGCAGCGGTTTGCCAGGAGAAGAGTTCTTCAGCTCTTCTTCTCCCGGCGAGACCGAGCGCGGCGCGGCGTCGCGCGTCGATGAGCAGTTGAACGATAGCTTCGCCAAATCTTCGCGCATCGCCCGGCGGAGCATAGCTGCCCATGTCCGCCAGGACTTCGCGGTTGACGGGAGTATCAAACGCCACTACCGGCAGCCCGCAGGCGAGATAGTTATAGATTTTTAGATTGCCCTCTGATTGAGATATTTTGGGAGTGACTGCCACATCGGCAGCGGCAGTTAGATCGGGCGTATCTTGAAACGCTACCTTGCCTGTGAATGTGACGTTGCGCGCGATGCCCATTGCTTGGGCCTTCTGTTTGTACTTCTCCTGGGGAAAGCCGGCTATGACGAAATGAGCGTCAGGGATCTCTCGACAGACAGGCTCCACGCAACGGAGCAGGATGTCGATCCCTTGATATTCATTGAGCACGCCGATGAAGAAGATAATCTTCTTGTTGCAAGGCAGGCCGAATCGTTTGCGGATCTCCCTCTTATCTTTCGCCGGTTTGAATATGCGCGTATCCACGCCATCTGTGACCACCTGGAGCTTATCCGCTATTTCCGGCATCGCAAGGCGCAAGTGTTGCTCCGATTTCGTTGTGCTGGTCACGATAGCGTCTACGCTGCGATTTATCCATCGCTCCAGTGCCCCCAGGGCTTTGAAGTAGAGGCTGCCATCATTGATGAATTTGTGCGCTGCCAGCTCGTCGGTGAGGCTGCCCTGATAGTCGAGGAGCACGGGGCGGTTGAAGATGCGCTTGAGAATGGTCCCGATGAAGGCCCCCTCATGCAGATGAGCGTGAATGATGTCAGGCTTTGTGCGCATTGCCACGCGAGATGATTTGATCAAGAGCAGAAGATCGGTGTAGTACTTGTGATTTGTCGGCCCGGCTTCAAGTCGCCTGTACCAGGGGATAGACAAAGTTCTCTCTGTTTTTACCCCTGGCACGTTTCGCCCGTGGTGATAAGTGCAGATAGTCACTTGATTGCCCATTGTCTGAAGGGCCTGCGCCTCTCCCAGGATCCTCACATGGCAGCCGCGATCGGCAAAGAAGGGCGTAGGAGCGATCATAAGGATGTTGTACATATTGGCAGCTACTGCCGTTCCAGCAATGAGATTTTCCCGAGGGGAGTTATTACTGAGACCCTTTAGGAGGGGAGTTAAATGGACGGAGCCAAATTCTACATTCGAGGTTCAGTAATGGACCTCGAATGTAGAAGGCAAATAGAATCACAGCGTCAATCCTTTTGACTCTAACTCGCCTGCCGCCTGCTCAAGGCGGTCGGCAGCGTTCTGTTGCCTGGCCCAGTTTGCCAGATCTTCAATTCCCTGCTCGAACGCCACTCGCGGCTTGAAGCCCAGCGCGCGACTTATCTTGCTAATATCGGCGAAGCAGTGGCGAATATCGCCTGCGCGGAAGCGATTGACAATTTCCGGTTCGGGGCCCCCTATTCTCTCTCTCAGCGCGGCGCAGATATCGAGCAGGTTCAAGCTTCTGCCGGTGCCGACATTGAAGATTTCATAATCGGCTTCCTGTTTCTCCATCGCCAGAATATTGGCCTGCGCTATGTCGCTCACGTGAATGAAATCCCGGCTCTGCAAGCCATCTTCAAATATGAGCGGCGGTTTATTATTAAGCAGCCTTGAAGAGAAGATTGCAGCGACGCCTGTATAGGGATTAGAGAGCGATTGGCGCGGGCCGTAGACATTGAAATAGCGCAGCGCCACAGTCGGTATGCGGTATGCGCGTCCGATTACCAGGAACATTTCTTCGTGATCGCGCTTGGTGATGGCATAAATAGAAGTCGGATAGAGCGGCTTATCTTCGTCGGTGGGAAGCGGGGACACCTGGCTGGCGCAAACAGGGCAGCGCATCTCCCACTCGCGCTTTTCAAGCTGCTGCTGACTTCTCAGCTTTGGGTTGACTTCGCCGCATTGGCGGCACAGGTATTTGCCCTCGCCGTAGATCGACATTGATGATGCAACTATGATCTTTTCCACCCGGTTCTTCTCTCTGACAATGGCGTCAAGCAGCGTGGCGCCGCCGAGCGTGTTTATATCCGTGTATTCGCGTATGCGGTACATTGATTGTCCTACGCCTACGGCAGCCGCCTGGTGAAAGATCACCTCTTTATCTTTGATTGCTTTTGCTACCAGGTCAGCGTCGCGGATGTCGCCGACGATGAACTCAGCTTCGCGGTTTACGTATTGTGGGGTCAATTGACCGGCTCCGTGCACCTGCGGATGGAGAATATCGAGGATGGTGACCTGATGGCCCCTCTCGACAAGCGCATCGACAATATGTGAGCCGATGAATCCGGCTCCACCAGTTACTAGAACTTTTTTGCCCATCAATCTCTCCTTAAACTTGATTTAATTGCTGCCCAGCCGTCGCCTATATACGCGCTCAGGTAATCAGCAGGAATGCCGGCGATGGTCTTGCGCCAGATGCGATCGCACTCCAGGCAAGCGCGCGTAGTAGGCTGACACTTATGGCCGAGGTCCTCTCTCAACCGGCGAAGCTCCATCCCGCGCCAAACTTCTTCTATTGTCTGTGTGCGCAGATCGCCCATGATCATCTCCGCCATGAAATCCTGTGGACAGGGACTCACCCGCCCGTCGGAGAGAATCACCATAGCATACCATGGGAAAGTGCAAACAGTATACTGATAACCGGCGGCTCTCAGTTGATCAACAGTAAAGTTCTTTATCGAACCGGCCCAGTTATGAGGTATGCGCACGACGAACCGATTAAGCGGCAGCCCGGCAAACTGAGCGCGGAACCGGCGGCGCTTTTCCGCCACCTGTTCGGGCGGCAGATGTTCGTAGCCGATCTCCATCGTCTGAAGAACTGCAAATGGGCGGCGCAGCTTCAACTGCCGCTTGATTGACAGAAATTGCCGGATATTGCCGACGACCCGCTCGTAGCGGCCCAGCACGCGGTTGCGCTCGTAGACTTCTTTGTCGTAGCCATCGAAAGAGAAAGAGATCCAGTCCAATCCTGCTTGGATAATCCGCTCGGAGATTTCATCGGTGAGCAGTGTAGCGTTTGTGTGCAATCGCGTGTAGAGCCCCTTCTGGCAGGCATACTCGATGAAGCGGTCTAGCTGCGGGTGCATCAGCGACTCGCCTCGGTGAAATAGATTAATATCGAGGGCGCGCCCGCTCAGTTGATCTACGATCTTTTTGTAAAGATCGAACTCCATCAAGCCCTTCTCAGATTTCGCCAGTATCAGGTTGGGACAATAGCCGCAGCGCAAGTTGCAGCGCGCCGTAGGCTCGACCCAGACGCGAAGAGGGAACTGGCGCGGCTTCAGCTCTCTCTTTCGATAAGACCGGAAAGCGGCGATCTGTCTTTCGATCCTGACCAACGTACTTGACATAAGAAGATGGCGACTGCTTACGGGAACTAAGCACTTGAAATCCTTCCCGGTTTCCGGAAATGGGTAGGTAATGCGTGATCTACTGATTACGCATTATATATCTTGAATTAAGAGATAAACATACAGTCGCCGTAGCTATAGAACCTGTATCTCTCTTTCACTGCATGCTCATAAGCGCGCATTATAAGCTCGCGCCCGGCAAGCGCCGAAACGAGCATCAATAGTGAAGACCGGGGCAGATGGAAGTTCGTCAGAAGACAATCAACTAGGCGAAACTCATAGCCGGGATAGATGAACAGCTCCGTCAATCCTGAACCGGATTTAACTTTTCCTTTGTTTGTGGCTGCGCTCTCAAGCGCGCGCGTGGTAGTAGTGCCTACTGCTATAACGCGCCTGCCTTCATCCTTAGCCCTGTTTATTGCTTCGGAAGTCGATTGAGGAATGGTGTAGATTTCAGCCTCTATTTTGTGCTCCTCGATCTGCTCGACTCGCACAGGCTGAAATGTGGCATAGCCTACGTGGTGAGTTAGCTCTACTACCTCTATTCCGCGAGCTTTGATCTGATCTATTATCTCCTCGGTGAAGTGCAAGCCAGCCGTAGGCGCAGCAATTGAACCGCGCTCGCGGGCATAGATGGTTTGATATCTTTCGGCATCGCTCTCTTCGATCTTTTCTGAGTCGCGTTTAATATAAGGCGGAAGAGGGGCCTGGCCGAAACGATCTATCAGCTCCTCTAGATCTCCTTCCGCTTCAAGTCTGACAAGTCGGCGGCCTTCTCCCGCGTAATCAACAATCTCCGCCCGCAGGCGGCCATCGCCGAACCGGACGCGCGCCCTCTGGCGCAAAGCGCGCCCTGGTTTGACCAGAGCTTCCCAGAGAAAAGGTTCGACTTCTCTCAGGAGAAAAACTTCTACTCGCCCGCCGCTGCCTTCTCTGTTTCCAATCAATCGCGCAGGGAATACTCGCGTGTTGTTTATGACAAGCACATCTCCTTGATCGAGCAGATCGGGAAAGCGCCTGAAGATGGAATCTTCAAATGCGCCTCTTTCACGATTGACCACCAGCAGGCGCGAAAGGTCGCGCCTGTCAGCCGGCTTCTGGGCAATAAGCTCTGGCGGGAGATGATAGTCGAAATTCGAGATATGCATGAAGGACTGAAACTGTGTGACGCTCAACCTGTCAAAGGCGCCGTCGAAGAGGCGATGACGGCGCTGCTCTTAATGTCCTCGCCTAACAGATACTCGTTATGCAAAAGCGCCGTCAGCTGCGCGCCAAAGAGCATAATTATGCTTGACACGTAGATCCAGGAGAGCAGGGCAACAGCAGCGGCAACCGATCCGTAAAGCAGCCCGTAATGAAAGTAGGGCAATAACCAGGCAAAACCATGCTTTGCCCCTTCCCATAACACCCCGGCAATAATTGCGCCCGGCAACGCCTCCATTACGGTCACGCGAGTGTTGGGCATAAATTTGTATAACAGAGTGAATATAACAACCGTCAACAGCAAGCTGAATATAGCGATGATGAATTGCCAGATGTAGCTGCTCAGCAGAGCGATTGTGGGATGAGAGCTTACCGGCAGCCGCTCTGCCGCAGTGCGTATGACGGCGACAAATGTAGTGGCGCCCGCTGCGCCGATCAAGAGCGCGCCGAGTATAAGCATCATGCCGAAAGTAAGCAATCGCCCATGCCAGAACGAGCGCCAGCAAATGCCCCAGACTCGACACAGCGCCCGCTCAATTATAGTCAATATCCATGAAGCGGCCCAGATCACCACCAGCATGCAGCTCAGGACAATGCCGTAGGATAGATCGCCGATCGCTTCTAAATTCTCATACACGAAGTCACGCGCAGCGGCAAAATCGGGCGCGCCCGGCAGAAGCGTCAGAACTATCTCTATTGCCTTTTCCTGAATCTCCCGCGAGCCGATAATAGCAGGTCCTAACCAGAGCAGGACGATCAACAGCGGAAACAGCATCAGTATGCTGAAGTAAGAGATAGCAGCAGCCGAAGTAGGCAGATCGTTCTCCAGAAAGCTAATGATCGCCTTGGTGAATATCTTCCGCTTCGGGGCCCTGTTCCTTATCTTGAATATCTGTTTCGATAGCAATCTCATCAGTATAAGTTCTACACTCTATGTTCTACGTTTTAATATCGGACAGATAGAACGTAGAACCCAGAATCTCTTTTTGAGCTTCCGCTCAAAGCGCAAGTTGAGCCTGGAGCCGGTTTTCGCTGTGACCGCTTCAAAGAGACTGAGACATTATAGCACAGCCGGATGGTTAGCTTCTGACCTCACTCCCAGTTCACCATGTGATTTAAATACCTCTTATCTTCAGGTTTAATGCTGCCGACGACAAACTCCCAGAACGGATCTCCCATCTTCGACGCCTGTAGCCTTATGGGAAGCTCCTGGTCCGGCTCATCTACTTTGAATTTGTACTCGCATTCTTCAACGTTGCAGCCTCCGCACTGGCGGCAGACCTGAACCGGCTGCAATCGGTTCTGATTGCCTTCGCGGAAGAAGGTTCTGTGCTCAGCGGGGACTCCGATGGTGAGCGAGATCAAGTTCTCCGAAAACGACTTTATCGCCCACGAGACGCAAAAGAACCGGTCGCCGCTGCCGTCCGAGTGCTCTGAGAGCTGATAGTACTTGGCATGATCGCCCATCTGTAGCACGCGCGTTGCCGCCCATCGCTGGCAAACGCGCTTGGCCTTCTTCGGATTCAAGCTCTGCGTAGGAACAGGGACGCGATCCACTGAGTAATGCTTAGTGACATTGGAGAATGAATCACAGCGCAGAAAGTGGGCCGGGATCGCCAAATGATGAGTCATCATCGAGGTTAATCGATGCAGAGTCATCTCGTAGGTCGTGTTGAAGAGATCCTTCAAAAGCTGAATATCTACGCCGCCGCTCTGGCGCATCTGGAAGATGATCTCAAGCAGCTTGTTCTCAGGCATGATGAGCGCAGCAGCGAAGTAATTGCTCTCAGTTCGCTGGACAAGCCGTTCATATAGATCCTTGGGCTCCAATGAATGGTTCAAAGCATAGTGCCCAAGCTCCTGGCCGATGATGTGGCGCTGCTGACGCGCATCGGCGCGCGATGAGACATAGATACGTTTGTGTTTGAGGTCGGTGGCTCCGCGAACGCTGAACGGCAGTTTATCGGTGAAGATAACTTCAAATCCATATCGCCGTTTGGCAATCTCTACCATAGTCAGGAGCGATGCGCCCGGATCGCCGCCTCCCACCGCTCGAAGAGCATCCTTGGCCTGGTGTTCGATGTAAGCGTAATAATTATTGCGCTTCTCCTCTTCGCTTCTCACTCGATCAATAGCAGCATCGACCCGCTCGAAGAAGTCCTCTCCTCCGCTTATAGCCCGTTTAAGCTCTTTGACCTGCTCGTAGAGCTTGAGGTTCTCTTCAATCAGTTGTTGCACTGCTTCTTGTTTGTAGAGATTCGGGGGGATCTCAACTCGCTTGAGCTGAAACTCAGCATAGTCGCTCTCTCTCGACGCCCGCTCATAACGGGCAGTGAGTTCAACCCAGGGATCATCGGATTGAACCCCATCCAGCAGATTTGCCAGCGGAACCTCCAGAACTGTCGCAATCCTCTTGAGCTGATCCACCGAAGGCGTGACAGCGCCTGTCTCCCACTTCGATACCAGCGATTTAGTTACATAGACTCGCTCGGCTAACTCCCCTTGAGTCAACGACTTTCCTGTCTTTTCATCCCGCTTAAGCTTCCTGTAATGCTTTATCGCCTTGCCAATAGTCTTTTGTTGGTCCATTCGCTTCCTTAAATGTCCGACAAACTTCCCGTTGTCGCCTGCTCGCAAAATCCAGCTTCATAAGTTGAAAAGAGCTTTACTAAGTTTCCATATTATGAGTGTTTTGTCAACCTGTTCAACCGGTAAAGTGGCTTTACAGAAGAAAGTTGAAAACAATACGCTAAGTTTCCTGACCTGGGTCGGTTATAGACCTTAGAGCTTCCGGGAAATAGATTCGGCTACAGGCCAGGTTGAATCGGCGTAGCTGAGATTTCTATCTTTTCGTTTTGTCGCCAATCCTTTCACTCGACTTACCTGGGTCGGATTGACGAAAATAGGATGAGGGTAAAAATAACAGGAAAGGAGCGATAGACTTTTCGGATTCAACCATGAGCATTGCCAGAAGAGTTCCTCTTTCTCCCCGAACAGATGCTAGTATCGGATCAATCTACAAGCCATTTATAAATACTCCAATTACAATTGGGATCGAAGAACAGCTCAGGTGGTATAAGCTGTTACATCTGGCGCGGCTGCTGGATGACAAAGGGAGCAAATACTTCAAGCAAGCGAAGGGGTGGGGCTATCACGCATCACATCTAGGCCACGATGGAATTCAGCTTGCCCTGGGTCTTGCATTCAGACCGAATCGGGACTACTTGTTCCCTTATTATCGCGATCTGCTGACCTGCCTTGCCGCCGGGGTGACGCCGTATGAGATTATTCTCAACGGCCTGTCTAAAGCCGATGATGTTGCCGGCGGGGGACGCCACATGAGCCATCACCTGGCGAAACCTTCGATCAATATCTGGAGCGTCTCATCGGCGACCGGCAATCATGCTCAGCATGCAGCGGGGCTCGGTCGCGCAGTCAAGTACTACGGTTCCGATGCCATAGTCTTTTGCAGTCAGGGGGAAGCATCCTGCTCCGAAGGTTATGTATTTGAGGCGCTCAACGGCGCCAGCCGCGAACGGTTGCCGGTTATCTTTGTTGTTCAAAATAACGGCTACGGCATCTCTGTTCCCGTCACTGAGCAGACCGCCAATGCGATAGTCTCGGACAATTTCCGCGGCCTGAAGGGACTGCACATTATTAATTGTGATGGGACCAATCCATTTGATTCCACCGACGCGATGCAGCGCGCAATAGATATTGTCAAAACGGGCAATGGTCCAGTTCTCCTTCATGCGCTCTGCAAGAGGTTGAACGCGCACTCAAACAGTGATCGTCACGAGCTGTATCGGGATGATAAAGAACTGGCCGAGGCGCGCAGCTACGATCCGTTTGAGCGGTTTCGGTTGCACTTGCTGGATGTGGAAGAGGTCGAAGAAGAGATTTTGATCTCCATTGAGGAAGAGAACCGAGCGGCAGTAGAAGAGGCCGCAGCGCAGGCGGAAGCGGCGCCCGATCCCGATCCTGAAACGGCAACATTTTTTGTCACTCCTCCTGAAGCCGAAATAGCGCCGGAAGCTATGATTCCGGCTGAAGGCGAGCCGATAACATTGCTCAAGGCAATCAACGAGACATTAAAACAGGAATTCCGCCGCAACCCCAATACTTTCCTCTGGGGCCAGGATGTTGCCTCCAAAGATAAAGGCGGAGTATTCAATGTGACTAAAGGGATGCAACAGGAGTTTGGCCCTCGCCGAGTATTCAATGGGCCCCTGGCCGAGAATTACATTGTCGGCACAGCCAATGGGTTTTCTCGTTTCAGTGAAGACATCTGGGTTGTGATAGAAGCGGCGCAGTTTGCCGATTACGTATGGCCGGCGATGGAGCAGATAGTTGACACATCGCACGATTACTATCGCTCCAACGGCCAGTTTGCGCCCAATATCGTCATGCGGCTTGCTTGCGGCGGCTACATCGGCGGGGGGCTCTATCACTCTCAAAGCGTCGATTCAGTGTTTACCACTCTCCCCGGTCTGCGCGTAGTTATGCCGGCATTTGCCGATGATGCCGTCGGGCTGTTGCGCCACGCGCTGCGCAGTCGTGGGATAACGCTGTTTCTGGAGCCGAAATATCTTTATAACCAGGTATTCGCCAAGGCCCCCGATCCGGGGGAAAACTATCAGATCCCATTCGGCAAAGCGCGAGTGCGCCGTCGCGGAGATGATTTGACGATCATCTCCTACGGAACCACAGTGCACTGGTGCCTGCGCGCAGCCGCCCAACTGGAAGAGCAGAATGGCGTTCAAGCGGAGGTGATTGATCTGCGGTCGCTGCTTCCGCTAGATATTGAGACGATAGCCAGCTCTGTCCGCAAGACATCAAGAGCGATTGTAGTCCATGAAGATAAGATGTTTGGTGGGTTTGGCGGCGAGGTTGCAGCTCAGCTTAGCGAGCAATGTTTTGAGTATCTGGATGCTCCGGTAATGCGCGTTGGCGCGGAATTTACCCCGGTGCCCTTCTCTAAAATACTTGAACACGAAGTGCTGCCCCAGGTTGAAGATGTCTACGAGAAGGCGCTGAAGCTGGCTCGGTATTAGATCGCCCGACAAATCATTCTAAGCTCGACTTTGTCCATTGTTACAAAACAACAATGGACAAGGTCGTAAGCCAGCTATTTTGCGCTCGACTTTTGATTTCTCAGTTGTAAAGAGACGCGCTCCACTTCGGCCATCAAGCGCAATGTATTTTCTCCCAGAATCTTCTTCACATCGGACTCGCTGTAACCTTTGCGCAGCAGCGCTTCGGTAATCCTGGGCAATTTGCTGACATCTTCCATTCCTTCGGGCATTGTCGCTCCGTCAAAATCCGATCCCAGACCGACGTGATCTGCTCCGACCAGCTTCACGACTCGATCTATATGCTCGATGATCTTCTCCCAGCTCACCCTGGGAGGCGGCCCGATCTGCTTGGCGATCTCTTCTGATCGCCTGTCAGCATTCTCTTCTCCAGGATACAGCCGCATCAACTCGCGCATCAGAGGCTGCGCTTTTCTCGAGTATTCATAGCGATCATTATCGAGGAAAGCCACATGGTAATTGATCTGAATCACGCCTCCTTTAACCGCCAGCGCCTTGATCATCTCATCGGTCATATTGCGGGCGTGGCCGGAGATAGCTCGGCAGGAAGAGTGAGAAGCGATCATGGGGGCCTTGCTGATCTCCAGCGCGTCCCAGAAAGTCTTATCTGCCACGTGCGAAATGTCTACCATCACTCCCAATCGGTTCAGCTCGCGCACCACCTCTTTTCCAAAATCGGTTAGCCCATTATGCTTCGGTTGATCACCTGATGAATCGGCCCAGTCGGTATTGACCGAATGGGTGAGAGTGAGGTAGCGCACGCCCAGCTTAGCATACATTCGCAGCAATGCAAGGCTATTGTTTATCATGTGGCCGCCCTCCATCCCCATCAGCGCAGCGATCTTGCCTTCTTTGTGGGCCTTGCGCACCTGCTCGGCAGTGGTGCATAGGACAATCTGATCGGGCGCATCTTCAACCAGTTTGTGGACGGCGGCAATTCGCTCAATTGAATCGTTGACTGCCTTCGGCCCGGTGACGGTGCCCGGCATGTAGATGGAGAAGAACAGCGCGTCCAGCCCGCCTTCTTTCATTCGCGGAAGATCGACATGGCCGTCGCTGTGCTTTTCGGTGAATCTCCAATCGGGCTTCTGTAGATTGGGAGTGGTGTCAATATGAGTATCGAGTACCAGAGAAGAGAAATGGAGTTTGCGCGCCCGGCTTGCTATCTCGTCCTCTTTTTGAGCCAGCGAGGCGGGGGCGCTCAATATCAATAAGAAGCAAGGGATTAAAATAGCGTAACTGTTTTTCATCTGCATCTCCTTAAAGATGTCCCTGGTCTATTGCAACAACGAGGGACGAATGATCACTTGATTTGCGAAAAGCCGGTTGGCCGCAAGAACGAGATATGCGAGTTCGATACTGTTTCTACATCGGTCCAGCCGGGCTTGACGCGGACTCGCGCCCAGTCAGGGTTAGCGCGGAAAGTATCCCACGCCTTATCGCGCGCAGCCATATTATCGAATGCCACCATATAGGTCAGGTGAGGAAGCCGCGCGCCACAGATTCCCTCTCCGAAGAAGACGGGCGCAAGGCCGCAGGCGCGGAAGATCTTGATCTCTTCCTGATTAAACATATCGATCTTCGCCTTTGATGCGAATACATTCTTTGATTCATAAGTGCGCAGCTCAAACAGGCGCGGCGGGCGATTGTCGTCAATTGGGGGCGCCTCGACTTTCGGGTGGCCGTCGAACGCTTTCAGCAGCACCGATTCATAGCGCACATAAGGGGGCCCCGAAGCAGTCTCGAACGCTTGCCAGGCTTTGATGAACTCTCTGTCAGAAGCCATGCGCTCGATTGCCGACTGCATTTCGCCGAGCGATTTATAGTCGATCAGCACGATGAGCGACGGGCTGTAGTTGCCCGAAACGACGTTGAAGCATCCTACGGGCCCGATCTGCAGCCGGTTCATCATCGGCATGAAATGGCTCTGGAAGAAGTCCTGAATACGCCTGGGTTCCATGTCATTGCGCAGGTAATAAGTGCGCAGTTCATAGAAGTGGTTCCCCTCGGCTGCTGGCGCTGGCAGGTTTGTTGCTCCCACTACACCCGCAGCAAGTCCGGCTTTCAAAAGATGACGACGATTCATGTGTTGCTCTCCTGGGTGATGCACTTCTCTTTCTACAGGTGGGGCTATTCTATGGTCGGTTGGGATTCAAGTCAACGAGGAAACATCGGATAACCAAGCGATTGAAACTTTTTGTAGCCGATCTCTAACCGCTTATCCAAATACTGCAACTGACTTGCTAGTGTAGCTGTAGCTTTAGCTGTTTCATCTGTCGGTTGCAACTGGTTCAGTGCAGCCAACACTTCTTCACAATAGCCGTGTTTGAGTTCCTCACACTGTTGATCGAGCCAACATTTAAACTCATCGCTCTGCTCACCCAAGACTGCTTGCGAGAGCTTCAGCCTCGTGCTCTACCGCATGGGGGAAATCTAGAATCCTAACAGCATCGGGACGATGATAATCTATCAACGTTTGTTCCCATTTTGCTCTATCGCATACTGCCAAGACCTGCCCGGCTTTCTCTACTCCCTGTCGGTGCGTCTCAACCATAGCCCGTCGTGCCCACCTCGCTGGCCGGGCTCATACGCGAGAAATAGCTCAACTCTGTCGTGACAATGACTCTCTCCCTTCTTGTTAGTCTCTTCTTCGACTACCCCAAGAGCCAGAGTCTCAACTTCTGCCCACTCTTTCCCGACCAATGGCACCATCACTCCATCCACACTCAACAACTGCAGCGGGGGCCCATCTGGCGCTTCTGGCATTTCTCGCCGGATGCTGCAGTCTCCATTGTTTCATTCCAGTCATTACTTCAGCCGTTAATTGCTGCCAGCGACGATCAAAATTCTCTTTCACTGCCACTGCCTCCAGAGTTGTAATTTCTCGGGATTTCCTCTATGGCAATGAACTTTACTCCCTCTACTCTCCTCGTGCAAAATCTTGACGCACACCCCACAGGGATTTTTTGCTTGACTTACAAACAGAGAGAGTGTATTTTAGGCCCATCTGGCATTTATAATAACAAATTGGCTAGAGCGTATCGCATAAATAAGAAGTATAATACTCCCCAAAAATTGGACAGCGAAATCAAGTATAATACTCCCCAAAAATTGGACAGCGAAATAAGGTGGAAAATGTCTCTGGCCTAAGATGAAAAAGATGATGAGAATAATGAGATAACCCAGTAACAAAAGAAGTCGTTATCGAAGCGGTGGAGAAGGCATTGAAAATTGGACAGCCAGAAATATTCAACAGCAATCAGAGGGCGCAATTCACTAACAAGCAATTGCATAAATCACTTGACTACAAGACGCCAGCCTCAGTTTACTTTGGCAGTCAGAACACAGGCGCTATCAAAGCAGATTCTCTAGAAGCAGTCTCATAAATAGCATCTGAGTAAGATAACGATACAACCAAGGTGCACGAAACCAAGGAAGTTCTCGACATGGCGCTCGTAACGCATCCCCAGTCGGCGGAAGTTTTGCAGCCAGGCC
>Ga0209172_10002090_pt1 | contig 37505 bp, 39 predicted proteins | sample LarsenN4metaG_FD_184113 | JGI IMG/M metagenome (GOLD analysis project Ga0209172, IMG submission 184113) | Hot spring sediment bacterial and archeal communities from British Columbia, Canada, to study Microbial Dark Matter (Phase II) - Larsen... ... | reverse complement strand
AGTCGTGAAAAAACCTGTATCAAAATTTCGTTCTAAAAAACCGCAACACAGAGGGACTGGACAACGAGTAGAAGCTCCGAAATTTCATATCACTAATCAGCTTTCTAGCCTTAACTGAACCGTATTGGTTTATATGCAGCAGCTAAGTCTGGATTAAGTGGATTATCTGAAAGATCAAGCTTCTCTTTCAGGGGAAGTTGACTTAACGAGGTTGGTAAGTCACTCAGGTAATTTTTTTGTAAGTATAGAGAATTTAGAGAACTAAATTCTCCTAACCAGTCAGGCAATGTTTTCAAGTTGCATCCTCCAGCCCAAAGCGTATCAAGTTTTTTGAGTTGCCGGATGCAATAAGGAACATTGTTCAACGGAATATAGCCTATAAATAGTTCTGTGAGCTTTGATAGTTTGTCTAAAAAGTTCGGAAAATCAATGAGGGGATTATCGCTAACAACCAGTTTTTCTAGTAATACTAGATTGCTAATTACTTCCGGTATTACTGCTAATTGGTTTTTAGCGAGGTAAAGAAATCGTAAATTGCTAAGGTTAGCAATAGCCTTTGGCAGTGTTTTCAATTTATTTGTGTTGAGATCGAGTGATTGCAATTGTGTAAGGGATGCAATCATCTCTGGCAGTTGGGCAAGTTCGTTGTACGATAGGTCAAGTAATTGCAAACCTATCAGGGATGTGATCGCCTCTGGTAGTTGGGTCAGTTGGTTGCCACTCAGATAAAGCTGTTGCAACCCAGTCAGAGATGCGATCTCCTCTGGCAGTTCGGTCAATTGGTTATCAGAGAGATTAAGTGATTGCAACTGAGTAAGATTTGCGATCGCCTCTGGCAGTTGGCTCAATGCGTTGTAGGATAGGTTAAGCTGTTGCAACCCAGTCAGAAATGTGATCGCCTCTGGTAGTTGGCTCAGTTGGTTGTCATGCAGGTTAAGCCGTTGCAACCCAGCCAGGGATGCGATCGCCTCTGGTAGTTCCGTCAGTTTATTCCCAGAGAGATTAAGTGATTGCAACTGAGTAAGGGATGCGATCACCTCTGGTAGTTCTGTCAGTTCATTCCCAGAGAGGTCAAGCTGTTGCAACTTGGTTAGGGATGCGATCACCTCTGGTAGTTCTGTCAGTTCATTCCCAGAGAGGTCAAGCTGTTGCAACTTGGTTAGGGATGCGATCACCTCTGGTACTTCAGTGAGTCCCATATTGCTCAGATCGAGTTTTATCACACCCTCTCGTCTTGCTTTTTCAATGTGCTGCTTGACTTCTCGATAAACCTTATCTCGCACCATGACCAAATCCTTTTTCTCACTACCAAAATCGGAGTAATAGCCAGATTTTCCCTGTAAAAGCCTATACAGAAAATCTCAGCCTAGCATTCTCATAAACAACGAGCAACAAAATGAAAATAGAGTGAACTACCTTCAAATAGTGATTTCGATAGCCTTTCTTCTATGAAATCTGCGGTTTGATTTGTGTAGACAAAACAGATTTAACTTTTAGATTGCTTGATGAGACATTACCTTTCGACCACGGCTATGAATTATTTTCTGCGATCGCCCACTTTTAACCCAAACTTCATACATTAGACACGCTGGGAATTCACATCATTGCAGGTATTCCCAAGAATGGTGTAATTAATTTAACCCAAAATTCTATGCTTCGTATTCGGATACCAGTAAATCAGGTACGTTTGGTTTACCCATTAGCGGGTAAGTCCCTGATAATTGGCAAGCATACAATTCATTTGGGTATTCCCGACATATGTTTGCTTCAACCTGCGGAGAAACTGCGATCGCGTAGGTTTCGATGTATGTGAGGTTTATTTGCTAGGCTAAATAATTATTTTCTCAATTAATGCCTGTAACGAGTAAGACATGAATCAAAGTGTACTCAACTGGGTAATTGTCAGGCAAAATATCCAATTATAGGATAACTGTATTAGTCACAGTCTTGGAAATAACAGTATGTCAAGTGTAAAACACACAATTGGATTGGTAATTTATCCTGATATGACCCAGTTAGATATCACAGGGCCACATCAAGTTTTTTCATTTATGCCTAATACTCAAGTTTTGCTGTTGTGGAAAAACCTAGAGCCTGTTGTTAGCAGTGGTTTAACTATCCTACCGACTACCACCTTTGCTGAATGTCCGCAACTCGATGTTTTATGCGTTCCTGGTGGGTCTATGGGAACTGTAGAGATGATGCAAGATGTAGAGATGTTGGAGTTTCTCCAAAAGCAAGCACAAGTAACTAAGTATGTCACGGCTGTGTGTACAGGTTCGCTCATCTTAGCAGCTGCAGGTTTACTCCAAGGGTATCGTGCAGCTTGTCATTGGGCATTCCGGGAACAGTTGGCATCGATGGGAGTAGAAGTCGTTCCCGAACGAGTGGTGATAGACCGCGATGGACGGATCACAGGCGGCGGTGTCACCGCAGGGATTGATTTTGCTCTCACTATTGTTGCTCAGTTATGCGGAGAAGATACCGCTAAATTTATTGAATTATTGTTGGAATATAACCCTGCACCACCTTTTGGGGTTGGTTCACCAGAAAAAGCTGGTTCTCAATTAACACAAACCGTTTTAAATATGGGCAAACCCTTAATTGCAGCCGCAGATACCGCCAGTAAAAAAGCCGCTTCTGTAATACAGGCAAGATTGACATAAATTTGGCAATAAACACCTAAAAATCTAAAATCATTTCTGTCCTAGCTATAGCTCACCATTAATTCCTGATAAATTTCAAGACGGCTTGAGGTGAAGTTAATCAATCTACCAAAACTGCGGTGAGGGAAATTATGGCCTTACGGGATAAAGTCGTGATTATTACAGGAGCTAGCAGTGGTATTGGTGCTGCTATTGCTACTAACTTGGATGCTGCCGGTGCGAAGTTAGTGCTGACAGCGCGATCGCAACAAAAGCTATCTGATCTGTGCAGCCAATTACAAAATGCGGTAATTCTACCTGGGGAAATTACTGATCCGGCTTTGCCTGGACAACTTTTAGAAACAGCGATCGCCAAATTTGGTCAGTTGGATGCAGTCATCAATAACGCCGGCATTATGCACATGATGTCTATCGAAAATGCAGATATCGAAGCCCTCTGTACAATGATTCGCGTCAACTTTGAAGCTGTAGTTCGCATGAGCTATGCAGTGTTACCCTACTTCAAAAAACAGGGCAGTGGGTTTATTGTCAACATATCAAGTATTTCTGGATTAAAAACCACTCCCATGACTGGTGTTTATGATGGCACAAAACATGCCCTCGAAGCCTTTACTGATTCTCTGCGGATGGAATTGGCAGGTTCAGGTGTTAGTGTCGCAACAGTTGAACCCGGAGCTGTAGCCACAAACTTGTATGATTCCTGGAAAGATCGTGGTCAACAAGGCTACGATGAAATCGTGCCGCATCCTTTGCAAAGCCAAGATGTAGCCCATTGTGTGCGGTTCATTCTAGAGCAACCAAATGGGGTGATTGTGCCAAGGTTGCTTGTTGTTCCAGCTACCTCTCCTATCTAAAGAAACATAGGCTTGAAATTCCAAAGTCATTCATAAAGTTTGTTGACTGCTGACAGTCAATAGTGATACCAATTCACAATTCGCAATGGACTTCTCTTCGAGACGCTGCGCGAACGTCCCGCTTCGCTAACGCAATGGACTTCTCTTCGAGACGCTGCGCGAACGTCCCGCTACGCTAACGCAATTAAAAAACTGAGATGCAGTAAAACTTTCAGGGTTTACATCTGTATCAGGTTTTTCGTGAAATGGTATGAGATAGTGCTTTCCTGTCGCCTTGCGTCGGAAAGCAACTATCGTTAGCGTAGCGGTAGCGACGTTAGGAGCGTCACCCATAAGGGTCAACAGTCAACCAAAAAACTAATTTGCTCTCTGCTCTGTTAGCACTTGATAAGCATAATTGAAATCATCATTGGAAATCTTAATTTCCGTTGGATCTGTCAGACCTTCAGAGCGAAAACGACGAATAGCTTCTACAGCCGCTTGATTGCTGAGTAAAGTTAAATCTGCACCGTTCCAATCTTTGGTCATTTCTGCCCAATATGTCAAATCCACATCTTGCAATGGTCGTCCTTGACAATGAACTTGCAGAATCGCTAATCGACTAGCTAAATCTGGTAAATCAACCTTCATCTGTAAATCCAAGCGTCCAGCGCGTAACAAAGCTGGGTCAAGGGCATCAGGTCGATTCGTCGCCCCAATCACTAAGATAGTGCTACCTACTTCTATACCATCTAACTCAGTCAGCAATTGTCCAACGATGCGATCGCTCACTCCCGAATCACCGCTAAAACTACCGCGTGCAGGGGCTAATGTATCGATTTCATCAATAAATACTACGCAAGGTTCTGCCTGACGTGCCTTTGCAAATAATTCTCGCACCGCCTGTTCACTCGCACCTACCCAACGACTCATTAATTCTGGGCCGTTGACACCAATGAAATTCGCTCTGGCTTGGGAAGCGACGGCTTTGGCTAATAAAGTTTTACCTGTTCCGGGAGGCCCCCACAACAAAATGCCTTTGGGTGCTAAAGCTTTCGTTTGCAGATACAGTTCTGGATAGAGTAACGCCCCTTCCACTGATTCCCTTAGAGTTTGCTTGATGTTATCCAAACCGCCAATGTCATCCCAGGCGATTTGCGGCATTTCTACTTCCACACTCCGCAGGACGGCTGGTTTGATTTCTTTGAGTGCTTGTAAGAAATCGGCTGCACTCACCGTCATATTTTCTGGAATCTCGCCGTCAATCGAAGGAATTTGACGACGTAAGGCAGTATACGCAGCTTTTTGGCAGACGGCTTTCAAATCAGCCCCGACAAATCCCACCGCCCGTTCAGCGATCGCATCTAAGTCAACTGTCTCTTCTAAAGGCATCGCACGGGTGAGAATTTGCAATATTTCTCTGCGTCCCTTCACATCAGGGACACGAAACTGCACTTCCCGATCAAATCTCCCCGGACGACGCAACGCCGGATCAAGATGATCAGGACGGTTAGTCGCTGCCAAAACAATCACACCTTGACTTTGGGAGAAACCATCCATCAAACTTAATAATTGAGCTACAAGGCGTTTTTCCACTTCGCCTTCTACCGCACTGCGATCGGGAGCTAAACTATCGATTTCATCAATAAAGATAATACAGGGCGCATTCTTCGCCGCTTTCTCAAAAATACCCCGCAATCTTTGTTCTGCTTCCCCATAGTATTTGCTGATGACTTCAGGCCCGACTAAGGCAATATAATTTACACCGAGTTCTTCAGCTAAAGCACGTGCCGTCAAAGTTTTACCAGTACCAGGAGGGCCAACTAACAGTACGCCCCGTGTCGGTTCAAGTCCCAATTTTGCCAGCAAATCAGGACGTTTTAAGGGAATAGCAATGAGTTCTTTGAGTTCTTTGAGAACCTCGCCCAATCCCCCCACATCTTTTAACGTATAGTCCGCAGAGCTATGAGGTGGGACAACCTCAGAATCGTCTCCATGACCACTATTAGAATTAGGAGTAGGCGGGGTACGAAAACGGCTAGTACCAACATCATTACCCATATTATTAGGACGTGGTATCGTCCCATAACGGGGAATACTACTCATTGGACGGGAGTTAATCTGTACATCCGTCTTAATTTCTCCCTTCTCAATCTTATCTTCTAAAGTTTTTACCAAATCTAATAATTGCTCAAATCCCTTGAATAATTCACTCATACAATCACTCCCAAAATTGACTAATAATTGGCGTTGCATAAAAGGATGATTTATTATTTTGTGGGATGGGCATCTTACCCGTCCCTTGTATCTCCGGGCAGGCAAGATGCCCACCTTAAAAGATTCATCCTGTTATTTAGCAAAGCCTAATAATTCAGCGTTTATTTGCAGTTAATTCCTCAACTTCAAATAAAAGATTAGCTGCCCCTTGAATTCTGGCAAGAGGCTCAACAGAGCGGGGTAAGTTCGGTAAACGAATTATGGTTTGCTCTGGAAATAAACTGCCATCAATTTTTCCCTCTTGGCTGTAGCGATTCTGCACTACATAACGCTGATCTACACCCATTTTTTTTAGGGATGCTGTTAAGCGAATGTGTTCAGATATAATTGCTGCTTCTGATTGAATGACTCCAACAAATTGAGTGTGTTGGGGATTTTTTAATTTTTTTTGTGCTTGGACAACTTGTTGGCGTAAACTTCTTAATCGTCCAATAAAATCCACTCTACCCAAAACATCTTGATATTTAATCCACAGTTTAAATATCCAAGATAACCAATCACTTAAGGCTGATGGCATTTCTAAAAATCGCATCAAATGACCCGTAGGTGCTGTATCTAAAATAATTAAATCTTGTTGATTACTATCTAATAAATCCATGACAGTCACCAGGGATAGCATTTCATCGATTCCTGGTAAAGCTTGAGACATAATCTGCCGCCATGCCTCTGGAACATAGGCAATATTAATTGTTGCGTCTGTTTGCGAACCTTCACCGCTAATCATATCTGCTAATTCCCACAGATAGTCAGCACGGAATTGTTCTAAAACTCTATTGGCATCAATTTCTTGCCCACTCAAATTAGCTGTTAAAGACAAAGGTTCATGCCCTAAGTTTTTACCAAAAGCATCCCCTAAAGAATGGGCTGGATCTATAGAAATCACACGAATTTTTTTATCTGGATGTTGTTGAGCAGAAGCCCAAGCTATAGCAGCAGCTACTGTTGTTTTACCAACACCTCCTTTCCCTCCAATAATGACTAATTGACATCCTTCATTCACGAAATCTCGAAAACTAGGTAAAACTTTAGTCGGCCATTGAATCTCCGGTGGCGCAGCTAGCTCTACACTCTCAATTTTTTGAATTTGGGATGCTAAAGCATCTAAAGATACCCCACCCAAGGGTTCTACTCTTTGTTGGGGAACGGTAAAAACAGGCTCTTTAATAACAAGTTGTAAATATTTCTTGAGGAGATTTTGCTGTTCAGCATAACGGTCTGGTTCTATTTCTGCATTTGTTAATACTCTATTAATGAATAAGCCAGCAAAAGGTACTTCTAGATTTTCTAAATTCTGAATAAAACGCTCAGTTTCTAAAAAACACATGGGTTCAGAAATACCTACTACCAAGCAACCAGTAAATTTATCGTCTTGCAGTAAACGTCTACCTTCTGCCAGTTGGGTTCTCATTTCTACTAAAAAATCATCAACTTCATCAGCAGTGTAAGAACCTGTAAAACTTTTGGTAATTACTCGATGTTTTTCTTGAAATAATTCTAGAGAATTTAAGATAACATCTAAAAAATCTTTTAAGCGCAATAAATTTAGTGTATGTCCAGAAGGGGCCATATCTACAATTACTCGATCTGCTTCTTTTTCAGCTAACAGGCGTTGAATTTCTAATAACCCCATTAATTCATTTAAGCCAGGCCAGTCTAAATCCCAAACTGGTGCTAAATCATCTCCATCTGCTAAACTACCCCGCTCAACCAGTAATTCTAAAAAGCAGCTATATTTGGCTTTAAACTCTAATAATAATTTTTGAGCATCCAATGCTTGAACACTCAAGTTAGGTAAATCAGCTAACGGTGAAGCAATACCTTGCACTTCTGTCAGCAGTACATCGCCTAAAGAATGAGCTGGATCTGTAGAAAGTAACAGAATCTTTTCTTGAGGAAATTGTCTAGCCCAATAACGAGCAAAACTGCAAGCGAGGGTCGTTTTACCAACCCCTCCTTTGCCGCTAAACATAACTAAATGTAGTGAGTCGTAATATTTCATAATAAGTTGAAAATAATTAAACAAAGTGATAGGGGGGAAGAGGTTCTCCTAAGATTAAATTCCAGTGAGGACAAGCTTTTTGCCAAGCCGAAAATTGCGCTAAAAGTGCAGCTTGCTCATCAGTATTAACTAAAAAATACAAGCGTACTTCTTCTGCTTGTGGTTGAACTATAACTGATGATTGATAAATTTCCGTAATGTAATCAATGAATTGATTTTTTTCCTCATTTTGTTCAAGACTAAAGCTTTTTTGAATTTCATATTGTTGCTTTTTAGCTAAAAAATAGTCTCTACCACCTCCCACTGTTAATTTTGTCGGCTCTGCCAATACTTGAGGAACTAGTTTTAAAGTATATTCATGTTTATCCTTGATACTTACTAGTTTTTCTAAGTATTCTCCGGCATGATCATCCATATGATTGAGCAAGATTTCATGGGAATTGAAATGAGTCCCGAAACGCAAAGGTAAAATTGTAGTTTGGCAAAATAGTTCACGGATGACGCGATCGTGAGCTAAAACCATTTTGATGACTTGTTCATCATTATTTTGATATGTCTCTGGGGATATGCCATATTCAACGATAGCTGAGAGATTAACCCCATTAATCAAAGTTATCTGAGCAGTATTACCTTTTGGTAAATTCAAATCAAAATTAGGATTTTTGAGAAAAGCGTAAGTGTAGAAATTTTGCGATCGCATCATTTTAACTAGATAAAGTATTTTATGTAGAAACTTGAGCAATTAAATATTTATATTGTCACAAAACTCAAAAAATCGGATGTTTAACCTATTTATTTACATTGGCAAAATCTTAGTTATAATGCTATCAATTATTCAGGTAGCTTCAATGAAAAAAATACGTAATCGCGGTGCAATTAGACCTAAAGTTACTACAATGCCTCGTAGTAAATCTGAAGCATCCAATCAATTAGAACTCTATAAACTAGTGACAGAACAACAGCGAATTAAGCAAGAATTGAATTTCATTGAGCAGCGGACTGTACTACTTAAACAACGCTTGATTACGCTCAAAACTCAAATAGAAGACACAGAAAGAAATATTCAAAATTTACGAGGTATAGAAGCAAAAAATTCTCCTGTATCGCGTCCACAGATATTCTTTGAATCCAACAACTACCAAACTTTTGATATTGAATATTGAGCTAGCACAGTAAATATGAGATTATTAACCCGCAAATGCGGGTTTTTAATTTTCTGATTTCACTGTCGGTTCTAAATTAAAGAGAACAGCTAGCAGAGGCAAAAAACTCATGATTCAGCACTCAGAAGTTAAGGTGATAAAACTAAATTTTCATTATCTTCATAATCTGTATTGAATTGAGGGGTTTCTTGGTAAATTTCATTTAATTCTGATGCTGCTGGCAATGCAGGTTGCAGTGCAAAATGTTCATCTTCTTCTGCTTCATCATTCACGTTTAATTCTTCTTCTAATGCTTGAATTCTTAAAAGTAATTCTTCCTCTTTCTCCTCAAACTCTTCTTCTGATATTTCACCCATGTCAAAGGATAATTGTAGACTTAATAATTGTTTATGCAAATTTTCTTGGGCATCAAATTCAGTATTGGTACGCTCTTGAATTTGTTCTCCAATCCACACTAATCCACTAATTGGCCCCATGACTGGAAATAGTAAGATTTTCCCTAGCATAATATGGACTCCTAAGCAGTAATTTGAGCAAATGTATAAGGTGCAGTAAAGTTGTTATAGCGAATGCGTAAACGTTCACCAAATCGATCATCAATTGCTTCTACGCGTTCGCTAAATAAAGATTCTTTGTCCCAAGGAATCAAAAAAGCCGCATTGTAAATCATGTCCTCTGTCATGGGGTCACTTTCGATTACCTCATTTGCTAGAGGCTTTAACTCATTAAAGAAAGCTTGAATTACAGATTGTTTGCGGGCTGCTAAATTACTTTCAATTAATTGCCCAATATGAATCACTTCCTCCATGCTTAAAGCCTTTCCCTCCATTTGATCACGCTGCTGCCTCAAATTGGGATTAGACTCCATCATGGCTTGCAATTCAGCTTTAGTGTCCCAAAAAATCTTGATGCTAACTTCTCGCGTGCCGTGCAATTTTTGGAATAATTCTTGTAGTCTCTCTTTGTATGGTTGGATGAGTTGTGTGATTACTGTGTCCCAACTTTTGACAACTAATCCAAAACGCAAAGGTAGAAGAGTACAGAACCCTTCTTGCATTGCTTGTTCAAGAACTTTTTCGTGACTGATTAAATTACGACGGGAGGCTAAATATTTCTCTTGTTTTGCTTCTGAATATAAAAAAGTTAATCCATCAATTACTTGACTATAAACTGGTTGAGAATCCAATCCTTTGATTGCAATTGTTGTGGGAATTGCATCAGGAAAAATTCCGTAGAGATAAAAACCGCAATCCATGATCATCAAAAATACTAACTTTAATTACAAAGGTTTTGCTGTCAAAACTAAACGTAACTTGGCATGAATGAGATTGAGTTGTGCTAAACCCAAATCTATCTCGCCATCTACTACAATCCCGGTGTTTAAAAGACGGTCTAGTAGTTCTAGCACTGAAGGTTGAGTCCCAGGTTCACCAGGATAATAAGAACCAGGTGATGGTAAAAGAGTACCGACATCTCCTAAATGGACATTTAAGTCTGTGGGATCGATCTCAAAAATCTGGCACAAATTTAAAACTTGTTCTTCTAACTTTTTCAAGCTTTCTGCGGCTTGTTCTAGTTCAGATTCACTGAGACATCCCTGATCCATGCGTCGGATTACTTGCGCTTCCATCAGCTGACGTACTAGTTCCACTACAGTTAAAAGTAGAGGAACTAAACCCGCTTGGCTATTAGCTTTAGATGTGATAGGTGGCAAATCAGGAGAGCTTTCAACTGGATTACAAACCATTGTCATGATGCCATCTACCTTTTCTAAAGTTATTGAAATCTGTGCAATCTTGGGGTGAAATTAATTTGATATTTTCAACAGTTAACTAAGCCTCAAGTTGCGAATCTTCTACTAATTCATTTAATTGACTGCTGACCTCATTCTCAGCATTAGTGGATAATGTAACGCTCTCTTTCAAATTGGCCGCCGTGAGCAGACGAAGCTGAGTTTCTAAACTTTCTAGCCGTTGATGAAGTTGTTGGTTTTCTTCAATTAAATGTTGAGATTTGCTACTGAGATAGGGGTCATTTTCCCACCAATTAATACCCATCTCACGGGCTTTATCAACAGAGGAAATTAATAAGCGAATGCGGATATGTAGCAGTTCAGTAGAAGCAATGGAGACAGAGATATCACCAGCAATCACAATTCCTTTATCCAACACCCGTTCGAGAATATCTGCTAAGGTAGAACCTTGCGTAGATGTGGAAATCGCTCGACTGGAGTTAGTTAGCGGACGTGTTGGCTGTAGTGGGGTAGTAGTCACGATTAATTCGACTCTTTGATGTTAGGTATAGTTTTGTTAATCACTAAGCCTTTTTGTTGGAGAGGCATAGGATTTTCTGGAGTTGCTTGTTCGTCTTCTGCGCTCACTGTGTCATCTGATGTGACACGATGATGTGATTCCTCTATTGCTTGTATGTGTAGCTGGTTGAGCAATTCTAAGAAAATAGTTGTGGCTTCGCTGGCAGACCAATTCGTGCGATTGAATAGCACATCTGCACAAATTTCTTTAAAATCTGAATTCTCTGGTAAGACCAAAATATTGTGTTCCCCACAAACCTTCGCAATCATCAAACAAGACCTTAAGCCAGAGGTCTTTTCCCCACCAGTTCCTAAACGAAATGCTTTTACTAAACGTACAATTAACTGAGCATCTTCTCTAGCAATGCCGGTTTTATGAACTAGGATCTCGATTTGAGTTTGCTCATCCGGTTCTGGCATATTAATAGTTATCAACCTATCCATTAAAGCGTCTTGCGTTGAATGAACTCCGCAGTATTCTTCAGGGTTGGAGGTAAAGATTGCCCGAAATTGGGGATTAACGTGGAGGTATTCTGGCTGATTGCTACTGGGAGGAAGGGTAAGAATTTTTTCTTCCAATGCTGAAAGTAAGACGTTGTTTACTTCAGGTTTAGAACGGTTAAATTCATCGTAGACTAAGGTAAAACCTTCACGACAGGCTAAAGTTAATCGAGAGTCAACCCAATTTTGCTTCAGTTCATCTTCGACTTTCAGAACGTTGTGAATGTAATTATCCAATAACTTTTTATGGGTGTAACCAGATTCACTACCAATCAAGTCAGAACTTTTAAATTCATCATCTCCGAAGACTAACATAATTGGTCTATCTAGACAGTTAGCTAAGTGCATAGCTAAAGTTGTTTTTCCTGTACCAGCCGGGCCGCGTAAGTGAATTGCAAACCCTGATGTGAGATAACGTAGTGCGCGAATGGCCACTCGCTCGATTGCTGGTGTGACGACAAACTGCCCAGGACGAACACGAAGAACAGCTCTTTTCTTATTATTTGCGGGATGATTTGTGGTGAGAGTCATAGATGAATTTGAAGTGAACTAATATTGTCAAACAAAAAAATTGAGATGCTTAGATACAATTTGTAAATAGATGTGTTATTCTAGGTATAGAAATTATCAATCAGTATCTATAGCTTAGTAACTCCTTCAAAATATAGGAGTTATTTATTGTTAACTAGAAGCATAAATCGAGGAATAGAGTTTAGGGGTGGTTCAGCTCCTTGCATTAAATTAAGCAATAGCTTAGGATATTTAAAGTTTTACATTAAAACTCATTGTTGAATTCGCCCCCTGGTCTGACCAGTTTTTAACCTGGAAGATTAGGGGGTTTTACTATCTAGCCAAGTCAATAAGTTCACTCCATTGTTGGGGAGCATTGACTAATTACTAAAATGTGCCGAAAACGCTGGCAAACAAATCTTGCCGAAATTGGTGCAGATTTTGCCTTTGTGCTTTTGCTTTCTTAGCTCTGTCCTTTGCTGTTTCAGCTAAAAAGTCGTAAGTATTATGCTCCAGGTCTTGGTGGAACTGATGCAAAAACTTTGCTTGTGCTTGTGCTTGAGCAAATCTCGCTTTGGCTGTTTTCGCTAGAAAATCTTGAGTTGTGTACTCAAGTTCTTCGTGGAACATACGCAGCTCTTGCGCTTGCTTTTTAGCTTGCTCTTGTCTGTGTTCTGTTGTTGCGGACAAGAATTCACGAGTCTCTCTGAATAGTTGATTGACTTCCTCAGCGATTGACTGATGCTCTTGCCGGATTCTTTGCATTAAAGCCGTCATGAGTTTCTCCGCAATATAATTACAATCTTGAAGGAACTACATTTACTGGATAATTGAGATTCAGCAAATGTAGCTCGCAGAATATCTGCTTTTTTCGCCTGTTCCTTTTTGATACTCTTGATTCAAAAGTATCAGGATGAGGGAATAAAAGCAGAATCAATATCAGGATTACAAATTAGTAATTCTGAGTAATTAAGCAGGCATTGCGGCGGATTGAGTTAGACCTACGGCTTCTGCATATTTCAGGTAGGTTTCTACAGATGCAATCACGATGCGGGCTTCAATTGCTAATAGTTCAATACCAACTAAAGAAACACGTACCCAAGCATCTACAACGATACCTTTGTCTAAGATACGATCAATAACTTCTGCCAAGCTGGAGGAAGAATTAGTTTTTTCAACTGCCATTGTTTTACACCTTAACTCATTGTTGATTCTTAGTACTGGCTAGGCATTTGCTCTAGCTCGTTACTGAATTAATCTTAGACTCGGCTCTTCGGTAATGTAAAGAGTTTAACAGGATGAAAAGTGTAAAGAAATGCAAAAAAAGTTACAATGTAACAGCAAAAATGTAAACTTATAGTTTGAATTGTATGTTCTTGCAATATTTTTTATTGAAAATGTCAGTTTTTATCTGAAAAATTGTTTGTTTTGTGAGTTTTTCTGTATATTTTTGTTTAAAAACATCGCTATTTATTTTAAGTAAAAGTTGCTTCGATTTAAGTAATAATACGGTTTCTAAATGTTTGGTGGTATAACATAGGATATTTTCAACAATTATTTTTGACCAAAATCATGTCTATAGAAGCTACTTCTGATCCAGTACGCCAAGGAGCGTTAGCCGGGCTAATTGCTACCTTTGTACAGCAAGGACATCCGCCTCAGTATGCTCAATTTATGGCAACTTCTATTATTTTTCAGACAGACTTAGATTTAAGAAATGCCCAAATTTCTCGTCTTTTAAATTGGTTGAAACAGGAACATGAGAGTGTTTATACATCTGCTTTAACTGTAGTGGAAAAAACTCGTGAGGAATTTGAGCGTCGCGTTCAACAAGATTGAATCGAGCTACTTTCTTGAGAAATGGGATGGTATTTTGAAGAATAATTCAGCAGTCAGTAGTGACTGCTGAATTTTTTTCTTGCTGACTAAAAGACAATGTACAAAATCCTCTCTAAACAAACTGCTTCTATGTACACCCGTGACGGTGTGCGCCTTGACGCAGATATCTATCGTCCTGATGGAGAAGGTGAGTTTCCTGTATTATTAATGCGACAACCTTATGGTAGGGCGATCGCGTCTACTGTGGTTTATGCTCATCCTACTTGGTATGCAGCTCATGGTTACATCGTTGTGATTCAAGACGTGCGGGGACGCGGTACTTCAGAAGGAGAATTTCAGTTATTCACTCACGAGATTGCTGACGGTGCAGATAGTGTTAATTGGGCTGCAAGTCTATCTGGTAGTAACGGATTGGTGGGAATGTATGGCTTTTCTTATCAGGGGATGACTCAATTATATGCGGCGATCGCCAAATCGCCAGCCCTAAAAACTATTTGCCCCGCGATGATTGGCTATGATTTGTATCCTGATTGGGCTTATGAAGGCGGTGCATTTTGTTTGCACACTAATTTAGCTTGGGCGATACAATTGGCTACGGAAACAGCTCGGTTACGAGGTGATCAACTAGCGTATCAAGCCTTATTTGCTGCATCGCGTCATCTACCTGTAAATCATCCTGAAATTTTGCAACAACTCGCGCCAGAATCTTTTTATCACGATTGGGTAGCCCATCCCAAAGCTGATCATTATTGGCAAGAACTCTCCCCCAAAAGCTATTTCTCTGAAGTAGACTTACCGATGTTGCATATCGGCGGTTGGTTTGATACTTATCTGCGCGGTACACTGCACCTCTACAAAGATATGGTAGCCCGCGCCACCACTCCCCAACATTTAGTCATCGGGCCTTGGGCGCATTTACCTTGGGGACGCAAAGTTGGTGCAGTCGATTTTGGTCAACTAGCTGCTAGTCCTGTAGACCAAATGCAGATTCGCTGGTTTGATCAATTTCTCAAAGGTGTAAATACAGGTTTATTAGAAGAGTCTTCTGTATGCTTGTTTGAAATGGGTAGTAACATTTGGCAAACTTTACCCAGCTTACCTACACCAAACCAAAAATCCTACTTTTTGTCAACCACAGGACTAGCCAGCATCAGAGAAGATGCCGGAATCCTCATACCCAACCCCCATTTCCTAGTCCTCAGTCCCCAAGACTTACTAGTCCACGATCCTTGGCGACCAGTCCCAGCGACGGGTGGTCATGCCGCAATCCCGGCTGGTGTATTTGAGCGATCGCAAATTGATTGTCGTTCTGATGTTTTAACTTACACGAGCGCACCTTTGACCGCAGATTTATTGCTACTGGGGGATGTATTAGTAGAAATTTGTTGTGAATCTGACCAAGATGGTTATGATTTGTGTGCTGTATTGTCGCAAGTATATCCTGATGGTAGTGTTTACAACATAACCCAGGGTTATTTACATTGCCAGGACGGTAAAAACAGCGTCACTAGAAAGATAGAACTGCAACCAATATCTATCAGAATAGCCACAGGTAATTGTTTGCGTTTGAGTTTGAGTTTAGCTTGTTACCCAGCCTATGCTATGAACTCCGGGAATGGGACTGTATTAAGTAGCGATAGTTTAATGAATGCTCAGATCATCACACTGACAGTTAATTGTGCAGCTTCTCAGGTTTTGTTACCAGTAATATCAAGTTTGGCGAATTAGTTGCAATCACTAAACTCTAGATGGAAAGCGCAAAAGCCTATCCTCTCCACTGACTTGAAAGGGGTGTAGGGGTGTAGGGGTGTAGGGGTGTAGGAGTGTAGGGGTATAGGGGTGTAAGGGTATAGGGGTGTAGGGGTATAGGGGTATAGGGGTGTAGGGGAAAGACACCTTTCCTCCTTGACTGTGAAACTTGTTTAATTGGGACTGCCTTGATTGACAGCAAACACTATCAGCTATCTTTTGATTTGCTAGCCCCTTCGTGGAGTGATACTAGTTGATCTAATTCCTGCTGCATCTGACTGACTACTAATTCATAACATTCATTGACGTATTGGCGATCGCTAGCAGCTGAACGTCCGTAGCGTTTAAATACAATTGGCGGGCAAACCCGCGTATGAATTTGTATAGGGAAGGGAATGTTCGGTAAAGGGCCAATTGCTAATCCCCAAGGCCAACCTAGATAAACGGGAAATACCTCTGGATCAATATTAAATAACCAAGGCAAACCCAACTCATGTAACCGTTCCATCAGCTTGTAGAAGTCAGCTAAGACAATCAGCGTATCATGCGCCCCGTAGGAAATTGCAGGTATAATCGGCACATTTTCCCGCAACGCTAATTTGATAAAACCTTGCCGTCCCGCAAAATAGATTTTGTTACGTAAATGATGGGGTCGAAACACATCTTCAGCCCCCCCAGGATACACCAGCACACTCGCACCAGAACGCAAAGCAGCGATCGCCATTTTGGGATGCGCCATAACCGCGCCAGTTTTCGCTGCTAATTGTGCGATTGGGAGACTGACTTGCCAAGCTTTGGGGTGCATCAGTCCATAAGCTGGTCTCTCAACACCAAAGCGGCGAAACCAGTCGTACATCATCATCAACATATCAGGTGCTGCTAGTCCTCCATTGTGAGAACCAACAATTAAGACTTTTTCCAGGGGTGGGATATGTTCCCAACCACTAGTTTGCACACGGAAGTAGTAATTGTAGAAGAAACCCAAAAAGGGCATGAGGGATTGGATGAACTTTGGATCTCGTTCGTCTAAAGACCATCCGGGTTCGGTGTTCTGGGGATGTTGCTTGGTTAACATTTAGGAATTTTAGCAGCAGTTATGTTGTGTGGGGAGTGGTGGAGGAAATTAAACACATTCGCCCCTAAGCGTTCCCGTAGGGTAGGGGCGCAAAGGTATGCTGAGAGTGTTTTGAGATGAGGTATTTTTACTTTTGCTTGATTCGGTGATAGGCTATCTGCGTCAGGAGTGTAGAGGTAATGATAATGAATAAGTTGCGGGTAGGATTACTGTTTGGGGGTCGTTCTGGGGAACATGAAGTTTCTATTAGTTCAGCACGGGCGATCGCTAAAGCCCTAAGTGCGGCAGAAAATGCTCATAAGTATGAAATACTGCCTTTTTATATCGAAAAAAATGGGCGTTGGCTAGCAGGAGAAGCCCCCCAACAAGTTCTGCAATCTGGTGTACCTCTGTTAGACACACAAAATTCTCCCGCGTCGGAAACACATGATCTAGTATCTCATGGCAAAACACCAGCCCTTGATCGTTGGCAATCGCCTTCTCAAGTTGCAGAAGTAGATGTGTGGTTTCCCATTCTGCACGGGCCGAATGGGGAAGACGGCACAATTCAGGGTTTACTGACTTTAATGCAAGTGCCATTCGTTGGTTCTGGGGTGTTAGGTTCGGCTTTAGGGATGGATAAGATAGCTATGAAAATGGCCTTTGAGCAAGCAAGCATACCTCAAGTAAAATATAAAGCCGTCACCAGAGCGCAAGTATGGTCAAATCCTTGTGTGTTTCCTCAATTGTGCGACGAAATTGAGGCGGAACTCGGCTATCCTTGTTTTGTCAAACCTGCCAACCTCGGCTCATCAGTGGGGATTAGCAAAGTGCGATCGCGGCAAGAATTAGAAGCCGCTTTAGATCAAGCCGCTAGTTATGACCGTCGCATTATTGTAGAAGCCGGAGTCACAGCCAGAGAAATAGAATGTGCCGTTTTAGGTAATGACCAACCCCAAGCCTCTGTCGTTGGAGAGATTACGTTCAACAGCGATTTTTATGATTATGAAACTAAATATACGGAAGGTAGGGCAGATTTACTGATCCCCGCACCCATTCCTGACAAAATTAGTCAAAAAGTTCAAGAATTAGCCATACAAGCCTTTGCTGCCGTGGATGCGGCTGGGTTAGCCAGAATTGATTTTTTCTATGTTGAAGCCACAGGGGAAGTCTTGATCAACGAGATTAACACTTTACCTGGTTTCACAGCTACTAGTATGTATCCTCAACTTTGGTCTTATAGCGGTGTTCCCTTTCCAGAATTAGTAGATCGCTTGATTCAGTTGGCTTTGGAGCGACACAAATAAAGGCAAAAGGTAAAAGGTAAACAGCAAAATTAAAGAGGCCTAGAGTATAGCTTCTGTTTTTCTACTCCCCCTGCTCCCCGCCCCTTGACCCCTGCCCCAATTTGTAGCCTAAATAGCACAAAAAAGTTACTATATTTTGAAAATTGGCTACGGATACCTGATAGCTCGCCCCTTTAGTACAATCTATTGACTAGAGGGGAAACAATCTGTAATTGATCATGGAAAACAGTCAAAGCTTACAGCATGAGCTAACCCAGGTAAACAGAACCAAAGCAGAAGCACAAAAAAGAAGTTCCAATCTTTTCATGTTCCTGCTGACACGCCATCCTTTGCTGTTATTGATCGGTTTTTTGGCAACGTGTCTAGGATCTGCAACCCTTGCTTTGTACAGCCTGATTCATGTGAGTGATGTGGAACAGGCTGAGTCAGAATCAGTCCCGGCTGTGGTGGAAGTACCTGTGACCACCAACACTGATATGAGTAATCCCATACCATTATGGATGGTGGTGGCGATCGCTCTCAGCTGCGCTAGTGGTTGCTGGGTGATTCTCCGCTTAGTTAACCAACCCAAACAACGTCCCACAGTTTCAAATCAACGTGTGGCTGCTGCTCGTCCATCAACAACCAAACGCCGCCAAAGATTAGCAAGGCAGACTTTAAAACCCCAACCTCTTTTCGCATCAGTAAAACCCTTGCCTGCGATCGCGCCACTGTCATCGCGTCAAGCATCCGTCATGAGCATTCTACCACCAGAACAAAAGCATCCATTAGATAGCGGCAAGGAATCATTAGCGGATTTAGTAGATTGGCGTAAACACAATTCTCTGTCAGCTTTATTGCAAAAGTATTAATCTCTAGTTTTCGGGGTCATCGAGGCGATCGCCTCGGTTGGGACAGAGCATCGTTGAACTTTTAGCTAGTTGATGAAGTTTAAAGTCTGAATTTTGAATTCCCCGAATGGGTTGACTCCTGCTCTGATACTATTTTCTGTAATTTCCTGGTCATCAGGAAAACTATTTGAATAAACATCAGACACGGTGAAATTAAGGAGGAGTGAAATGGGACTGAGCGATGGACTCTTAGACCCTAAGAAAAAGGCTATGGTGGTGGATGACTGCTGCAACATGATCGAAACCCAGCTAGCAGCTAAGTCTGGTATTAGTGGAATTGCTCTGAGAACTGCCTTTGCTGCCTTAAAGGGAGTTAAACCAGGGTATATTCCCTACATTGTCGAACAGCTACTACCACCATGCTTTAGCGCAATTGATCCTATCTGGAGCGAAGGTATACAAAAAGGCGACCCAGTAGCACATTTAGTTGCTAGTCGTTCTCACACGGCAGATGCTCTACTCAGTGTCACCGATACTAGAGTTAAAAGTAGCACTCGCTCGATTGTGCGTGGAACATATGAAAAATTGCGTGGTTCAGCTAAACAACATATAGAAGAAGCAGTACCAGACTTTGCTCAGGTGATTGAAAATTATACAAAATCCTAACAAAGAGGCAGGGGGTAAAGCAGTGAGATCTTCTCTGTAAGATGCTTTGCGAAAGACTAGAACTTCTCTCCTGATCTCCCCTATCATCCTTGTCTCACAAACCCCACGCCGGCGTGGGGTTTTTTATTTTGCATCACTCTCAAAAGAAACGCAAGGACTATCAACTTCCTGTGCTGGTTGAAATGAACTGCAAAAAATCACAGTGGAACAGTTAATTCCACTTTCGTCAGGGTGAACGCACTCTATTTCATCTTGTGCTTTGACATGAAAAGCACAATCACTGCACATGGTTTGACATGACATAGTTGTAAATACTCCTGAGAACCGATGCAGTTTTGTTGTAATTCTTTATCTTTAATTTAAAAAAAATCTGAGAATAACACTACCTATTTTCCATAAATTTGCTGTATCCTAGATTTCCTTGGGTAATTTTTTCAACACTAAGTTCATAAAACTTTCTTACGGATCTATATCATGATTCTTGAAGAACTTTATTATCTCTCCAAGAATCGACGTTTAGATTCTCTTTTTTCTGTAAATCTTTCAAACTGAGCAAAACAAATGGATATAAGACTCATCAAAAAATCAGAAAAACTCCTCATGGAGAAAATAAAGATGATGGAAGAGGCTGAAGAACAAAATCTTCCAACTGATAATCTTGATGTGCAAGAGCCAGTAGCAGAAGAAAAATCCAATCTATATATTGAAGCAAAACAACCATACTATATTCCGCAACGTGACTACCCTTTAGTTCAATCTGTGGGTAATTCTGGATGGCAAGTTTCTGATATTTGGCGAGATATCAGAGTCGATAATTTTTGCAATGATTAGTTGCATAAATTGACCCATACAATAATATGGGTTGATCAAAATAATGTGAGCAACTAAACATCATCTCTAGAATGATGGTCTTGATCACAGATAATTTTTTCTACTCATTTTTAAATATACAAAGAATTGTCCATGCTGTGAGTGTGAGAGGAATTGCTTCTAACACTCATGGTAGGCGATCGCTTTGTGGTATTAGGTTGGCATCAGACCCAGAAAAATAACCTATTTGAGCAAAGGTAAAATACTAAACTCCTGAAGAATACCCTCTGCTCTCAGCATAGCTGCCTTGCCCGAAGGCGAGATAAACTTTTAGATTTATAGTCATGAAATTTATTGGTGTGGATTTAGGTTGGAAATCTCAACCTAGTGGGCTATGTTGCTTAAAACTGGTAGAAGGGAAAGTAGAATTAGTTGATTTAGAACGCCAAGATGCGATCGCTCACATCCTAACTTGGATAGATAGCTGGGTAAAACCAGATGAATCTGCACTCATTGCTGTAGACGCGCCTACTCTCATTCCTAACGCTACAGGTAGCCGTCTTCCTGATCAACTGACTCACAAATACTTTGGCAAATATCACGCAGGCTGTTATCCCGCTAACCAAAATCTCCCGTTTGCTGAACGCACAATTAATTTTGGCTTAGAATTAGAATCCCGTGGTTTTATCCATGCACCCACCATCGAACCACAAACGCCAGGGAGATATCAAATCGAAGTCTTTCCCCACCCTGCCATAGTTCACTTATTTGGTTTAGAACGCATCCTAAAATACAAAAAAGGGCGTATCAGTGAACGCCGCTTAGAATTAATCAAACTCTATCAATATATTGTGGAAATTCTGCCTCAGTTTGAGCCTGCTTTGTGCATCGGTAGTTGGTTGACTGATGAAATTCCCTATACAGGTACAGAACTCAAAGCCACGGAAGATAAACTCGATAGCCTCATCTGTGCATATGTGGCTGCTTACTGGTGGTATTGGGGAGAACAACGCAACTTAGTCTTAGGCGATCGCACTACAGGTTACATTGTCATTCCCAAGGAAGCGGGATCTGGGGACTAGGGATTGGGGATTGGGTAAACCCCGTGCATCCCCTGTTCCCTACTTTACTCTGCCCAAGCGATCAATCTGGGTTCATACAGACTAGACAAGTGTGGGTGTTTAGGTAATACCCGCAAAGACAAGCCTTGTAAACCAGAGGTGGTGTAGATAATATCAGCAGTGTAAACGCTTAATCCGTTTGTATCCTGTCCTTGGTAATCCATGACTACGGGTACAGCGTTGACAATCTCGCCGTTGGCATCAATTGAGCCTTGATATAGTTCTACTTGCACATCTTCATTTGTTAAAGTTGTCAAGTCAACTTTAGCTTTTACACCAACAGTTTGATTAACTTCTATATCTGCACTTGCAGATACATCAATATCTTTGATTCTGATATTAAACCAGTGATCACCAAGTTTTGTTTTCCAAGCCGCTAATTCTTTGGCTGGAGCATAGTTATCGGAGTTCAAAGTATGATAGCGATCGCTAGCTGGGAAGTAAGCCCTTTGTGCATATTCCCTAACCATCCGCGCTGTATTGAAGAAAGGACAATTCAAGCGAATTGCATCTTTCATTTTGGCAACCCAAGGACGGGGTAAACCATCGACATCCCGATGATCATAGAATAGCGGTACTACTTCTTTTTCCAATAAATCGTAGAGAGCGTTAGCTTCTACTTCATCCTGGTAGTTGGGATCTTCATAGTTTTCGCCGTGACCAATTGCCCAACCTGTACGGACATAATCGGCTTCATCCCACCAACCATCTAGGACGCTGAGATTAGGCAATCCATTCATGGCTGCTTTCATCCCACTAGTACCAGAGGCTTCACGGGGACGACGGGGTGTATTTAACCAGATATCGCAACCAGCCACCATCAATCGAGAAATATGAATGTCATAGTTAGGAACAAACACTATTTGTTTTTCTAAGTGTTGTTCCGTGATGAAGTGATTGATGTCGCGGATGAGTTCTTTACCGGGAATATCTTTCGGGTGTGCTTTACCTGCAATTACGAACTGCACTTTGCGGCCTTTGTTGCCTAGTAAAATGCGCTTAATCCTTTCAATGTCTCGCATCCACAGAGTAGCGCGTTTGTAGGTGGCGAAACGACGAGCAAAACCAATGGTTAAAACATTGGGATCGAGAACTTCTTGTGCCTGGGCAATTTCAGAGGGGGAAGCACCACGATCAAGTAGATGCTTGACTAAATGATCCCGCACATACAGAATCATATCTAAGCGACAACGCTCATGATTGCGCCACAACTCTTCATCAGGAATTGCTTCCATCCTCTCCCACAGGGGGCTATCTGGTGGGGTTGATGACCAATTTGGCCCTAGGTAGCGATCATACAACTCTTGAGTTGATTTAGCCACACAACTCCGGGCATGAACTCCGTTAGTAATGGCCGTAATTGGTACTTCCTCTACAGGGACTTTTTTCCACAAACCTTGGAACATTTGGCGGGATACCACACCGTGCAGTTGGGCAACACCATTAGAAGCGGTTGCCATCTTTAAAGCTAGCACTGCCATACTAAAGGGGCCGGATAAATCTCCTGTATTTTCCCGTCCCAGTCCTAAAAATTGTTCTTTGGGTAAGTCGAAAATATCTGCATAGTAACCCAGGTAGTGCAGAATTTTGTCGGGGGGGAACAAGTCAATGCCAGCAGGGACAGGTGTATGGGTAGTAAAGATATTACTGGACATTACCACCTGTTTAGCTTCGGCGTAACTCAACCCCTGTTCTTGAATCAACATCCGAATGCGTTCTAGGGCTGAGAAGGCGGCGTGACCTTCATTCATGTGATAGGCGGTGACTTCATATCCCAACGCCTTCAACATCTGGACACCACCAATCCCTAACATAATTTCTTGGTGGATACGCATATCGATATCACCACCATACAACTGATCTGTGATGTCGTGGTCGTAGGGATTGTTTGGTTCAATGTTGGTATCGAGCATATACAGGGGGACTGTTCCCACCTGTACTCGCCACACCCTAGCGTATACCTTCCGCCCTGGATAGTCTACGGCAATCCGCAGTTCCGAACCGTCGGCATTGCGTTCTAGGTGCAAGGGCATATTGTAGAAATCGTTAATGGGATAGCGTTCTTGTTGCCAACCATCCACATTGAGATACTGAGCAAAGTAGCCTTGCTGATACAGTAAACCCACTCCCACCAACGGTAAGCCCAAGTCACTGGCAGATTTGAGGTGATCCCCTGCCAGTACACCTAAGCCGCCAGAATAGACAGGTAGACAATCTACCAATCCAAATTCAGCCGAAAAATAGGCGTAACATTCTTTTGGTTTCTGACTGCGCTGTTTCTGATACCAAGTGCGTTCTTGCAAATAGTCTTCTAATTGACGGGCGGCACGATCCATTTGCGCCAGGAAGCCTTCATCTTCGACCACTTCCAAAAGCCGCGCTTGGCTGATTGTACCTAGCATCAATACTGGGTTGTGGTGGCTAGATTCCCACAAATCGGGGTCTAGGCGGCGAAATAAATCTTTAGTCTCTACATTCCAGTCCCAGTGTAAGTTGTACGCCAACTTCCGCATTGGTTCTAGTCTTGGCGGTAGTGAAGGAGAAACGTTGAATGTGCGAATCGGCTGCATAGGTTAGCAAAGTTCCTAGTATAGCTATGGCTATTGTTGACTGTCTTTACCCAATGTTGCCAATTCTTTATACTATGTTTGTAAAATTGCCCTGACTTTGTTAAGCATTGAAATTTACAAAATTTGATTGGCTATTAGTTCATCCTAATGGTATTTCTTGCTATTTGCTCATCCTAAAAATTTATACTTAAATTCCGTAAAATTTAATGATTTTTTTATAAATTTTCAACTGTATAAGGGTTTCACAAATAATCATTAATTTTGTTTAATATCTTTTTAGGTTTGCCGAGTTAATGATGATCCCAAAATAATAATTATATTTATTGAAAACTTATATAAAATCTGGTATCAGTATCACACTAAATTTTGGGAAAAAGCGATGCCTGCGGCGATGCTCACCCTACAATCATCTAGATTGATGATATTTTTGATGAAATTTCATGTACCGAGTGAAGGTTGCTCATGGGTATTTTTGGTCATACTCAGAGCCACTGCTGCGGCGAAAGTCATTTCAGCTGCGGCTAAGTAAGCCTGTTTGAGACTTGATTTATTTTCCTGACTTTTTTGACGACGCGACTCGCGCTGTACTTTTCCAGATGCGATCGCTCTTTGCAAAAGAATTAACGCATCCACATCTTCAGAGTCATAATTTGACTGTAAAAGTGTGTTAATTTGGTTTTGGGCTACGATTCCCAAGTAACCAATGCTTAAAGCTTGTTGGGCGATTTCTTTAATTAAAGTCATAATTTCCGTCAAGATTGTGAGTTAACGGTGATATTTCAGACATTTAAAAATGCAGAAGGGAAGGTAATTTCTAATTGTCCATGAGGATATCATGTCCGTTACTGCTGTTTTGATTGTCTTCAAAATTTATAATGTAAGCTATCAACTACACATCACCCTATTGGATTACCTGATTGGGTGATTGACAAATTTGTCTTAATAGCTAAAAGAATCTTATACCTGGATTTTGGAGAATATCCAGGTAAATTAATTAATCAACTACTCAGGTAAATTAATGGCAGGATTACGACTAAAAAATCCTCTAGGGGAAAGTTTAAACCCAAGTTTGTGAACAGGCATTACCGGCCAATCTTCTGGTTTAGGTACATGAGTAATACCCATTGTGTACCAGACAACAATATCTTCACCCGTTAAAGATTCATTATCAGCAATATATTTTGGTAGACCTTCTCCTGGTGTAGCTTGATTGGGATAATTGCCACCAGCATACAATTCATGAGGCTGATATTTTGTCACCCAGAAATGATGGGTGGCAAAACCAGCTTTCTGGCGAATTTTTGACCCTTCTACTGGAAACAATATTGTATTCCCTCCTGGCATGAGCATATATGCAGATGCAGCCCCTAAAGTGTTACTTTTCTCTGCACTAGTAATCATCCATTCACGACTATGTTTAATATCCGCATCGCGAACGGCAGCTTTTTCGGTGGTTAATGGGGTATCTTCTACGACAATGGCATTTCCTAGAGGATTGTTTTCATCCATTGGTAAGCTGTTCACATTCATTTCCATGACGGAATTAGCCTGTCCATCAACATCCATATCTAAGCGGTAGTTGAAAAAGTGCTGATGATTTACCCCAAAGGTATTTTTTGCCAACATCCGGCCATAGGAATTATCAAACTTTTCTTGTTCAGCAGCCGTTCCCTGTGCCAAAACAATTCCTGATAAATCGTTTTCTACTTCAATACTTCCGTCTTGATGGAAAATCCAATTAATGCTGTAGTCATAGTTGTCAATAGCAGCCGTCATCGTCAAGACTAACTCGCGATCGCGGCGTACGTCATTCCGTTGAGTATTATACTCGTAATGCTTCCAAAGGATGCCGCGATCGCGCTCGTAAATTCCCACCACTCCCGGCATTGTATACGGTTCACCCTCTTCATTGGCAAACACAGCATCAAGTAAAACCCCATTTTCGGGGACTTCCTTTCCCATCTCCATTGTGTTGGCGAGTAATCCCAGATTATATTCCCCCACATCAAAAGCGTTTCTAAATGACCAAGTGGGGTTAGGATCGCCATAAGGGACTACCATTTCCGATAAACCTGCGCGGTACAGCACAGGACGTTCATTTTCGCCGTCTTGATAAGTGACTTGATACAGCACCAGTCCGCTACGGGGGTGCATCATGTAACGAAATTTCCAACCTTGCCAAGTGATTTCATTACCCTTGATTTGGAAAGTTTTGCCATTGGGTTGGAGGATTTTTAAAAGTTTTGGCGGGGATAGAAGTTTACCTAAAGACTGTAAATCATAGTTCCAATTAGTTTGAGAGATGGGAACTATACCTTGGTCAATAAAACTGCTAACTGTGTTGGTATTTAAATTAACAGTCGCTAGTACACCCTCAATGGGACTGCCATAATAATTCCAATTGTTACCCCTGTAAAATAATAAAGTCCGACAAATCCGACTACCTGTGGCGGCTTCCGCTTCACTTAAAATTCCCGCCGCCCAACAACTAATCTGTACTTGATTGAAATCTGTAATTCCCCGCTTTTTCATTGCTGCTTGCCATCGGGGGTCAGATTTGACTACCTGCCTAGCGATTTCGTATTCTGAGGACAGAATAGACGGTTGGACATTGAGAATCTCTTGCCATGATGCGATTTTTTGAGTTTTGAGGTCAACTGTAGCCTCATAGGTTTTGTTTTGCACTCTCTCATAGACTACTAAAAAAGCTTGGCGTGTAAATGGTTGACCTGGTGTAAATTTCAAAACCTCGGTTTTATCTGGTTCAGCTAGAGTAATCAGGGGGAAAGCCGCCATATCAGTTAAAGACTTTTCCTTTCTAATCACTTCTACAGCTGTTTTAATTTCTGCTTCTGTTAACGCTGTAAGGGGGTGAGTAATTGCTGGCTGTTGCGCTGCAAGTGTCCCCATGAATTTCAGTGAGAGAGCGAAGCAAAGAATAATGGTAACAAGTAAACAAAAGAATAATCGGATTCGCTTATTCATTCTTGAGTATCTGGAAACAACTTGATTGTTATTTATTTCCAGAAATCAGATAAAAAACAGAATTGTGCGTCAATTAGACTGTGTCTATACCAAAGAAAGTGGGAAGTAAGCTCTCCACCTAGTTGCAAAAGATCGTTACAATACTCGCAAAAGCCCAAAACTAAGAAAATTCAGCCTTTAATTTTTTACTTTAGTTGCCACAACCCAGTGAAATCAATGTTCTTGAGAGCCAGTGCGGTGTATCTCTATTGCAAAGTATAGGCTCCCAAAATTGCGATCACTGCTTTTATATTGATAAGTAATTATTATTGATATATAGGGATTGGTACTAAAAACTTTGGTGTGCCTGCATAATAAAGTAAAAACTTGCTTATTAATAAAAACGCAATGAATAATAGCAATGAGTATAGTTTTAAGAGCCAAAAGCCTATATCTAGACTGGAATTAACAATTCAAATTATCTTGCGAAGTATGGCAATAGGGCTAATATCTGGCGGTATACTGGGTGCGCTTTTTGGCTTTGTCTTTTTTGTTTGGACTGGAACAGTTGGGGCGGTATTAGGTTTAGGACTGGGGTTAGTTAATGGAATATTGCTGAGTTTAATAACCTGTCTATTCTTTTATCCACTAAAGTCTCTTCGACTCTATCATGTGATTGTCAAGGTTATTAGTGCTTCTATAGCTGGAGTCGGAGTAGCAAGTTTTGGCCCTTGGTACTTTTCCTCCAATTACATGACACCCTCTTCAGGAGTTTTGATTGGTTTTAGCTCTGTAATTGCATCTGTAGTTGCTGGATTCGCAGGATGGTTAGCAGGAAAAAACATTTTTCAATGGTATGAACAAAAAAATCAAAGAGAAAGACGAAAATCAACTCTAAAGGCGACGCTGCATGATACTACTACACTAAACACAGCAGAACAGCATTTAGAAGATAGCCTGTGGTCTAGAAATTTAGGCTGGATATATCTTGGTCTAATTTCATTTCTGTGTTCTTTTCGAGGGCAAATGCTTTTGCAATTCATAGTCTGTGGAAATCAAGATGTACGTTCTTGCCTTCCTTCTCCTCGTCTTTATACATCAGTAATAGCAGGCTTTAAAGTAGTCATTCCTACAATTTTAGTAATTATTCTGATATTAAATTTAGTTAAAATTCTATATAAGAAACACAAGAATAAGCTTACAAGCTAAATAATGAGTGTCCGCTACTATAGGAAAATTTTAGAAGGGATTGAAGTTTAAATGAGAAGCTTAGGGGAACAGACATAGCATAGATAACACAAAGGCAACGACCTCGACCGAGCAAGGAAGTTGTGACATAATGGCGGCTCAAAGCCTTAACAGAGATTACTTTTAGATATTCATTAAATTTTTTTTCTTACTCGTTTGTTACTTGATATTAATTTAAGAGCGATCGCCTTTACCAAATTAAAAGCGATCGCCCCCCAAAGTTTCTACTGACTACGCAGCCACCAACCGACGCAAAGATTCAGCACGACGTTTAGCTGTAGCGTTATTTGGTTGAAACTTGAGTGCTTCTTCGTACATTTGCAACGCTTGAGCATTCAATTTCTTCCGCTCATAAGCATGACCCAAATTATTTAGTGCTACCACATAATCCGGTTTCAATTTCAGAGCTTCTTTGTAATGACGGATCGCTAAGTCATACTGATCTTGGGCAAAATAAGCATAACCTAGACCATTGTAGATAGGAGCAGTATTTTCTTCTCCTTCTTCCTCAGCAGACTTGAGTGCTTTTTGAAACAATGGTATCGATTGGGTAAACACTTTTTTCTCAGAATAAATACAAGCTAGTTCGTAATATTCCTGAGTCGTACCCTTTTCTTTACTCAACTTGTTTCGCAACCGCGATAACGAACTTTCGCGTTTACGAGTTTTGAACAGCTGGCGGAAAACACTCACAACTGCGAATGTCAGTAAACCCACCAAAACAGAGAGATAAACAACCGCTAGACTGTTATCCATTACCTTCAAATACAAATATTAAAGTTGCTTCTCTATCTATTATCGGTCTTATTGGGAGTGCTGTTAGCGGTAGTGGAACGTTGAGTAGGGTGCTGAGTAAAGACAAGCGAGAGAAATTATTAAACGATGATGGAAAGCGAGAAACTTTTAGCAGGGAAAGGTTGAGATGACCATCCCTGTTAAAAGTTTCCTCACACCAGTCCAGTAGGTTAGGTTGACGTAAGGAAAACCAAGACCATATCAAACGCACTTCTTTGGGTCAGACTGCTACGGATTGAAACCTCTTATGCTTTTTACAGAAGACGCTAACTTTTTACGCAGACCTACGACAACACCAAGTCCAGCAATACTGAAGAGTGCTTGAATGCTAGATGGTTCAGGAGTAGTTCTAGGAGTAACTGTAATTTTGGCGTAGAGGGAAGCGGTATCTGTTTCACTTTCCCGAACACGGAATTCGTTAACTAAGGTAGTCCCACCATCCTTACTGAAACCAAGTAACTGTAAAGTATAGTCTTGCCCACCAAAGTTAAAGTTAGTGCTGCTAAAACTATTAGGTGGAAAAACAAAATCGGCATTTTCGTCTGGAGTACCATTGTTATCAGTACTAATTAGATTAAACGAAAAATTAAAATTCTCATTTAATCCTGATGGATCTGTAAAAGCCAATAAAACATCTAATGGTACAGACTCAGGGGTTGTTCCTATTGTAGTTGTGCCGTTGAAATAAGTTAAATTACCAATTTGAAATGGAGTATCGAAGTTTGTACTGAAGGCATTACCGACGAAATTTAGATAGTTAGCTCCTGTACCAAAACTAGCAGCATCTCCCCATGTGAATGTATCTGTACCTACTCCACTGTATACAATACTAGCAGTAGAAGGGATGGGAGTTCCCCAAGTACCACTGGAATTGCCAGTGAAAGGCGGAGCAGCTTGTACACTGTTTGCTAAAGCGAGAGATGCCAAAGCAGTCAATGTAGTTTTTGTTGCAACACTAGAGAAATCTATTGCCATAATTTGCAGTTCGGCTACATAAATGTATGGATACAAAAAACTCTATAGCCACAACATATAGCAATCCTCAGCGAAAAGTTAGCAGATAAAGAGAAAAACGACCATTTATAAGTATTTCGGACATTTTATCTCTCATTAGGTATTCAGTCTTGCTATATGATGTTGATGTATTAAATATCTCTATAGATGTGAAATATCTTATCTGAAATGGGTTTCTTTGTACGTGAAATTACGTTAATTTTTTTAAGATTTAGTGAGGATAGAATTTCTACTATTAAAAGATAAAAATATATGGAGTAATTCTGAGAGATTAACACCTGATGTGAATTAGGAAATCCTTCTATATCCAAAAAATAGCCTATGCTTAGAGCTAATGAGACTCGGTAGGGGCGGGTTCACCTGGATCATCGTTAATTGTTCATGATATTTGATTAACCCGCCCCTACAAATGCCTACGGAATATAAGATTTTAATTCACATTAGACGTGATTATTGATCAAGTAACTCTCTTCCGTTGATGTTTTTCACGAATAATACTTATATTTCTTGTATAAATAATTTCATGATCACCACAATTGATTGATCGAATTTGTGAATTTTGAATTCAGCGCAAAGTTATGAGACTAATCCCCAATATTTGATGCGTTCTTTGAGCCAGCCTTTAGCGATGTAACTAGCGATCGCTTCATTCACTTTTCTTCTAAACTCATCGTACTGCAATCCTTTGGGCATGACTACAGATAAAGGTGCAGTTGAGAGTTTTGTGGGTAGTATGCGGTATTGGGGATTTTGTTGTACCCAACCACTCAGCACACTAGCATCAGCGGCAAAGGCTACGACAGTATTATTTTCTATTTGCTGTTGCGCTTCTATGTAAGAATCTACTCCTACTAATTCCGCTTCGGGAATATAGTACCGGACTTCAGCGATGGTGCTGGAGTGATTTAAGACAGCGATTTTCTGCTTTTGCAAATCGCTGATTTTCTGTATTGACGCATCTTTAGTAATTAAAACCGTGCCATCAAAGTAATAAGGGACACTAAAACTTACTAAACGTGAGCGTGATTCTGTAGCTGTTACCCTAGCGATCGCCATATCCACTTGATGATCGTAGACTGCCGATAAGCGATCGCGATTCCTGACTGGCTGGAATTTCACAGAGTCGGTTTTTCCCAATAAATCAGCGGCTAGACGCTGTGCTAAGTCAATTTCTAACCCTTGCAGTTTGCCATCAGCATCTTTAAATCCCAGAGGCGGCGTATTATCTTTTACAGCTACAGTCAAATAACCCCGCCGTTGAATTTCTGTTATAGGGGCGGCAGATGCAGCCAATCCTGTGCTAAAAAACACGCAAAAAATACAAATAATGGTGGCGGATAATACCAGATGTAACTGCCTAATTATTTGCCATTTGTTACATCTGTTATTCATCCGGTTTCACCTTTAACCTTGAACTTGACTGGCTATTTCCACTACTTTACTGAAGCTAGCAGGATCGAGGACTGCTAATTGTGCCAACATTTTGCGATTGAGTTGGATGTTAGCTTTTTTCAGGTTGCCGATCAAGCGGCTGTAGCTTAAGCCATGTAATCTAGCAGCAGCATTAATACGGGTAATCCACAGACTGCGGAAATCGCGCTTTTTCTTTTTGCGATCGCGGTAAGCACTCCGCAGTGCTTTCATTACCTGTTGGTTAGCGGTTCTAAACAAAGTTGAATGAGAACCACGGAAGCCTTTAGCTAGTTTGAGAATTTTATTGCGGCGTTTACGAGCAACGTTACCGCGTTTTACACGGGTCATATTTTATTCCTAAAGAACGAATTTACAAATAAGGAAGCATCAAACGCACGTTTTCTTCGTCGCGTTCATTGACAATTGCCATTTTAGACAGACCCCGTTTCTTGTTGGTGGTCTTGTGTTCTAACAAGTGGTTTTTGAAAGCTTTGCGGCGCACAATTTTACCGCTACCAGTGGCGCGGAATCGCTTTGCTGCGGCTTTGCGTGTTTTGAGTTTAGGCATGAATTGGCTCTAATTCGACACAATCCCTCATTATATACTACTCAAACCACGTTGGAAGCACTAACAACACTTCAAACATTCACAGCTAAAGGCAAAGAAGAATTGGAGAAAGGCAGAAGGAACAATTAGTCTCACCTTGACAAATGCTAGAACAGCTACATTGGCAACACAGGAATACTTTCAGGGAGATGTTAACGTTGTATTTCTTATACTCTAATACAATAGAGAAGAACACAAAACTTACCTAACATCTAGCTAACTCAGCAATTGCCCATGACCACTTCTAACCGCCGCTATCACATTACTACTTTCGGTTGCCAAATGAATAAAGCCGACTCAGAACGCATGGCTGGCATATTAGAAGACATGGGTTTTGAGTTTTCCGAAGATCCCAACAACGCAGATGTCATTCTCTACAATACTTGCACCATTCGGGATAATGCCGAACAAAAAGTATATTCTTATCTTGGTAGACAAGCCAAGCGCAAACACGAACAACCCAATTTAACCTTAGTTGTTGCTGGCTGTGTCGCCCAACAAGAAGGTGAAGCACTGCTGCGGCGAGTCCCAGAATTAGATTTAGTCATGGGGCCACAACACGCCAACCGCCTCAAAGATTTACTAGAGTCAGTCTTTGCCGGGAATCAAGTTGTGGCGACAGAAGCAGTCCACATCATGGAAGATATTACTCAAGCGCGGCGGGATAGCACCGTGACAGCTTGGGTGAATGTGATTTACGGCTGCAACGAACGCTGCACCTATTGCGTAGTTCCTGGCGTGCGCGGCGTGGAACAGTCCCGCACACCGGAAGCTATCCGCGCCGAAATGGAACAATTAGGACGGCAAGGTTACAAAGAAATTACCCTTCTAGGTCAAAATATTGACGCTTACGGACGAGATTTACCCGGTACAACACCAGAAGGAAGACATCTGCATACCTTCACTGATTTACTGTATTACGTCCATGATGTGCCGGGAGTAGAGCGGATTAGATTTGCTACTAGCCATCCCCGTTATTTCACCGAGAGATTAATTAAAGCTTGCGCAGAATTGCCCAAAGTTTGTGAGCATTTTCATATTCCCTTCCAGTCTGGGGATAACGAACTATTAAAAGCAATGGCGCGAGGTTACACCCACGAAAAATATCGCCGGATTATTGACACAATTCGTCAATATATGCCAGATGCGTCAATTAGTGCTGATGCCATAGTGGGTTTTCCTGGCGAAACGGAAGCACAGTTTGAAAATACCTTGAAATTGGTAGAAGATATCGGCTTTGACCAATTGAATACGGCTGCTTATTCTCCCCGTCCTGGCACACCTGCGGCGTTGTGGGAAAATCAGTTGAGTGAAGAAGTGAAAAGCGATCGCCTACAAAGATTAAACCATTTAGTGGGTATCAAAGCAGGCGAGCGATCGCAACGTTACATGGGACGCATCGAGGAAGTGTTAGTAGAAGACCAAAACCCCAAAGACAAAACCCAAGTCATGGGACGCACACGCGGTAATCGTCTCACTTTCTTTACAGGCGATATTAATGAGTTAAAAGGGCAATTGGTGAAAGTAAAAATCACCGAAGTTCGAGCTTTTAGCTTGACTGGCGAACCCATAGAAGTGCGTCAAGCTGTGCCGGTTTAAAGGAATTGACACCACACTAAAATTAATCACTTGCGGAGTTCTATTGAATGTCAGACTTATGACAAAGAATCACAGTCAACCTTAGACAGTGTGGTGATCGTCCTTGTATTCGCGGTATGAGAATCAGAGTATTAGATGTGCTTGATCTGTTTGCTGCGGGACTGAGTGCCGAGCAAATTTTAGCATAAATGCCCGATTTAGAGATAGATGAACTGAAAGCAAGACTCACATACGCTGTTGTGTGAAATCTTTTCGTCTAGTAACCTCGTTAAACTAGAATCTTCTTTGGAAATGCTAATAAAATGTTGATTTAGCATCTATATCTTTGTTTTTCTAAAATGAAGCGTTCTTCCTTGTCAATGCCTACGTTTGATGTAATGCTTTTGCCTGCTATCAAAGCTCTACAAACTCTAGGTGGCTCTGGTACAACTGAAGAGATATACGACAAGGTTGTTCAGATTTTGAACTTGCCTGACAAGGTTCTAGAAATACCGCATGGTAGTACGTCACAAAGTGAGGTTGAGTATAGACTAGCTTGGAGTCGCACTTATTTAAAGAAGTATGGACTGATAGAAAACTCAGCACGGGGTATATGGTCTTTGGTATCAACTTCTATCAACTTAGACGATTTGGATGCTAAAGAAATTGTCAAAGCCGTTCGTGAAGCAGAAAAAATTAAACCAATACCAACAGAATCTTCTGATGAATCAATTGTGCCTACAGCACCTTTAGAAGAAGTCGCTTGGCACGAACAACTCCACAAAACATTATTGTCTTTGCAACCAGATGCGTTTGAGCGTTTGGTACAGCGATTACTGCGTGAGTCAGGATTTATACAGGTGCAAGTTACAGGTAAATCCGGTGATGGTGGTATTGATGGTGTAGGTATTGCTCGTATCAGTGGTTTTTTGAGCTTTCATGTTCTGTTCCAATGTAAACGTTATCAAGGTTCAGTTACAGCCAGTCAAATCAGAGACTTTCGGGGAGCAATGCAAGGACGTACCGATAAAGGATTATTTATTACAACTGGAACATTTACTAGAGACGCTATTAAAGAAGCCACACGAGATGGCGCACCCCCAATTGATTTAATAGATGGTGAACAGTTAGTTCAACGATTGAAAGAGTTGAGGCTTGGTGTGAAGATAACAATGATTGAGTCTGTTGAAGTTGATACGGATTGGTTTGGAAACATTTGAATTTCAGGCAACTTCAACTAGCCATGAAAGCAGTAGTGCGATCGCCTACCAATACCCTTCAATGTTACAATCAAAATATATATAATTATGTTTATGACACTAACAATTGTAGCTGAACCCGCACCACTAGAAATGAACTCTGACGGTGTGGTTCTAGTGAGTAAAACGCGCATCACACTAGACACCATAGTTGCTGTTTTTAAACAAGGGACAACAGCCGAAGAAATCGTTCATCGCTATCCATCACTTCAGCTAGCTGATGTATACGCCACAATTGCTTTTTATCTCAAACACCAGCAGGAAGTTGAAGCATACTTACAACAAAGACAGCAGCAAGCACAAGCGATTCGCAAAATGAATCAGTCTAGATTTGATTCGCAAGGTTGGCGTGATAGGCTGCTGAATCGCAAGGCTGAACAAGAAAAATGTTAAAGCTGCTTGCTGATGAAAACTTTGATAACACTATTGTCAGAGGGTTGCTGCGACGCAATCCAAGTATTGATATTGTGAGAGTCCAAGACGTTGGTTTATCTGGTAAGGATGACCCAACAATATTGTCATGGGCTGCACAGGAAAATCGAGTGCTACTTACCCACGATGTTGCTACAATCACCCACTATGCCTATGAACGGTTAGCACAAAATCAGCCAATGCCAGGGGTGATTGAAGTTGGTCTTAATGTTTCGATTGGAATAGTTATAGAAGATATTCTAGTTATCCTAGAATGCAGCTTAGATGGAGAACTAGATGGGCAAATTCACTATCTTCCATTATGAGTGAACGCCAAGATTTTATTTAAAGCGATCGCACCATAATTTATCTCTTAAACTAACCCAATTTTAGCTAGATTAGGTTTTATCTCACCTAAAATCAATTAACGTTTGGCGATAGGTGTCTGGTAAACCTGTATCAAAACATTTACCTCGTATGACATAACCTGTCATCCCTTCTGCCTGACATAATTGATCCAAACAAGTTGTTAACTGAAATTCACCACGGTAGCGGCTATTTTCTTGAATGCTTTTTGCCAAAAAATCAAAAATTTTTGGTGTCAATACATATAGACCAAACACACATAAAAATTCATCTTCTGCTATGCCTTCTACTCGTAGATGCTGGCGTGCATAATCAATACTTGGCTTTTCTGCTAGTTGTGTGATTGTCAATAGTGAATTGAACTCTTGCCATACTCCTGCTACACATCCAGCTTTGTCAATAATTTCAGATGGCATAGTAGTTAAGCTGACTACACTTTGATTAACTTGTTGATAAATTTCAATAAGTTGTCGCGCACAAGATTTATCAATGTCGGATTTATAAACATGATCACCCAACATTAACAAAAATGGCTCATTTTGTACCCAATCTTTAGCACAAAATACTGCGTGACCATATCCTTCTTGTTCTTGTTGGGTTAATAGCACAACTTTCTTACCCAATTCTTGCAGATATTGACTATATTCTTGATTAGATGGTGAGAGTTTTTGCCAAAGTTCTGGCGTTGGTGGCTTGTGAAATAAATCTGCGAAAATTTCAACATCATCAGGTTGGACAACAATACCCACTTCTGTAATACCCGCACTAATTGCTTCTTCTACAATTGCTAAAATTACAGGTTTTGCTCTCCCTTTTTCGTCAATAATTGGAAAAAGCTCTTTTTTGACGACTTTAGTAGCAGGAAATAATCTAGTACCAAAACCAGCCGCCGGAATTACTGCTTTTCTTACTTGATTGATTGGCATAAATAAATTTAATTATGTATAGAAACACAACTGGATTCTGATCTGGCTGTAGCTAAAACTTCTGATATGGCTTGAAATAATATCTCTGTTTCTACAGGCTTAACTAAGTGTTTTTGAAAGCCAGCAGCTAATGCTTGCTTTTGGTTAATTTCTCCAGCATAAGCGGTGAGTGCGATCGCTGGAATTTTTCCTCCTTTTTCTAAAGGCATAGCTCGAATTAATCTCATCAGTATATAACCATCTATTCCAGGCATACCAATATCACTCAATAGCAAATCTACTTGAGTTTTGGCTATAGTTTCTAAAGCTTCCCCTGCTGATGTAACTGCTGTCACTTCTGCACTAGATTGTGCCAATATGTATGTGAGAAATTCACCTGTATCGACATCATCATCCACCACTAATATATGCAAACCCGACAAACTAGCAACATAATTCGGTTGTCCAGTTTCTGGTACGATTTGGGGTCTATCAGACATTAATGGTAATCTGACTGTAAATGTTGCCCCCATATCTTCTCCTGCACTGTCTGCTTCTACAGTACCACCATGTAATTCTGTCAGATGCTTAACAATCGCTAGCCCTAAACCCCAATACGGTTCAGTTAAGGCTAGAAAGCTGATTAGTGATATGAAATTTCGGAGCTTCTACTCGTTGTCCAGTCCCTCTGTGTTGCGGTTTTTTAGAACGAAATTTTGATACAGGTTTTTTCACGACT
>Ga0209172_10002088_pt1 | contig 37539 bp, 37 predicted proteins | sample LarsenN4metaG_FD_184113 | JGI IMG/M metagenome (GOLD analysis project Ga0209172, IMG submission 184113) | Hot spring sediment bacterial and archeal communities from British Columbia, Canada, to study Microbial Dark Matter (Phase II) - Larsen... ... | reverse complement strand
GGGAGCAGAGGGAGCGGTACCGTACTCCCGTGCACGGTCATCAGAGACGTTGAACCCGCGACTGACTCGTTGGGCATGAATTCTCTACCCCGAGCCTGAGGGCTTGACAGAACTATAGCAGGCTGCGGTTCCAATGGAGATCCCCGCGTGGAACTTTATCGGTTGACGATTCACGAGCTGCGGGATCTGATCCAGAAGGGCGAGGTGTCTCCCGTTCGCGTGGTCCAGGATCACCTGGTCCGGATCGGCCAGCTCGAGGACCGGATCCAGGCGTTCATGACGCTGACCTCGCAGCCTGCGCTGGGCTTCGCCAAGAGGTACCAAGACATGCAGGCGCGGAAGGAAAAACTGCCACCCCTGGCAGGGATACCCCTGGCCATCAAGGACGTCATCTGCACCAAGGGGGTGGCCACCACCTGTTCGTCCAGGATCCTGGAGAACTACGTTCCCCCTTACAATGCAACCGTGATGACCCGGCTGAATGCGGCCGGCGCCCTCATGCTGGGCAAGACCAACATGGACGAGTTCGCCATGGGGTCCTCCACGGAGAACTCGGCCTTCAAGAAAACCCGGAACCCGTGGAACCTGGGCTGCGTACCCGGGGGATCCAGCGGCGGCTCGGCCGCGGCTGTGGCCGCCGAAATGTGCGCGGGCGCCCTGGGGAGCGATACCGGCGGCTCGATCCGGCAGCCGGGGGGATTCTGCGGGATCGTCGCCCTGAAGCCGACCTATGGCCGCGTCTCGCGCTACGGCCTCGTGGCCTTCGCCTCGTCCCTGGATCAGATCGGGCCCATGACCAAGGACGTTCGGGATGCCGCCATCCTCCTCAAGGCGATCGCCGGCCACGACCCGCGGGACTCGACCTCGGCCGACGTGCCGGTGCCCGACTACGAGGCTGCCCTCACCGGGGAGATCCAGGGACTCCGGATCGGCATTCCCGGCGAGTACTTCGTCCCCGGCATGGACCCGGAGGTGGAGTCGGCAGTTCAGGAGGCCATCCAGGTCATGGGAGAATTGGGAGCCGTCCGGGAAAAAGTCTCCCTGCCGCACACCGACTATGCGGTGGCGACCTACTACCTGGTGGCTCCGGCCGAGGCCAGCTCGAACCTCGAGCGGTATGATGGGGTGAAGTACGGCTACCGGACGCCCAGATCGGAACACCTCATTGACATGTACATGAAGACCCGCCGGGAAGGCTTCGGTCCGGAGGTCAAGCGCCGCATCATGCTCGGAACGTATGCCCTGAGTGCCGGTTACTATGATGCCTATTACCTGAAAGCACTCAAGGTCCGGACGCTGATCCGCCAGGACTTCACCGAGGCGTTCAGGCGTTGCGACGTGATCGTCACCCCGACCTCCCCGACGGCGGCCTTCAAGCTCGGCGATAAAACGGACGACCCCCTCCAGATGTACCTCTCCGATATCTTCACCATCTCGGCGAACCTGGCGGGGATGCCCGGGATCAGCGTCAATTGCGGATTCACCCGATCGGGACTCCCGATCGGCCTGCAAATCATCGGGAAACCCTTTGACGAGGCGACCATCCTCAGGGTGGCCCACGCCTACGAGCAGGCTACCCCCTGGCACAAACACCGGCCGCGGCTCTGAAGCCGGGTCCACCTGAAAATTGCAATCCGACAATTGAAAATGGGGAAGCAATGGTATTCCAGCGAAGGCTCGGTTTTAGCGCTTGGATAGCTGCAGGCCTGCTGCTCGTGTTTCTGGCGGCCGCGCCAACGCATGGGGCCAAGCCTGTCCAAAAGACGCCGTCTGGAAAGAACCGAGATTTGGTGGTGCTGGACTACGAGCGGTGGCTGGACACGCTGAAGGGGACCGTCAAGAATTTCAGCAAGGGTTCTGCCAGAGATGTGACGATCCTGGTAAAATTCCTCGACCAGAAGAAGAAGGTACTCGGGACCCAGCGGGTCAGCGTGGGCGATCTGCGATCAGGAGATCAGAGCTCGTTCAGCCTGGCCATCCAGGAGCGCAATCGACCGGCGAAGAGTTACCAATTCGAGGTGCACGCGATCTGGCAATAACGGAAAACTGCGTTAGGCAGTTCGGGTGTTCGGTCGTTCTTCAGGCTCGGGTACAACCGAACCACTCTCCGGGGTGGAGCCCCCTCCGGGGCGGAGCCCGAACCCTCGAACGATCGAACGCTCTTGACGATCAATGATGTTGTATTTCGCCTACGGTTCCAACATGCACCCGGGCCAGATACGGAAGCGATGCCCGGGGTGTCTCTTCGTCGCCGCCGCGCGATTGCGGGATCATCGCGTGGTGTTCACGCGACTGTCGGCCACATGGCGGGGAGGCGGGGTGGCGCACATCCAGCCGACGGCCGGGAGCATTGTCGAAGGCGTCGTGTGGGAGATCACGGAGGCCCACCGGGAGGCTCTTGACCGGTATGAGGATTACCCCGTGTCATACACCCGGAAGGATGTGATGCTGGAGAGCTTCGACGGCCGAACCCTCACCGCCTTTGCCTATTTTGCCCGACCCGCCGGCGCCTACAAACCGAGTCGTCGGTACCTTCGGCAGATCATTGAGGGGGCTCGGGCCCACGGCCTATCCCCCGAGTACCTGGCCTCCCTGGAAGCCATTGCAACAGATGGATGATCGGTGGTAAAAGGAAGCGTGGCCTGAAGACCTGAATTGCCAAGGCCGAAATATGGCCCCTTAGTGGCCCGGTTCCGGCCAGGAAGGAAGCGAGAATGCCGAACAAGACTCAGGGCCCTGCCTTCAAGGTAAATCCATTTATGCCCGACAGCCCGGTGAGCACCGAGTTATTTGTCGGACGGCAGCTGGAGATAGAACAGATTAAGCGCGCGCTATACCAAGCGATCCACGATCGATCGGAGAACCTTCTTTTTGTCGGTGACCGTGGCATTGGAAAGAGTTCATTGGCGTCGTACGCGGAGGATATGGCTCGGAACGCGGATATACTATTTAATCTCCCCCACGTTCGCTTTCTGTCCGCATTTGTCAGCGCGGGAAGTAGTAGAGATCTTGACGAACTCTGCGTTTCAGTGATTGACAGAATCTACAGAAAGATTCGAGAGGCTTCGGACCCTCTTTCTCGGGCGGTGTCGGACCTTCTCGCGAAAATCGGAGGGCTGAGTGTTGACCTCCTCGGTCTAAAGCTTGCTATCTCCGGTGGTCCGGGACGCTCGGAGGTCATTGCACCCAAATTCACCTCTCTTCTAGAGGCACTCTGGGACAAGATCAAGGATTCTTATTCAGCCCTCCTGATAATCATTGACGAAACCGAACACTTAGCGCGCCTTCGCAACGCTGCAGCATTCCTGAAGAGCTGCCTAGAACAATTGAACCACGACAAATATCGTAAAATCTTGTTTGTCGTCACGGTGAGCCCGAGTGCGCTTACCGACTTTACCGAAGACCATCCATCCTTTCCTCGCGGATTCACCCATGTTGATATTTCGTCTCTGAGTGAAGCCGAATCAAATGAACTGATTACCCGCGCGTTGGGTCGGGCTGTCCCACCGTCCAAAGCACGACCAGAGTTCTTGCAGTGGGTGTACCATTACTCGACTGGCATCCCAAGTTTCATCCATGAGCTAGGAAGAGCGGCTTTTGACGTTGATTCGGATGGTGTATTAGATCGAGAGGATTTCCGAAAAGGTGTCCTAGGAACGGATGCGGTCAAGGGTGCGCTCGCATCATTGGAAGACAAGCATTTCAGACAACGCTATACTCAGAAAATTCTCAGTAACGAGTATAGAAAGATTTTGCGTACAATCGCCTCATTTGATGAGGATGTGGTCCCTGTCAGCGAGATCCTCAAAAAATACAAGGGCGATGAGAAGAAGCTTCGTGCCTATATATCTATTATGGTTAAGCGTGGTGTGCTGGAAAAAGTTGAAGACCAATTAGGCCAGTATCGCCTCCCCGATAGAATGTTCAAGGTATTTCTCAGATTGCGCGTGGGTCCGAAGAAGGAGCAGTAGCAGCGGATGGCGGAGTACGAAGCGGTCATCGGCCTGGAAGTGCATGCGGAGCTGCTGACCAACTCCAAGATGTTCTGCGGGTGCAGCACCAAGTTCGGGGCCCCGCCCAACACCCAGACCTGCCCGATCTGCCTGGGGATGCCGGGGGTCCTGCCCGTCATCAACCGGCGGGGGGTGGAGTTCGCCATCCGCACCGCCCTGGCCCTCAACTGCCAGATTGCGCCGATGTCCCGATTCGCGCGGAAGAACTACTTTTATCCGGACCTGCCCAAGAACTACCAGATCTCCCAGTACGAGCTGCCCCTGTCGGAGCACGGGTACATCGAATTTGCCCTTGAAGGTCAGAGGAAACGGGTCGGGATTCGACGCGTTCACCTGGAAGAGGATACGGGGAAGCTCGTCCACGCCGGAATCATGCAAGAGGCAGAGTCCAGCCTGGTGGACTTCAACCGCTGCGGCGTCCCCTTGATGGAGATCGTCAGCGAGCCGGACATCCGCACCCCCGAGGAGGCGGCCGAGTACCTCCGGCAGCTTCGGGCCATACTGATGTACCTGGGGGTCTGCGACGGCAACATGGAGGAGGGGAGCTTCCGTTGCGACGCCAACGTCTCGGTCCGCCCCAAAGGTGCGCAGGATCTCGGGACCAAGGTCGAAGTCAAGAACATGAACTCCTTCAAGAACGTCCAGAAGGCCCTGGACTACGAGATCCGGCGGCAGATCAAGGCCGTGCACTCCGGCGAGATGCTCGTCCAGGAGACGCGCCTCTGGAATGCCGACCAGGAGATCAGCCTCTCCATGCGGAGCAAGGAGTACGCCCACGACTACCGCTACTTCCCGGAGCCGGACCTGGTCCCCCTGGTCATCGAGCCGGCCTGGATCGAGGAGATCCGCCGCAGCATGCCGGAGCTGCCCGAGGCAAAGCGCCGGCGCTTTGTCCGCGACTACAGCATTCCGGAATACGATGCGGGCGTCCTCACGACGAGCAAGGAGTTGGCCGACTACTACGAGGCCGCGGTCAGGGTTCACAAGGACCCCAAGGTGGTCAGCAACTGGGTCATGGTGGAGCTGCTGGGCCGCCTGAACAGGGACGGCAGGGACATCACACAGAGCCCGATTCCGCCGGAGCGGCTCGGCGCCATGCTCGGCCTTTTGGCCAAGGGCACGATCAGCGGCAAGATGGCCAAGGACTTCTTTGACGAGATGTATGCTACTGGCGCCGACCCGGCCGACATCCTGAAGAAGAGGGGCGGCCAGCTCAGTGACCCTGCCGAGGTCGAGAAGATCATCCGTGAGGTCCTGGCCGCCAACCCCGCCGCGGTGTCCGAGTACCGGGGCGGCAAGGAAGGCGCCTTCAACTTCCTGATCGGCCAGGTCATGAAGGCCACCCGGGGCAAAGCCAACCCGCAACTGGTCAACGGCCTGCTGAAGAAGGCCCTTCAAGCCCCCTGAGACACGCGACGGATCCGACCGGCTGGCTGACCATCCCCACCGTCTTCCCAGTCCCACTTTCCGCTTGACACTAGGGTCGCCAGTGTTACTGTCTGAGCACTCCGACGGCTTGCCTCCCTCTTGTCCTGACAGCAGACGAGGGGGATGCGACGATAACGTCAAAGGTAGATTCTCCAAATGGGAGCCGACAGATGCCGCGGCGCATCCTCGACTGGATTCGGGGGGCGATCCGCAATACGACATGTGTTAGCCAACGACAGACGAGTGCGATATGCTGACTGACGGGGGGAGGTTGTGAATGGAGAAAGTGGAAAAAATCGAGCGGGAAGTGCGGAAGCTCTCACCCGAGGAGCTTGCGAGCTTCCGGCAGTGGTTTGCCGCGTTTGATGCTGAGGCATGGGATCGTCAGTTCGAGGCCGACGTGAGGGCTGGGAAACTCGACGCCCTGGCGGAGCGTGCTCTCCGTGACCATGCGGCCGGCAAGTCCACCAAGCTGTGAATCACCATGCCTCCCCGGACTTCTGGGCGCGTTATCGTGCTCTGCCGGACCCCGTGCAGGAGCTTGCGGACAAGGCGTTCGACTGTTGAAGGCCGACCCCAAGCACCCATCGCTCCATTTCAAGAAAGCCGGCCGCTTCTGGTCGGCACGCGTTGGTCTGCATCACCGTGCAGTTGCCGTTGAGGCGCCCGACGGGATTGTCTGGTTCTGGATCGGCACACACGCTGAGTATGACAAGCTCGTCGGATAACAACGCGCTGCACCGGACCCCGCTTCCAGCGGGGCCGGTGACGGCGAGCGATACGACGGTCGACCTCATCATGATCACCGTCAACAAGGCGACGGAACCAGAGAGATGACGAATCAGTTCGGATATCGCTGCGAGTACTGCGAGGGAATGGTTCGAGAGAAGCAGGTAGAGCGCGAAGCGTTCAAGCACAAATCAGGTTTTGTAATTCTTGAGAACGTAGTGATTGGAGTCTGTGACAAGTGTGGCAATCGTTACTACTCGGCCGACACGCTAAAGCGCGTGCATGCGATTGCCACAGGCAGCATCCCTGCTGAGCGAACTGAACAAGTGCCAGTGGCCCATGCCCGTTAACAGGTAGCTGGCTCCCTCAGAGAGCCGGACCTCGTCCCCCTGCTCATCGGGCGGGAGAAGATCATCCGCGTAGTCCTGGCGGCCAATGCAGGCGCCATCGCCGATATCGTCGCGGCGCGGCGCCCATGGCCGCAAACGCTTCTGCAACCGCCTGGACGAAGTCTTGTCCCAGGCCTTCCTCTCGAACCTCGTACCACCGCGCGGCGCGGATTGCCTCCCGTTCCGCAACGTCCAGAACCTCAGCGTGCACAACGCGGCGGGCGAACGAGGGACCTGCGGAGTCTCGCCAATGACGCTGAGGCGGGGCGAGAACTCACCCGACCCGTGTCAAACGCTGAGAGCCGCGACTCAATTCCGCTGAGCCAGGCAGTGTCTACGGATTCCTCCAGCTCATCGGGCCGCAGGGCGACGCGGAGTCGCCGTACGAACTCGTGTCGTTCTGCCGGGGGAAGGGCAATCGCCTTTTGCAATAGCGCATCGACACGTCTCGCCATGGCCTCTCCCTTGTGCATCAGGCTTCAATGTGAGAGCGCGAACTCCACTCCGGATCTTAACTGCCCAGGTATTCGGGTCACGAAGGTGTGCCATAGTTAGTTGAAAAAGCGAAGCGACTCCCCTATGGTGAGGCGGTTTGTCCCCAAACCGACAACCCCACACAGAAAGGAGCCGCTTCATGAAGAAGGTAGTCCGAATCGCAGGTGCAGGCAAGGTGAAAGACATCGGGCTCCGCGGATTGGTTGACTATCCTGAGGTCGAGCGGGTCAACACGACCGTGGCGCTCATCCAGGCGCTCATCCCGCTCGGTCTCCAGGCCGCCGGGGAGGCCCTGGCGGCCGAGGTCACCCGGCTCGCCGGGCCCAAGCACCGGCGCACGGGCGGCATCCCAGGCTACGTCCGCTGGTGCCACCAGCAGGGCTCCATTTACCTCGCCGACCAGAAGCTCCCCATTACGTACCAGCGGGTCCGCGATCTGCCCCGGAACCAGGAAGTTCCCCTGGAGTCCTACCAGCAACTGCAGACCCCCCGGGCCGCCGATGCCGGCCTGTTTCGGAAGATCCGCCTGGGGCTGAGCTGTCGCAACTATCGGGCGTGCGCTGAGGCGGTCCCCGAAGCGTTTGGGTTGAGCCCCTCCACCGTCTCCCGGCGGTTCATCCGGAGCAGCGCCAAGCAGCTCCAGCGCCTGCAGGAGCGGCGCCTGGAGGGGTACGACTTGGTCGCCCTCGTCCTCGACGGGAAGACCTGCGCCCAGGACGAGCTGGTGATCGCCCTCGGGATCACCGTGACCGGGGAGCAGGGGCTCCGGGGCTTCGTCCAGACCGCCACGGAGAACGAGACGGTCTGTGCGGCCTTCCTCCGGGAGCTGGTGGAGCGGGGGCTGAAGACCGAGCACGGCCTCCTGTGTGTCATTGATGGGGCGAAAGGCTTGCGGAAGGCGCTCCAAACGGTGTTCGGCCCCCAGGCCTTCGTCCAGCGGTGTCAATGGCACAAGCGGGAGAACGTCCTCGAGTACCTCCCGAAGAGCCAGCGCGCCACCTGGCGCTGGAAGCTCCCGGCGGCCTACGAACGGCCGAGCTACCCCGAGGCCAGGGCGGCGCTCCTCCGCCTCCGCCAGGAACTCCGGCTCGTGAATGAATCCGCCGTCAAGAGTCTCGACGAGGGCTTCGAGGAGACCCTCACCCTCCACCGCCTGGGGGTGTTCGGGGCTCTCGGGATCAGCCTGAAGACCACCAACTGCCTCGAATCCATCCACGCGCTCGTCGGCCAACGGACCGACAAGGTCACGCGCTGGCGTACCTCGGATCAGAAGCATCGCTGGCTCGCCGCCGCGCTCCTCGACATCGAGCCGCGCCTGCGGCGGATCAAGGGGTTCCGGGCGGTGCCCCTCCTGCGCCAAGCGCTGCTCGCCGAGCTGCAGGGGCAGGCGAGACCAACGAAGATCCAGGCTGCATGAGCTCATCATCGGGAGGCCGCTTCGTGAAGTTCAACTAACTTTGGGATTGACTCTCGGGTCACTTGAATGCACGTACACACTATAATATCCGGCAAGGCGAGGTCAATCGCTGTGTCCGCAACCGGCCGGTGTAATTGTTTGCCAGGACAGCCGGCATCTTGACCGTCCGCACCGGCCTCCGGGACCCACGTCCAGCTTGACACCGTAGTTGGTAGTGATACCCTCTGCCCACCCCGAGGGCTCTCCTTTTGCGGCCGAAGGGGGACGTCCTCACGCAGGCCAGCGGGCATCTGTGGCCTTGGCGTTTAGGACGTCAATCCAGGCTAGCCAGTCTATAAGGCCATTCGGAGAGATGTGACGCCCAAAGGGCCGTGGTGTTTTCCGGACGTACGCTGAGCCAACCGACGCCGAGAGGGAGGGTTAATGCCGCTGCCGAGGCTGACCGATATTGAGATTGCCCTGCTGAGGGCCCTGGTTACTCTGGGCGGTAGCGCGCCTGCCAACCAAGTGTACCCCGAGGTCACCAAGCAGTTCCCCGCATTGACGCCTGAGCAACCCTCTGTGCCAATATGAATGAGACACTCCCCTCTTCGGAGTTTAGAGTAGAGGGCGAGGAGGGAGTGGGCGATGAATGCCTCACATGGCGCGATGGTCTCGGGAACGATGGCGAAGGAGGTCGAGGTGCTGGCGAAGGCCACCCGGCGGCGGTTCTCGGCCGAGTACAAGCGCAAGATCCTGCGCGAAGCGGACGCCTGCAGGCAGCCGGGAGAGCTCGGCGCCCTGCTCCGCCGGGAGGGGCTGTACTCTTCGAACTTGACGACCTGGCGGGCGCAGCGGGAGCGGGGCGAACTCCTGGGCCTGACCCCGAAGCGGCGGGGCCCGGCGCCTAAGGCCAAGAACCCCCTGGCGCCCACGGTGGCGGCGCTGGAGCGGGAGCTGACCCGCCAAAAGGCGCGGGCGGAGCGCGCGGAGGCCCTCGTCGAGCTCCAAAAAAAAGTGGCAGCGTTCTTAGAGACCGAGCGCCAGCGGAACAGCGGGAAGGCCTGATGGCGCTCGTCACGGAGCAGAAGGCGACCCTGGGCGTGGCCCCGGTCTGCCGGGCGTTGGCCGTGCCGCGGGCCTCCTACTACCGGCGGCAGCACCCCAAGGAGACGGCGCAGGTTCCGGGGACACTCCGCCGGGTGCCCCGCGCCTTGCCGCCCGAGGAACGGCAGCGGGTCCTGGCCCTCCGCCACGACGAGCGGTTCGTCGACCTGCCCCCGGCCGAGGTGTACGCCACCCTCCTGGATGAGGGGAGGTACGTCTGCTCGATCCGCACGATGTACCGGATCCTCCACGCGCAGGGCGAGGCCCAGGAGCGGCGGCAACTGCGGCACCCCCGGGCGGCGGCCCCGGAGCTGCTGGCCACGGGGCCGAATCAGCTCTGGTCCTGGGACATCACCAAGCTGAAGGGCCCCGCAAAGTGGACCTACTTTGACCTGTACGTGCTCCTGGACGTCTTCTCCCGCTACGTGGTCGGCTGGCTGGCCGCGCTCCAGGCCTCGGCCACGTTGGCCCAGCGCCTGATCGAACAGACCTGCGCGCGGCAGGGGATCGCCCAGGGGACGCTGACGATCCACGCGGACCGGGGGGCGGCGATGATCGCCAAGTCGGTGGCCTTGCTCCTCGCCGACCTCGGGGTGGCCAAGACCCACGGGCGGCCGCACGTCGCCAACGACAACCCGTACTCGGAGAGCCAGTTCAAGACCCTGAAGTACCACCCCGAGTTCCCGGACCGCTTCGGGTCGCTGCAGGATGCGCGGCGCTTCCTGGGCGACTTCTTCCAGTGGTACAACACGATGCACCATCACAGCGGGCTGGGATTGCTGACCCCGTGGGATGTCCATTACGGCCATGCCGAGCAGCGATGCACCGAACGGAAGCTGGTCCTGCGGCAAGCCTTCGCGGCGACCCCAGAGCGGTTCGTCCGGGGCGTGCCCATCCCACCGGCCCTCCCCCAGGCGGTGTGGATCAACAAACCGCGGCCGCTGGAGGCGCATGCTCCCGCTCCGGTGGATCTAGGGCCCGGCGAGCGCGGGGCGCGCCCGACGGTGGGGCGCAGCGCGCCAGCCGGGCGGCTACTGGATGGGAACGTCTCATCATCCTCACCCATGAACGCGAAGGAGCCAGAGCTGGCTGCTGGACACTAAACTGTGACCGAGGGTGTCTCATTCTTGTTGACAGCTTCCGCATTTTTCACATAACACATCATGCGCGCTACTTGCGCTATCAATCTACGCCCAGCCTGACCTGCGGGCCCAGATGTCCTAGCCACGCTAGCCGACATCGCCCTTGTACGGGAGATTTATAACCTGGCAGTCCTTGGCGGCCTTGGCGTCTTGGCGGTTCAAGCAGAGGAGAAGACATGAAATTCGGCGTGTCGATTTTCAACACGGAGTACTCCATCCGCATTGACGAGCTGGCGCGTGGGCTGGAAGAGCGGGGATTCGAGTCGCTCTGGCTGCCGGAGCACACCCACATCCCCAAGAGCCGGAAGAGCCCCTGGCCCGGCGGACCCCACCTCCCGAAGGAGTACTGGCACACCCTCGATCCCTTCGTGTCGCTGGCCACGGCGGCCGTGGTGACCACACGCCTCAAGCTGGCGACAGGCATTTGCCTCGTCGTCGAGCGGGACCCCATCACGACGGCCAAGGAGGTTGCGAGCCTGGACCTGCTCTCCCAGGGGCGATTCCTGTTCGGCATCGGCGGGGGCTGGAACGCCGAGGAGATGGAGAATCACGGAACGGATTTCACGAAACGCTGGCGGGTCCTACGGGAGCGGATATTGGCCATGAAGGAGATCTGGACCAAGGACGAGGCGGAGTTTCACGGCCAGTTCGTCAACTTCGACCCCATCTGGGCCTACCCCAAGCCGGTGCAAAAGCCCCACCCGCCCATCATCCTCGGGGTGAACACGCCCAATGCGCGCCAGCGGGTGGTCGAGTACTGCGACGGCTGGCTGCCGATCGCGGCGCGGGCAGGGGATCTGACTGCCGGCGTTGCCGATCTGCGCGATCGAGCGAAGCGAGCCGGCCGTGACCCGAATTCGCTCACGGTGTCTGTATTCTCGGCCACACCGACCGAGGAGGCACTCCGGCAATATCAGAACAGCGGTGCCGAACGTGCCATCTTCCCCCTGCCCTCCTCGGGGCGGGACGAGATCCTTCCGATCCTCGACCGGCTTGCCAAGCTCACCCAGGCGTTCTATTGAACCGCCGGTACCAACGGCATCGCCGTTGGTGCGCCATGGACGCCCAGAAACCCACTTTATCCGAATTCCAACAGAAGACGACTTCGAGAGATAGGACGGAAGGCTTTACCCAGGAATCTGGCTCCTGAGTCTTGGTTCATTTACCGACCTTGCCGATCATGGCGTTCTTGGCGCCTTGGCGGTTAGCCCCGATCCGAAAAAAGAACCGGGCGAAGAATCGGCATCTCCGTCTATGCGAGCCTCCGGGGAGGGAAATACCCTTGGCCCCCTATACGTGGCCTCAGGGCCCCGCTGACCCATCCCTTCTCCGCCGCTCTCTCGGCGTCTCCGCAGGGCATACCGCCTCCGCGGAATTTGGGATCGGGGTTAGTAGTGGACTGCGGGGGCGGGATTGAGGCGATGGAGGGCCGCAAACTGTTGCCACAGGGCCGAATCGCCACCACCACACTCGGTAGTGCGGGTGCCATCGCCACGCCCAAGCCAAGCTGGACGAGGGGGAGCCGAGCGGAGAGAATGGATCCCATGACCGGCGGTGAAGCCCGCGGAGAGGGAGGACCAGCCCGATGAAGCTGTACCCAAACTACATCAATGGCGAGTGGGTCGAGGGGCTCGACGTGAACCGCAACATCAACCCCTCCGACCTGGATGACGTGGTCGGCGAGTACGCCCGTGCGGACGCCGCTCAGGCCCGGGCGTCCGTCGCTGCGGCCCGGGCTGCGTTCCCCGCCTGGTCGCGGGGCAACATCCAGCAGCGTGCCGATCTGCTGGACCACGTCGGGCAAGAAATCCTTAACCGCAAGGAGGAGCTGGGACGCCTCCTCTCCCGGGAGGAGGGCAAGACGCTCCCCGAGGGCATCGGCGAAGCCACGCGGGCCGGGTACATATTCAAGTTCTATGCCGGCGAAGTGGTGCGCCTCGGCGGCGAGCGACTCCCGTCAGTCCGCCCCGGCATCGAGATCGAGATCATCCGGGAGCCCCTGGGCGTCGTGGGCCTCATCACCCCTTGGAACTTCCCCCTTGCGATCCCGGCCTGGAAGATCGCCCCGGCCCTGGCCTATGGCAACTGCGTGGTGTTCAAGCCGGCCGACTTGGTCCCGGCCTGCGCCTGGGCGCTGGCCGACATCATCACCCGTGCCGGCGTGCCTGCGGGCGTCTTCAACTTGGTCATGGGTCGGGGCACGATGGTGGGGGAGACGATCATCGGCTCGCCCGACGTAGACGGGATCAGCTTCACCGGCTCGGTCGAGATCGGGCGGGCGATCGCGCAAAAGGCTGTCGAGCGCATGGCCAAGCTTCAGCTCGAGATGGGCGGGAAGAATCCCCTGGTGATCCTCGACGACGCCGACCTGGACGTGGCGGTAAGCTGTGCCATCCAGGGCGCCTTCTACTCGACCGGCCAGCGCTGCACTGCCTCGAGCCGCCTGATCGTGACGGAGGGCATCCACGACCGGTTCGTGGCCACGATGGTCGAGAAGATGAAAGCCCTCCGGGTGGACGACGCGCTCAAGCCGGGTACCGACATCGGCCCGGTGGTCGACCAGAGCCAGTTCGACCAGGACTTGCGGTACCTGGAGGTGGGGAAGCAGGAAGGGGCGCGCTTGGTCGGGGGCGGCGAGCGGCTCAAGCGCGAGCACGAGGGGTTTTACCTCTCGCCTGCGCTCTTCACCGAGACGACGAACGACATGCGGATCAACCGGGAGGAGATCTTTGGGCCGGTGGCCACCGTGATCCGGGTCCGCGACTACGAAGAGGCGCTGGCGGCGGCCAATGACACGATGTTCGGCCTCTCGGCCGGCATTGTGACTCGATCCCTGAAGCACGCCAGCCACTTCAAGCGACAAGCGCAGTCCGGCATGGTGATGGTCAACCTGCCGACGGCCGGGGTTGACTATCACGTTCCCTTCGGCGGGCGCAAGGGGTCGAACTACGGGCCCCGGGAGCAGGGCCGCTACGCGCGGGAGTTTTACACGGCGGTCAAGACCGCCTACACCGCGCCGTGAGGCATTCTCGCTCCCCCGATCCTTCAAGAATTGAGGCGCGAGCCGGCTAGTTCCAAGATTGGCAATCGGGCAATCAGGCACACCCAGGGGGTACCCGGCAATCAGGGGTTCCAAGTTGCCAGATTGCCAAATTGCCTAGTTGCCTCCGCCACCCTCAGGGCCATGCGGGTGGCGGATTAGGGCGGCGGGGGGCCACGATCCAGACCAGGACAGGAGCGAGGACAGCGGTTGCCAGTGCGATCCAGAGGGCGACGGTGTAGCTGTGGGTGAGGTCATAGACTTGGCCGGCAACCCAGGGTCCGGCCGCGAGGGCAATGCAGATCGCCGTGTAGAGGCTGCCGTAGATGGTTGGAAATCCTGATCCACCAAACAAGTCGCTCGCTATAGAGGGAAACACGGGCGAGAGCACCCCGTACCCCAATCCCATCAACACGGCATACCCGTACAGGAGGGCGGCCGTCGGATGCCGCCCTGCCAGCACAAGGGCACCGATTCCGACAACAAAGCACCCAAAGGCCAGGCTGCACGTGAGCTCCCGACCGGCCCGATCGGAAAGGATCCCCCACCCAAGCTTGGCGCCAATGCTGACCAGCCCCACGGCGCCAGCGACCGATGCCGCGGTGAGTGCGGGCACCTCCTGATCGACCAGATAGGCGACCTGGTGGATCATGAGCATCTGCGTCCCGAAGTTGCCCAACACGTAGACCGCCGCCACTCCCCAGAAGCGCCAGGAATTGACGGCCGTAGCGAGCGTCCAGGAGGGCCCGGTGGCCGCCCCCGAATGGCTCCCCGTTGGTCCGGTCGAAGCCGCCTTGAATGCGGGAGGGGCTTGGACAAGCCATAACGCGGACGGGATCCCCCACCCCACCGTCACGACGCCCAACGCCCGAAACGCCCACCGCCAGCCCCACCACTCGATCATGAGCTGCGCCAGGGGAATCACCCCGAGGATCCCCACGCCGATACCGGCCGAGGCGATGCCCATCGCGGTGCCGAACCGGTCCGGAAACCAATTCCGAACCAAAACAACCAGCGGGACCCATCCGGTGAGGCTCATCCCGACCGCTGTCACAACGCCGAAGGCCAGGTAGAGGTGCCACCATGCGGTGGTCTCGGCCGTCAGAACAAGGCCAACCCCCATCACGACGGCCCCAACCAGGATCGGCAATCTCGGGCCGAGACGGCGAAGCAGCCACCCGACCCCCGGGCCCAGGCCGCCGTGCAGCAGGACAAAAAATGAGAAGGCCCCCGCCACGAGCGAGCGGCTCCAACTGAATTCGCGGACGAGGGCGACGAGGAACACCGAGTAGGAGTACCAGACCCCGTAGATCACGGCCAGGGTGATGAAGGTCGTGGCGAGGATCACCCAGCCGCGTCCCCTCTCATAGCTCATGGCTGATGGCTCATGGCCGCGACTGGGCGGGTGGCGGGTGGGGATGGCGCGGCGCCACGATCCACATCAGGATGGGTGCCACGGCGCCATGCCCCACGGCCACCCAGAGTGCCACCGTGTAGCTGCCCGTTCGATCGAACAGTTGACCCGCGAGCCAGGCGCCGAAGGCCCCGCCGGCAGTCAGCACCGTGTGCAGGGTGCCAAAGATCGTCGAAAAGCCCGGGCCACCGAACAGGTCGCTGGCGGCAGCCGGGGTGACCGGCGCCGTCACCGCGTAGCCCACCCCGATCAATACCGCGTACAGGAACGGCAGCCAGGAGGTCGGGTGCCTTCCGGCCAGGACAAGGGCGCCGACGCTGGCGAGGGTGCACAGGGAGGCCAGGGTATAGGTCAGCTCGCGACCGACCCGATCCGAAAGCGTCCCCCATCCCATCTTGCCGGCGATGCTCGCCAGTCCCACCATGCCGCCCACCACGGCCGCGGCCAGCGCAGAGACCCCATGATCCACAAGGTAGGCAACCTGATGCACCAGCAGCATCTGGGTGACGACGTTCCCGGTAAAGAACACCCCGGCGAGCCCCCAGTAGTGTAAGTCTCTGACCGCCGCTGCGAGCGTCCAGTACGCCTCTTTATCGAGGCGTGCCCGAGCGCCACGCATCCCCATCTGTGAATCGGTTGCCTCGAGAGAGGCCGGATCCCGGACCAGGAACATGGTCGCCGGCAACACCCACCCGAGGATTAGCACCGCCAAAATGCGAAAGGCCCAGCGCCAGCCGATCCGGTCAATCATGAATTGCGCCAGCGGGACGAGACCGGCTATCCCGACTCCGATCCCGGCCGAGGCGACGCCCACCGCCGTACCGACGCGACCAGGAAACCATCCCCGGACGAGCACCACCGACGGAACCCACCCAACCAGGCTCAGCCCGACCCCGGCCACCAAGCCGAACGCCGCGTAGAGGTGCCACCACTCTCTGATCTGTGCAGTCAGGAGCAGCCCAAGACCGAAGACACACCCGCCTGTCAGGATGACCCGCCTGGGGCCGACGCGTCCCGCCAACCATCCGGAGATCGGACTGAAGATGCCGTGGATGAGCACCAATGCCGAATAGCCGCCGGCGATGACGGAGCGGTTCCACTGGAACTCCCGCAGGAAGGCCACGAAGAAGACCGAGTAGGAATACCAGACCCCGTACACCATCCCCAGGGTCAGGAAGGTGGCCCCGACGACAATCCACCCAGACCGTCTGCTGTCCTCGGATTTCATAGCGGCGTGCACAGCATGATGTACCCTCCCAGCTCGAGCGCAGTTTCGACGTGAGACTATGGATGAATAGAGTCCGAATGTCGAGGCTGGAGGCGTGAATGTCCGCTGACCAAGTCCAAGGCCGGGCTAGACCCGAATATCTCACGCAGAGATCGCAGAGACCGCAAAGGGCAACCACACCTCGCCAGATCCAAGACAGATGACTGCCCAGAATCTTCGGGAATCCCTCTTGAGCTTCCGGAGAACCTCTGGAGGTCGTCTAGGAGCAACTGGGACATGCCAGCACCAAGACTAAGACGATCTACGCCAAGGTCACCAAGGAGGACAAGGCTCAGGCTGCCTCGCCTGGCCCTCGGTCCACCCCCGGTGCCCGCCGGTGTCCCTATACTTTGTGCTCACAAGGCCCTTCCCTCCGCCACAGGGTTCGGATAAAATTTTTATATGTTGCAGGCCAGCGGTTCAGTTCAACCCGTTTTACCCGGCGGGCTCGCTTCCGCGGTCGCCGATCTGTTCTCCACGAGACCCGCCGGACAAAAGGCTATACGTTGGGCCGCGGTGAGACAGGTCAGAAATTATTCCCATGAACGACGTCCTCATCCGCATCAAACGCGCGGTTCTTGCGGGACGCTATGCCTTCAGTGAGAAGGCGCGGATCGAAATGGAGGCGGATAGCCTGACGGAATCTGACGTTGCGGAGTCGATCATCAATGCCGTCGCCATCTACAAACGAAACGGCTGCGCTCGCGAAGCCCGTTCCGCTCCCGTCGAGTCGAATACCTCTATGTCATCCAGTCCACGACCTTTGATGGGGTGATGGTTTATTCCAAAGGCAAGCTGTTAACCGAGCGTGGCAAAGATCGATTCTACTTCCTGGTTTCCTCCAAGAGGGCACGGTGATGGCTCAAGCCATGCGCTCGTCCCACGTGTCTGCCTGTCCGGCCTGCGGGAGCACCAGAATCCGGACGGGCAGAGGGGATTGGTCCGGCACATTCAAGCGGAAGCATTACGTGGTGAAGGACCTATTGTACTTTCATTGCCCGCGGTGTGGGGAGAAGGTCTACAGCCCAGATGCCATGCGCCGGATCGAAGCCGCGTCGCCAGCATTCTCGAAGGCTCGCCGAGTGCGAAAGACCGCTTAGGGGCTAACCAGGTGAATTATGTGGCAGTCCCTACTCGGCTCCACTGCTCTTTGCCCCCGCCTGAGCGCAGCGCTCCTCTTGGCGAGGCTCGCCAACATAGCACGCCGCTGATTTTGAGCCTATAGGATTCCGCCGGAAAATCCCTCGTCTTTTCCCGGACGGCAGATTAGAATACCCGAAATCGTTCGGTGGTTCGGTAGGTCCTCAAGAATGGGGGCGGTCGAACGTCCTTGATAACCACAATAGGTGGCTGCATAGGAGCGGGCCCTTGATCCGTGCTCTCAAGTGGGTGGGGATTGGCATCGGGGCGATTCTTTGCCTGGCCGTTCTTGCGGCACTGGTCCTCCCCTCCCTGGTGAACCTCGAGCGGTACCGTGCCGCCCTGGCCAGCCGCGCGGGCAAGGCCCTGGGGCGCGAGGTCACACTGGGTGACCTGCGGATCAGCCTCTGGGGCGGCATCGGCGCCGAGGCCAAGGGCATCCAGATCGCGCAGGCGCCCGGCTTTGGCGCGGAGCCGTTTCTCGCGGCGGATGCGCTGCGGGTCCGGGTCCAACTGCTCCCGCTGCTTCGCGGGCAGGTGAAAGTGAGCTCTGCCATCCTGGAGCGGCCGCGGATCCGCCTGACGCATACCCGGGATGGGCGGTGGAGCGTCGAGGATCTGCTGAAACCCCCCGCGGCACCCCCGCCACCCAAGCCATCCGGAGAGACCCCCCGCCCGGGCAGGACGCCCGTGCTCGGGAGCCTCTTTCTCTCAGAGGTCGCGGTGCGAAATGGCGAGGTCACTCTGTTCGAGCAGGCCCGCTCTCCCGGCATCACGCTCACCCTCACCGACCTCGACCTCAGCCTCCGGCAGGCGGGGGTCTCTGACCCGGTGGAGGTCCGGTCCCGCGCCACGCTCGGCGGAATAGGTGCGGGCCGCATCGACTCGACCGTGCGGATCAAGGCCGGCGACACCGACACCCCCATTCTGGATGCGACGGTCATGCTCCGTGACGTGGAGGTCGGCCCATGGCAGGGACTGCTCTTAAGCGGGGGCGGGACCAAACTCTCCGGACCGCTCTCGGCCGAGATCAAGGTGACCGGCCCGGTCGCCCGGGCGGCATTCGCCGGGAGCCTCGACCTCACGCCGATGGCGATTCATGTCGGAGAGACCTTCCGCAAGGCTGCGGGGGAAGCGGCTCAGCTTCACTTTGAGGGGCAGCGCGAGGACCAAGGGATTAATTTCCGCAAGCTGACCCTCACATTCAAGGACATGACGCTGGAGGGAACGGCCCAGGTGCCAGACCTCGCCGTACCCCGGATGATGTTCATAGCGAGCGCGGAAAAAGTTGACCTGGACCGGCTCCTGGCGCGACCGGCACCGAAGCAGACGTGGCTGGGTCCTGCGGTCGCCAATGCGGCGGTCTCGCCGCCCGAGCCGAGGGCCAAGGCCGCCTTCGTGGCCCAGGGACGCATCACCATCGGTGACCTGCGCTACGGGGGGCTCGCCTTGACGGCGGTCCAGGCCGATGTCCGGTACCGGGATGGCCTCGTGCAATTGCCCGACCTGCGTGCCGACTTCATGAAAGGCAAGCTGACGGCAAAGGGCGAGGTGGACCTCCGTCCCAAAGTGCCGCGAGTCACACTCACCTCTCGCCTGGACAGCGTGGCCACAGACCCGCTGGTCCGGGCCCTCGCCCTGGGCACCTGGACGCTGCAAAGCGCGTTGAATTTTGACGGGGATGTGAGCTTCGTTGGCTTCTCTTCTCCAGAGATCCTGGGTTCGGCGGCCGGCGGGGGGTCCCTCTCGCTGAAGGACGGACGTCTCGTCGGGTACAAGCCGCTGGAACGGCTTTCGGAGGTGATCGCCCCGATCCTGGCGGCCCAGGGCGTCCGGGTCCGTCTCAACGAATTCGACCAGGTGAGCGGTCACTACACCCTGGACAAGGGGGTCTTGCGAACGAAGGACCTGACCCTCACCAAGGCAGAGGGGACCGTGACGGCCGCGGGTTCGTTGGGCCTTCTGGACTCCAGCCTGAATTTCGACGTGGTTGCGAAACTCGGACGCACCACGGTGGAGGCCAAGGTGACCGGCACCACCAGCCAGCCCATCGTCGTGCCGAAGATGGCACGACTTCAGCGGAAGATCGAGTCCGAACTGGACAAGGCCCTGCCGGAGCAACAGGGCAAGGGCCTCAAGGATATCTTCAAGGGGCTGTTCGGTCGGTGACCACGATCGGACAATCGGGCAATCGGGGAACCTGGCAATACGGTGACGAAGGAGAGCTATGGGGACCTTTCGCGTGCCAGTGCAGATTGGCGACCCTCAGGGACAGCACTGGGAGACGGTAGAGGCGCTGGTGGATACCGGGGCTTCCTACACCGTGGTTCCCGGTGAATTGCTCACCCGCCTTGGCGTTCGACCCGTGAGGCGATGGCCGTTTCAGCTCGCAGACGGACGGGAAACAGAGCGGGAGATCGGGTACACAGTGGTACAGATCAACGGGGAGAGTGCACCCACTATCGTCGTGTTTGGTCCAGAGGGGAGCGAAACCCTGCTAGGCGCCTACACGCTAGCGGGTCTCCGGTTGGCAGCCGATCCAGTGAGACGCCGCTTGATCCCTGTGCCCGGCTTGCTGATGTTCGTAATGAGAAGATCTTCCTGAAAGGATCGCGAGAGGTTCAGGGTCCCACCAAGCAAGTCCATGATTCTCGCGCTTGTTATCCCCTACTACTTCCCCTCGGTCCGGGAGAGTCCCATCACCGTGCGGCGGATCGCATCGGGCCTGGGCGATCAGGGCCTCACGGTTAAGGTCTGCTCCCTGGACCAAAGGGGGGGATCGGCCTGATGGACCTGCGGGCGCTCGAGGTCTTCTGCAAGATCGTGGAACTGCGGAGCTTCTCCCGCGCGGCCGAGGCGGTCCTTCTCACCCAGCCGACGGTGAGCGGCCACATCAAGGCCCTGGAGACGGAACTGGGACTTCGCCTCTTCGATCGGGCAGGCCGGACGGTCACGCCGACCCGCGCCGGGGAGCTCCTGCACAGCTACGCCCGGCGCATCCTGGCCCTGCGGGACGAGGCCCAGCAGGCCATCAACGAGCACAAAGGCGGCTTGAAGGGGCATCTCACCGTGGGGGGGAGCAGCATCCCGGGGGCCTACATCCTCCCCCCGCTGGTGGCGGCCTTCAAGCGCGCGCATCCGGACGTGACAATGACCCTGCACGTCATCGATTCCCGCGAGATCATCCGGGGCGTGATCGAGGGGACCTACGAGGTGGGGATGGTGGGGGCCCGGTTCGAGGAGGGGCGCGTCCACTACGAACCCTTCACGCAGGACGAGCTGGTCCTGGCGGTCCCGGCCGGCCATCCCTGGGCCGGTCGCGGCACGGTGCGCCTCTCGGAGCTTGCCGGGCAGTCTTTCATCATGCGGGAGCGCGGCTCGGGCACGCGGAAGGTCATGGAGCGGGCGCTGGCCGAGCACGACGTGGATCCCGGCAGTCTGCGGGTGGTCCTGGAGGTTACCGGGAACGAGGCGGTCCGCCAGGCCCTCAGGGCCGGCGCGGGAATCGCCGTGATCTCCCGCCGCGCCATCGAGGACGATATTCGGTGCAAGACGGTGACGGCGCTCCGCATCCACGGGGTGAAACTCTTGCGCGATTTCTTCCTGGTGACCCACCGGAGCCGGTCTCGATCTCCGCTGGGGAACGCCTTCCTGTCCTTTCTGCAGCAATCGGCCAAGGCCGCCGGCTGATCCCAAGAGTCCGGTTGAACCGCCAATCCCGCCAGGGGCGGGACAAGGACGCCAAAGCAACCCTCGATATTCCAGAACAACGAGAGGAACTGGGGGTCCGTGGATGGGAGATTCGACGGGAGACATCAGATGACCGAGGTGGTGGTGAGCGGGTGGATGATCGGCGTGGCCATCGCTCTGCCTGTCGGTCCCGTCATCACGGAGATCATCCGTCGGGGTCTCCGCGCCGGGTTTCCCGCCGCCTGGCAGGTGGGCCTGGGGGCGGCCGCGTCCCATGCGATCCTCGTCTCGCTCACGCTCCTCGGCGTGGTCACGCTCCTGGACCGGCCGATCTGGCACGCCATCCTGGGGGGTGCCGGGACCCTGGTCCTCGGATACCTGGGGGTGGATGCCCTCCGGGCCAGCACCATGCCGCCGATAGGCGACAGTTCGGGGCCGCCAGGTCACCCCTTCATGGTCGGGTTCGGCATCGGCATCGCCAACCCCATCACGCTCCTGTGGTTTCTCACGGTCGGCGGCGCCCTGATCACCGCCCACAGCGGGGGCGGGACCGGGCGGCTGGCGCTGGCCTTCGGGGTGAGCTTCGTGGCCGGGGTGCTCTGCTGGGATACCGTCGTGGCCGGACTGGCTGGCTACGGGCGGCGCTGGATGGGTCCGAAAACCATGAAGGCCCTCAACGTGGCGGCCGGGCTGGTCTTCTTCGGCTTCGCCCTCCGCCTGCTCTGGAAGCTCACCGAAACCCTGCGGTAAGCCTCCCTTCTTCAAAGGTTTCACCCTGCATCGCTCCTCGCCTTCTTCCGTCTAGAGTGGTACCGCGCGGGCCGTTCTCTCACATGGAAGCCGATGGACTTGCGAGGTGGTGCCGGGAGTGCCGGCGGATCTATCACGTCCATCACCCGCTGGAGGATGCTCACAATCGCAGACTCATGGACATCAAGCCGTTCCTTCAGTTCCTTCTCAAGCTGGGCAAGACGCCGGGCCAACCCCTGGGTGTCACCCAGCAGACGGCGCATGCGGACAAAGGCCCGCACCACGAATACGCTCATCTGCACGGCGCGCGAGCTGTTGAGTATGTTGGCCGCCATGATTGCGCCGTGCTCCGTAAAGGCATAGGGACGAAATCGCGGATCACGGTGTTTCTGGGGACCGGTCGCAACCTGCGACCGGTTGGCGGCCTTACCTGTAGTCGCAATCCGCGACCTCAAATCTGCAACCTCTTGCGGTGTAAGCCGGAACACAAAGTCGGCAGGGAACCGTTCCGCGTTACGCTTTACCTGCTCATTGAGGCGCTTGGTTGGCACCCCATAGATCGCGGCCAAGTCGGCATCCAGTATGACCTTCTGTCCCCGGACTGACACGATCAAGGATCGAATCCGGTATTCCTCATAGGCTGCCGGCGCTTCCGTCATGCCATGACCCCTTCCGTGAGTAGCTCTTGCGGCTTTCCAGGAGTCTCGACCCTGCGTCCTTCCCCCTTATCCGTCCCTTCTCCCACCTAGGGAGAAGGTGGGGTTGAGGGGAGACTGGTTCAGGGCCGGTCCTGCGGCGAGACGCGCCACCAGAGGACGGCGCTCTGGCGGCGCATGGGCGCCACCAGGCGGGTGCCGACGCGCTGCAGCTTGGCCTGCAGGAAGCCAACCAGTCGGCGCTCCTGCTCGGCGTCGGTGAGGCGCATCTGCTCCTTCCAGAACTCCACCGCCTCCTGGAGGTCGGCGAACGGCTGATCGAAATGGTACCCGATGATCTGGAGGTTGGCGTAAATCCCGAGGCTGTGAAGCAGCGTCACCGTCCGCAGGTAGTCCTCCCGCGCCGGATACGGCCGACCGAGGAGCAGGGGATACAGCTCGCCGAAATAGAACTTTTCCGTGCCGGGGCCAACGTTCTGCACCAGGGCGACGGCGCGGCGGGCCAGTGGCTCGGCCGTGGTCAGAAACCCGAGCAGGTCGCTGAAGATGGGCGACACGTTGGCCACCAGGATGAGGTCGTGCGGGGGCACCTCGGCCTTCCCCCAGGCGGCCTGGACGCACGTGACGTTGTGCAGGCGATGGCGCGCCAGGTTGGCCCGGAGCTCCTCCAGCATAGCGGGCGAGGGCTCCAGCGCCGTCACCGCCTCCACCGCCTTGGCCAAGGGGATCGTCAGGGCCCCCACGCCGGCTCCCACGTCCAGCACGGATCGGCAGCCCACCAGGATCGGGTCCAGGGCCTTGAGGGTCTGGGCCGGGAAGTTGCTGATCTGCACCGCCTGATTGAACCAGCGGGCGCGCCGCGGCGTCCAGAACTCCTCACCTCGCTCATTCTCTCTACTCACGGTTGGCCCCCGCCGCATCCCCAAGTGCGGCCGCGTCTCCGCAACATTCAAGTTCGTTCGGTGGTTCGAGGGTTCGGTTCGGTGGTTCAGGATCCAAGGAGAATAGTTGCATCGGCACGGTGCCGAACGATCCTATGCCCCCTGAGGAGGCCAGACAATCATAAAATCTTGGCGATGTTGGCGCACCAACGGCAATGCCGTTGGCACCGGCGGTTCGGTGTCGGGGGGTCAGCAGGGGCGGATCTTGCGCGCGATGACCAGCCACTCCCGGTGGGTGACGGGACCGCTGTCCGGGACCTCGGCGAGGTCCACCTCCTCGCAGGTGAGGAGGGCGAAGCGGTCGGGGGGAAGGAGAGCGCGAAGCTCGGTCTCATCGAAGAAGTGAATGAGCTTCCCGCTGGGATTCCGCCGGGTATTCGGCTCCGGGGTCGGCTCCCACGCGCCGTAGCCGGCTTCGTTCGTGGAGTAATTGGCCATGGCAATCAACCCGCCGTCTCGCGTGAGGCGCCACAGCTGATTCACAAGGGTTCGGCGCACCGCCTCGCTGTGCAGGTGAATCAGATGGATCGCGACCGCCGCATCGAACGATCCCGGCGGCAGCGCCGTCTCCGCCAGGTCGTCGCGAAGCCAGGTGAGTCGGAGGCCTTCCGCCTGGGCGCGGGAGCGCGCCCGCCGCAGGGCGTTCTCGCTGATCTCGGTCCCCGTGACGTCGAAGCCCTGCCGCCCGTAGAGGAGAGCGTCGCGGCCGGAACCGCATCCGGCCTCCAGGATCGTTCGCACCCCGTGGGCCCGAAAGACCTCCACCAGGCGGCGTGCCACCGACGTCGGCTCGGTTCCATACACCAGCCCCTCGGCATAGCGCGCGTCCCAGAAGGCCGCCGCATCCTCCATCTCCACCCGCCGCCTCATTTGGAAACTACCACCACCAGGATCAATTTATCCACAGATTCCCCCCCACCCGTCCCCCCCCTCTCACGAGGGGGAGGGAGGGGGGGTCGGTGCCTGATCTGCGGATTCACCGGAATCAGCGGGGGCGGGGGCGTACCGCCTCCAGGGCCATCGCCACGGCCTCTTTCGGGTCGCGGGCGCGCTGGATGGGATCCTCCCGCATCCCCTCCCGCTTGAGCTCCCACGTCCGGAGGCCGATCACGGGGATTCCCTCGATCTTGGCAAAGGCGATCTCGGAGAGCGTCCCGAACCTGCCGCCGACGGCGATGAGCGCCTGCGCGGTGCGGGCCACCAGGAGGTTTCGCGCGTGGCCCAGCCCGGTGGGGATCGCGTACGTCACGTAGGGGTTGGCGTCCTCGCGCCGCGTGCTGGGCAGGATGCCGATCGTGATCCCCCCGCGGGCGTGCGCCCCCCGGCAGGCCGCCGCCATGACGCCACCCAAGCCGCCGCAGACCAAGACGGCACCGGCCGCGGCAATCTCGGCCCCCACCGCCTCCGCCAGGGCGGCCACGTCGGCCGGAGGGTCGTTCTCGCCGATGACACCGATCACGACCGCACGACTCATCCCAGCTATCTCACCGCAAAGGGCTAACCCCGATCCGAAATTCCGCGGAGGCGGTATGCCCTGCGGAGACGCCGAGAGAGCCGCGGAGAAGGGATGGGTCAGCGGGGCCCTGAGGCCACCTATAGGGGGCCAAGGGTATTTCCCTCCTCGGAGGCTCGCATAGACGGAGATGCCGATTCTACGCCCGGTTCTTTTTCGGATCGGGGCTAAAAGACCTCACCAATTCCACGACGTAAAGATGTCCAGAATCTTCCGGACTTCCCGGATTTCGGCTTTCCAGACGGAGAAACATCGGGAGGTTCTCGGCGTGCTTTGCGTCCTTTGCGGTTCAAGTGCAATGTCTGGGTTGAAAATGAAAACCCGACAACTGACAACGAAAATCGCGGGAACTCCTCGAGCCCGGCGGAGCGCCCGCGTCTCCTGGTTCTGCAATCTCAGTTGTCTCCGCCGACGGCGGATCGGCTTAAGATGTGAATTGCGCGAGCGCCGCGGGCGGCCTAGTTCTGGCGGACCTCCACCGGCGTGGGTCCCTTGGTCTTGGCCATGAAGCCGGCCGCGTACGGGCAGACCAGGGGCACCCGAACGACAGCGTCCCCCTCCTTGTGGTAGGCGGCCACTCGCAGGGCGTACCCGTTGATGCTGCCGGAGATCAGCCCTCCCTTCACGTATCCCCACCGCTGCGTCCGGTGCCCGTCGTTGATCGCCACGATGATGGAAATCCCGTCCTCGCGGAAATCCTTCAGGTCCACGCCGGAGAGCTTGACGGTAGCCTTCTTGTCGCCGTACATCGGGTGCGAATGGTAATCGCCCACGAGCTCCCATCGGGAGGTGGCCCGCACGGATTCCTCCACCCGCTGGCTCCGATGCAGGTCCACGTGCACCTCCTGGAACTTCCGTCGGGCCGACTGGTAGGGGACGACGAAATCTACCATGATCCGGTCGGTCTCGATCCGGTCGGTCTCGCGGTGCCCTAGAAGGATGCCGAAGCACTCCCGCCGATAGACCTCGATGGTGGAAACCACGAGGCCGATGAAGGCATTTTCACTCAGATACACTTCCATGAATCGTTCCCCAATTCCACATCCGGAATTACCCTGACCGTCCACCCACGCGGGCGGGGACCGCCGGGCGGCAAGCTCGCTCACACCTGACGGCGCCGCGCCAAAAGGATCCTCGCCTGTTCCTGCACCGCCTGCCGGGGAGACCCCGCGGCCAGTGCCTGCAGATCCTGATGCAAGAGGTAGGGCAGCAACCCCAAGACCACCCGCGCGGGCGTCCCAGGGTTATTCGCCAATGCCACCTTCACCGGGTACCGCACGATCCAGCGATCGTCCTGGGCAATGGCTTCCAACACCTCGGGCCTGGCGCGCCGCAAGGCGGCCAGCCTGACCACGTCCGCCTCAGTGAGCCGGGGATTCCCCAGGATTGTCCGGACTACCCGCGCGTCGGGATCGAAGAGCAGCCGATCCAGCAGCCTCCGGCCGGGCCGCCTCGCCAGGGAGATGCGAAATCCTACTGGCTCTTTGGGTCGAGATCCCGCCTCATCCTCCGGGGGACCGTCGCGGCGTTCCAGCGGCGCCAAGAGACCCGCGCTGGAATCCTCTTCCCGCGCCAGCGCCGCCTGCACTACCCTCAGCCGATCGGCATCCAACACCCGAGTCAGCCGATTGAAATCCAGCAGCCCAAGGCAAACGGCCTGGAGCCCCCGTTCCCCGGCGGCCACCCGGTCCCAGAGGAGGGCGATCGTCCAGGCCGCCTCCTCCGGGGAGAGGCCCTTCAGGTGCTCCCCGAAGCGGTGCAGGCGCAACTCCGGGTCGGTGATCCGGCCCAAGAGTCCCAGCAGTCGATTTGTCGCTTGCCATGTCCGGAGGCGCCGGACCGCCTGCAGGAACTTTTGCAGCGACAGCAGCAAGCGGAGCCGAGCTGCACCGTCCATGGATGCTGGAAGCGAGGGTCCACGGAGCCGAAGGTCAGCAGAAGGCGCGGTCGCGGCCCGGCCTCCCCTGGACCGTTCCGCCGTATCCGATGGCCGTCACGAGCGTCTCAGCCACACGCGGGCTGGGGGTGGATGCACAGCCACGCGTTCCGCGTGGCCTCCCGCGTGCCGCACCGCTTGGTGGAGGGTAAGGGATTCGAACCCTCGACCTCCGCGTTGCGAACGCGGCGCTCTCCCAACTGAGCTAACCCCCCATCCACCTCCACCTACGGGCGGTCCCACGACTCGTGCCCGGTCGCCGGGCCTTGCTCGGCCTCAAGAACCTCAGATCTGTGGGGGGCAACCGTCCCGCAAGGCGGCTCGTGGCCGTACAGTGGACGCCTCCGGAGAGCAGGGTCACCGCCGGAGATGAAAAAACTATATCCAATGGAGCCGGGGCTGTCTAGGGATTTCTAAGGGGTGTCATTGCGGAATTTCTGGGCAGATATGACAAAAGTTCAACAAAGTATCGGGCAGCATGTCATCGGGAAAAATCGGGTTGAATTCTCTGTAACTATTTGATTCTTAAAGATACCAAACATTATTATAGATTTTGTATGACATTTGTCTACTCCTCCGGATCACCCTCAGAGCTACCGTGCTCAGGGTTCTCCGTGATCGGGATGCCCTGGCGACACATGGGGCACTCGGATGGAGCATAGGTCGGGAAGTCCCTGGTGACGACGGTGAAGACTGGGTACTTGAACTTCACCCGGCCGCTCCGACGCCAGATGGCCCCGATGCCGACGACCTGCCCCCCCATGCTGTCTACCAGCTTGATGAGCTGCTTGACCGTTTCCCCTGTCGTCAGGATGTCCTCGATGATGAGCACCCGGCCCCCCTCCGCAAAGAACGCCCGGTATTCGGGCTGGAGAGCGACCTCGGTCCGGCCGCCGGCCTTCCCCTTGGTGGCGAAGATGAAGCGAGGCCGGGCGGGATGGGCCCGGGCGACGCAATGCCCGAGCAACCCGGCTCCGTACCCCGTCGTCAGCACCAGGTCCACCTGGTACCGACCGAAGTGGGTGGCGATGATGTCGCCCAGCCCCTCGGTAAAGGCCGGCTCGGTGGTGACCAGGGCCTTCGCCACATACTCCGAGGTGTGGCGTCCCGACCGCAGCACGATGTGGACATTGGTCCGGTAGACCCCGGTCCGCTGGAGGATGCCCCGGTTCAGGCGTTCCAGGATCTCTTCATCAATCGGCACCGGCTTTTCGCGACTGCCCATTGGCCTCCCTACCCCTCTCCGTCGTCCAGGATCAAGGGGACCGCCTGGTTCCTCCGGACGTCCCAGAGGCCGCGTTCTCGGATGCGAAGGGCCGGGATCGCCGTGAACGTAACGACCTGGGCGCTGAGGATGGGGTTCTCTCGAATACAACCCAGGCCGTGAAGTGCCCGCTGGAACCCCTCGATCTGGCCCGCCAGGACCCGCATTGGCTGATCCGAGGTGACCCCGCCCAGGGGGAAGGGGACCTCGGCCCGGATCGCCCCCTCGCTGGCGACGACCAATCCACCCCCCAGGGCCAGCATTCGCTCCGCCGCAACCAGCATATCCGCGTCGTTATCGCCCAGGAGAATCAGGTTCACCGTGTCAAAGCTGATGCTTGCCGCCAGGGCAGCCCGGCACAGGCCGTAGCCGGCCACGAAGCCGCGGGCGATCTGCCCGTGACCGCGCCGATCCAGGGCGACGACCTTGAGGAGGTCCGCCTCGGGATCGGCGTGAAGGGCGCCGTCTCGCGGCGCCAGGTCCCGGAGGGCGTCCTGGGTGACGATCTCCCCGATGAACTGGATGACCCGGACCTTCACGCGCCTGCGGCCCGGCGGCGCGGGGACCCTCAGGTCCGCGAGTCCCAGAGGACGGGGGACGCGGGGACGCGGGAACACCTCTTCCCGAAGGACAAGCGGTGAGACGGCGACGGTCATCCGCCCATCCTGCGCGACGATCCGCCCACGGGCCATCACCAGGCTCGGACGGAAGCGGGCGAGGTCGGGGATCAGCACCACGTCCGCCTGCCGTCCCGGGGCGAGACCCCCCACCCGTGATTCGATCCGAAAATGCTCGGCCGGCGTGAGGGTGATCGCCTGGAGGGCCTGCATGGGTTCCAGGCCCATGGCCACCCCCCGGCGCGCCGCCTCGTCGAGGTATCCCCGCTCGAGGAGGTGATGTGCCCACACCGTGTCCGACGCCAGAATGAGCCGCCGGGGACTCGTCCCCTTCAGCCCCCCATCCAGGGCGCGTATGTCGCGCCGCACCGATCCGTCCCGGACCATGGTGTACAGGCCGAGGCGCAATCGCTCCAGCACTTCCTCGGCCGTGATCGGCTCGTGACAGGATCCGATGCCCGCCGCCACGCAGGCGGCCAGCTTGCCCCCCCGGGCGCCGGCCGTATGCCCCTCGGCCGGCTTGCCCAAGGCCTCCGCCTTGGCGATCAAGAGGTGCAGATCTGCCCATCCCTCCAGGACCGCCGGCCAGTAGCACTCCCCCAACCCGACCACCCCCGGCTCCTCCAGGAGCCGGGCCATCTCCTCCGTCGTGATCATCGGCTGGCCGTCTCCCCGGTCTGAGAGGAGGTAGGAGATGGTTGGCGCCGTGGCCAGGGTGGTGATGGGCAGGTGGGGCAGATGTGCCAGGAATCCCGCGACAGCGGGATAGCCGCCGACGCTGCTCAGAAAACTGGTCTCGGTGATCAGGGTTGTGAGGCCGGTCGGGATCGCCGCGGCCAGGTACAGGTCCAGCCGGTGGATGCAGTCCAGGTGGGCGTGGCCGTCGATGAAGCCCGGGGCGATCACCTGGCCTTCCGCCTCAATCACCGTGGTGGCGGGCCCGATGCACCGGTCCACCTCCGGTCCCACCTCGGCGATCCGGGTGCCGAGGATGGCGACCCCCCAGCCCTCCAGGAGTTCCCCGGTGTAGACATCGGCCAGGACGCCATCGCGGATGACCAGGTCCGCCGGCATCGTCCCGCGGGCGACGGCGATGAGCGCCGCCGTCTCGTCACGCCGGGGCAGACCTGAAGACCTGGGCACGAAGTCCCTCCTTGTCGCTCAAGCCGGCCGCCGGGGCCGGCGCCGGTATTCCTCGATCAGGCCGCGGTCCGCAAAGCTGAAGTGGTCCCGCCGCCCGATGATCACGTGATCCAGCAGAGGGATCCGAAGCAACTCCCCGGCGAGGACCAGCTCTTCCGTGAGGGTCCGGTCGCCCGCACTGGGCTGGGGATGGCCCGAGGGATGGTTGTGCACCAGGATCACCGCCGCAGCGTGATGCCGGTTAGCCCGCTGGAGGATGTCCCGGGGATAGACCGGGCTCTCCGTGAGCGAGCCCTCGCTCAACGTCTCCAGCGCCACGACCTCGTTCCCCCCGTTGAGCAGGATCACCTCGCAGCGCTCGCGCTGGAGCCCCCGGAGACGGGGAGCCATCAACTCCAGGACGTCCTGGGAGCTGGCGATCCGCGGGCGGGCCGCCCGCTCCACCTCCGCCAGCAGGCGCCGCCCCAGCTCCAGGGCCGCCTTGACCTGCGCGATCTTGGCCGGCCCCAGGCCCCGCGTTTCCGCGAGGGCCTGGGGCTCCGCCGACTCCAGGCCGGCCAGTCCCTCCCACTCCCGCAGGAGGGCCCGCGCCAGGTCCACCGCGCTTTGCCCCCGCGCCCCGGTGCGCAGGATGATCGCCAAAAGCTCGGCGGGGGTGAGCCGTCGGGGCCCCTCATGGAGCAGCCGCTCCCGCGGCCGCTCCCCCTCGGGCCAATCCCGGATGGCGTAGTGCTTCATATCCTGGCAATCGGGCAATCCCGCCGATGGCGGGACAATCCGGCAACCGGGCAACCAGGGGCTCCAGCGCATCCGGGTTCACGGGTACCCCCGCGGGGTTGCCTGATTGCCAGACTGCCTTGAAGTTGAGGCCAGAGAATACCAGGAATCCTCCGGGGGGCCAATGCTATTTTGGCCGCGTGAGGCGGCGGACGCGGGCGCGGCCCTACACGAAGCTCGTCAGCAGGAGGAGCAGGCTGAGGGCGATCATGACGGCGGCCGTCCCCCAGGCGACCAGGTTGAACGGGATGGAGTTGACATGGCGCCCCATGATGTCCGGGTCGTTGATCAGCCTGAGCATCACCAGCAGGACCACGGGCAGCAGAAGGCCGTTCAGTGTCTGGGACCAGAACATGATGGCCACCAGCGGCGCCTGGGGCAGGAGGATCGGGGCCGCCCCCACGAGAATCATGAGGGTGTAGATGGCGAAGAAGCCCGGCGCCTCTCGGGGGCGGCGGTCCACCCCGGTCTCCCAGCCCAGGGCCTCGCACACCGCGTAGGCCGTGGACAGGGGCAAGACCGCGGCCGAGAACACGGACGCATTCAGGAGACCGAAGGCGAACAAGATGCTGGCATACGGCCCGGCGAAAGGCTCCAGGGCGACGGCCGCGTCCTTGGCCGTCTCCACGCGGATGCCGTTGGGGAACAGGGTCGCGCCGCAGGCGACGATGATGAAGAAGGCGATCAGCCCGGCGATCACACTGCCCAGGTAGGCATCCAGTCGGGACAGCCGCAGTTCCCGCAGGCGCACGCCCTTGTCCACGATGCTGGACTGCAGGTAGAACTGCATCCAGGGCGCGATGGTGGTTCCCACGATGGTGATGAGGGTAATCAGGTACCCTCCCTGGAGCGAGAAGCTGGGTCGAAGGGTCTGCCGAAGGATGGTCCCCCAGGCCGGCTGGGCCAGGAGGGCGGAGACGGCGTACACGACGTACAGGCCGCTGGCCGTCAAGAAGATCCGCTCGATGGCCCGATACGTGCCTTGAAGGACGAGGCCAAAGACGAGGAGGGCGGTGACGGGCACCGACCAGTGGCGGCGGAAGCCGAAGATCTCAAGGCTGGCGGCGACCCCTGCAAAGTTCGAGGCGGTGTTGGCCACGTTCGCCAGCACCAGGACCAGCATGGCCAGGAGTGTCACGCGCAGCCCGAAGCGCTCGCGAATGAGGTCGGCCAGGCCCCGGCCCGTCACCACGCCCATCCGCGTCCCCATCTCCTGGACCACCGCCAAGGCCACCACGATGAAGGGAAGCGACCAGAGCAGGGTGAACCCGTACTGCGCCCCCGCCACCGAGTAGGTGGTGATCCCCCCCGCGTCCTGGTCCACGCTGGCGGTGATGATCCCGGGCCCCATCACCGCGAGGAACAGGAGCAGGCGACGTCGGATGCGGCCCCAGCGGATGGCCATGGGTCACCCAGGATTCCGGACGCTCGCCGACTGCTCGCCCTGATCCGAAGCTCGGAAGATGCCCGAAGGCGTGTCCATGAGCGCGCAGAGCGTGCCCGAAGGCCCGAACGCCGTGCGGAGGCTCAGGGGTTGGGTCTTGCCCGTCTTGTCGGAACGGGGCTAGACGAACTTCTTTACGGCCCGCTTCTTCCATATCATCGGGAGGATGAGGTTCAGGACATCGTCCACGGTGACTATGCCGAGCAGCTCACCCTCGCCGCCCACCACCGGCAGGGCCAGCAGGTTGTACTTGGTCAGCACCTCGGCCACCTCGCGCAGCCCGGTCTCGGGCCGGACGCTGATGACCTCCGGACGCATGAGCTGTTCCAGGCGCTGGCCCGGATCGGCCTGGATCAACTCCCGCAGGCTCAGGACACCCAGCAGCTTCTCCTGGGGATCCGTCACGAACAGGTAGTAAATCGTCTCGGCCTCCTTCGCCTCGTCCCGGATCCGCTGGATGGCCTCCGCGACGGTGAGGGTCGGGGCGAAGGCCACGTGCTCCGTGGTCATGAGACCGCCGGCCGTGTCCTCCTCGTGCTCCAGGAGCTCCTCGACCTCCTGGGCCTCTGCCGGCTCCATGGTCTCCAGGAGCTCTTCGGCCTTGGCCTCGGGCAGGTCGCTCAGGACGTCGGCGGCCTCGTCCGGTTCCATCTCCTCCAGGATGTCCGCGGCCTTCTCCGGCTCCAGCATCTGGACGACGGAGGCCTGGACCTCCGGCTCGGCCTCGGTGATGGCCTCGGCGGCCGTTTCCTCGTCCAAGGCGGCCAGGACCGCGGCCCGCTCGCTGGGGTTGAGTTCTTCCAGGATGTCGGCGATGTCGGCCGGGTGGAGCTTCGCCAGCTTCGTGTAGACGGCCTGGCGCTTGGCCCGGGTGAGTTCGGTCTCCAGAGGGTCCACGACGTCCCACGGGACGATTTCGCGGGGTAGTTGCACACCGAACAGTGCCGCCAGGCGCTCGGCCAGGCGCTCCGACTTCACGTTCCGGAGCAGCCCGCGGATGCCCCCCTCGACCCCGATCACCTGGAGGCGGCCCCCCTGCTCCTCGAGCTCGATGTCGTTGACCCGGACCACTTTCTTTCGGGCGGTGTCCACCACCTTCTTGTCCAGGACGTTCCTGCCCAAGCGCATCTCGTCCGGGCGGAGCGTCCCGGGGGTGAGGTCGGCTATCCCGCTGCGCAGACGGATGGGCGCCCGGGGGTCTGCGGGCACCTCGGCCACCGCGTCCCAGGGCAGAATCCACTCCTCCTTGTCGGGCCGACGGAGGGTGAACTTCGTCACCTGGGGCCTCACCCCCAGGGCGAGCACCACGAGGTCCTGCAGCCGGCCGACGGGCGTGCCCTGCGGGTCCACGAGGGGACGATGGCGCAACTGCGTGAACGACAACACCGGCATGGCGGGAGAGCCTAGTCCGCGGATACGGGGGCCTGGCGGACGGCCAGGCGGACCTCGTCGCGGGAAAGCCGCAGGCGGATATGGCCCCGGGCGGGCTCGACCCGCTCGACGAAATCCCAGGAGATCAGGCGCGGGTGCAACCGGTTCCTGAGAGGACGCAGGAGGCGAAGGAGACTCCAGCGATCATCCAGGCGCGTGAGGAAGCCCCGGAGTCCGGTATCCATCCCCCGGAGGCAGAGCGTGCCGTTGGAGAATCCCATGGCGATATCGTTCACCCGCTGGAGCTTCAGGCCACGGCAGTCCACGATCTGCTGGTCCATGATGTGCTTCCGGAGGAGGATCTGTCCAGCCTCCAGGGCCGACGGCGCCAGGTGGGCCCGCGCTTGTCGGAGCCGGATGTGGCCAGATTCCAAGGCCTCCACATCGTCCCAGGACAGGACCAGCCATTCCCCGGCACGAGGCACAGGGCCGGAGCGGCGTGGCCGGTGAGGCCGGATGACGAGCCGCTGGACGGTCGGGGCGCCAGGGAGCGCGCCCGGCGGGCCCGCGGCCAGGTCCAGGATCGCACCGATGGTCCGGCCCTCGCAGTCCACCACGCGCTTATTCAGCAGGTCCCGAGAGAAGCTCACGTCATCCCGGCTGGCCATGCACCCTCACCCTTCAGGTCCGTGCCGCTCACGCATGGCCTTTTGTACTGTGCACCCGGAAACCTGTCAATCCCTTTCTCGCCCTTCGCCGGCATTTTCCTGCCAGTTCGCGGGCGCCCTGAGGCCGGAAGTTCGTTCGGTATGCCCCGGCTGGCGTCTTCCTCTTGACACCGGGGAAATCGAGAGCCATCCTGCGGACACCTCGGGGATCGGAGCCCATGTCGCCCCGATGCGAAGCGTCGCGGCGGCGGTGTCCGGTCCGCACCCCGATGGTTGAAAGGGGGTCAGGCCGTCATGTTGCGAGTCAGTCAGGTTGCCGGTCTTGCGCTCGTGGTTCTCCTCGCCATCGGCCACGCCTGGGCCGAGGCGCCCCCCCACATCCAGGCGGTCCACGAGTTCCTGATGAGCTGGGGCAAGGGGAACTGGGACGCCCTCAAGGCCCAGACCGGAGGCAAACTGACGGTCAAGGTCGGTGGCACCCAGTACACCCTGGACGCTCTCGCCAAGCAGGCCGACGCCCGGCTGGTCCTGCCCTTCCGGGGCCTCTCCACCGTCCGGGAAAAGGGCCGGGTGACCGGCGTCAGCGTGGACCAGGTCACCATCACCGCGGGAGGCCAGGAGAAGCAGGGCAAGGCCACCGTCACGCTGGAAGAAAGAGACGGACGGTTTACCGTAACCGGGGTCGCCCTGGAGTAGCCCACCCTTCCATGCGGCCCGTGCCGAAACACGCCGGGAGACGATGCGCAGACGTATCGGCCGAGTCTCTGGCTTGACACCGCGTGCCTGGCTGTGCCATCGTCCCCCCACGGGATTCGTTCCCGGTTCGACGCACGAGAGGAGTCGCACGAATCACCCCGCGCGAACGCAGGTCGCGCGGGGAGGCTGCACGCGCCCGCGAGGGTGGTGCTCGCACCGGGGACCGCAAGGCGCCGCGGATTTGCCACACCTGCCTCGAACGGACATGGCCCGCCATGGCAAGCGAACGGCCCCGGTGGTACGTCCACGCCTATAACCGCGCGGAGTTCTACCGCCTGGTCGCGGCGATGGCCTGGCTCCCCCGGGCTGCGCGCCTTGCCCTGGCCGGGCGGGTCGGACGGATGGTGTCGCGGCTTCTCCCGGCGGAGCGGGCGGCGATCCGCAAGACCCTCGGCATCGTAACCGGGGCGACCGACCGGAGGCTCCAGGAGCTGACCTCCGAGGTGTTCGCCGAGTTCGCCAGGTGCTTCAGCGACCTGGTGTCGTCCAGCCGGCACCCGCCGCCTACGCTGCTGGGGCGCGTGGGAGCGCGCTCCGGAACGGAGCACCTCGATCGACTCGAAGGCGCCGTCATCTCGCTGACGGCACATGTCGGAAATTGGGACCTGGCGGGTCGCCTGCTGGCCCGCCGGTCGGCACGGCCGACGCACGTCGTGGTGGAGGTGGAAGAAGCGCCTTCGCTCGAGCGCTGGCTTCGCCGCGATGCCGATGGCATCCGCTTCGTGCCACGCTCGCAGCCGACGATCTCGCTCGCCCTCATGGCGGCGCTCCGCCGCGGGGAAGCCGTAGCGCTGCAGGGGGACCGCGCCCTTGGCAATCGCGGCGACGTGTGGGTGCCCTTCTTTGGTTGCCCGGCGCCGTTTCCGGTCGGCCCCTTCCGGCTGGCCCGCGCCGCCAACGTCCCTGTCCTTCCGGCGTTTTGCACACTGGACGCCGACCAGCGGTATGCGGTCAGGCTGCTCGAGCCGCTCGTCGTCGCGTCGGGAGGCGAGGAAGACGCCCTCCGGGCGTGGGTGGCCATCCTCGAGCGCATCGTGCGCGAGCGACCGACCCAGTGGTTCAATTTCTTCGATATCTGGAACCCGTTTGGGGCGTGAGCCCGGGGCGGCCGGCATGATCGCGCTGGCCGAGGCGGCCGAGACGGCGAGCGCTCTGGCCCAGATGCTTCCCCCGTCCCTGGCGCCGGCCTTCGGGGCCTCGTTCATCCGCTCGAGCCACCTCTACGACGAGTTCATCCATCGGCTGACCCTCCGCTGCGTTCGGGCGACGGGGCTCGAGGCCGCGGCGCGCGAGCCGGGCTGTCCGGAGGAGATCGCGGCCCGCGCTGGCCTCGAGACCCACCGCGCGCTGACCCCCCTCGACTGGATCCTGCGCCGGCTCGCCGCGCGAGGCCTGCTGGAGGCAAGCGGCGCCGGTGGTGGGCCCCGCCGCTATTGCGTCCGTCGGGCCCTCCCCGACCTCGACCCGGCGGCGATCGCTGAGGAGCAGCGCCGCGAGGATCCCTCCTGGCTGCCGTCGTATGTCCTGGCGGATACGGTGGCTCCGGACTACCCGGCGTTCCTCCGCGGCGAGCGGACAGGCGAGGAGATTTTGTTCTCACCGTCTCGCCTTCCCCTGTGGGGGGCCTTCTTCTCCAACGACAACGGCCTCTACGCGGTGAACAACCTGGTGGGGGCCGTCGCCGTCGAGGAGTGGATGCCGCCCGGTCCGGTGGCCGTCCTGGAGCTGGGTGCTGGGTTGGGGAGCGCCACCGTCGCCCTCCTGCAGCGCCTGCGGATGGCGGGGCGGTGGGGGGAGATCCGCGACTACCGGTTCACCGACATCGTCCCGGTCTTTCTCCGCCGCGGCCAGCAGGCCCTCCAGACACGGTTTCCGGACGCGTCATGCCTGAAGTTTGCCGTGCTGGATGAGAACCGGCCATTCGGGGAGCAGGGGGCCCGGCCCGGCAGCCTGTCCCTGGTCTACGCGGTGAACGCGCTCCACGTGGCCCGCGACCTCCACTTCACCCTGCGCGAGATCCTCGGCACCCTGGCGCCAGGCGGCCGCCTGGTCATCGCGGAGTGCCTGCCCCCCACCCCGGACGGTGCGATCTATTCGGAGTTCATCTTCAACCTCATGCAGACCTTCCGGGCCCCGGTCCTCCACCCGGACTACCGCCCTCGCGGCGGCTTTCTCACCCCCCCGCAGTGGCGCCGCGCCATGGAGACCGCAGGCTTCGTCGATGTGCGGACCCTGCCGGATATCGACCGCGTTCAGCGCCGCTTCCCGGCTTTCTGCGTGGGCGCTATCGGCGCGACGCGCCCCGCCTGATCGCCCGCCCGCCAGCCAGGAATTCCGCACGGGGCCGTAAGTCTCCGCAGTACGCACCATTTCCGCAAGGCCCATTCCCACGGTAGGTCTCTTCCGAAAAACTGGCACATTTTATTGCTTGACAGTTGTGCCAGCCCTGTGCC